>JAABUQ010000150.1_pt1 | contig 146555 bp, 149 predicted proteins | sample 5560001 | NCBI WGS metagenome assembly JAABUQ01 (sample SAMN10711888, study PRJNA513371) | rock metagenome | isolation source: Antarctica rocks | place: Antarctica: Victoria Land, Finger Mt nord | collected 2015-12-18
ATTGGACCTAATGGACTGCGGATCATCGTGTGGTAGTTGAAGAAAGTAGGTGGTTTGGAAGGGAAATTTAATGCGTGACGCGAATTTCCGCGTTTTCGCGAAAACTTTTGTCCGGGTACTGTAGGATGTCCCTGCATCCACGAGTCCACGAAGAACGCTGATGAGGCACCACCAAGTGGCCGTTCGAGTCAATAGGACACGTCCATTTATGTTTCTCTATTCCTTGGCTCTCCCGCAAATGGATATCTTTCAAGACAATAGCTGAGTCGTTGAAACCAAATAATTGTGGGTCATTAATGCGTTTAGCAGCATCATTGACAGCATAATCTTGTCCGCTTGTCGAAGAAATTATTCAGACAACCAATTATGTGTAAACTTTGCGAGTCCCAATCAACAGAGGTGGAGCAGGCTTGAACCACGACGAAAATGATCTGAGATTGTACAACCCCACTCGAACCCTCAATTAATGTAACTTGAACCTCTGGTGGATCGCACAATGGAACAGGTTGCCAAAACATAAGACGAAATAATAATAATTGGTAACGTAAAGTCGCATGGTCTAATGGTTATGATTTCTCGTTCACAGACTGTGTTCCCCATCCTCCGAGAAGGTTCTGAGTTCGATCCTCAGTGCGACTACTCCAATTTTGTTGTATTCTGCTACCTTTTGGTCAAATTTGGTGGTATTTGACAGTAAAATCGAGTTTGGGACGAAAGCGGGGAAGAGTTCAAACTCCAAGCCTTGAGCAAGTTTTATGCGAGCTCGCTTTGTAGTGATCGGACAAGGAGCAGACAGACAAGGAGAAACGGTAAAAATTTTGGCGTTGAAAATTAACAGGTTCGGGTGGATTCTTCTGCACTACTTTATTTTAATCTAAGCTTACCTCGCTGAACAGGCTAGCCCTGACCTCAATGATCGCTGCGAGCTCGAGAAGAAACTCTTGCAAGATGATCACGTTTGTCAAAAGATGGCTCAGGCTGATGCCTACAGTCTCTTGGCCCCTTGCTTCTGACCTTAGAGATTCGCTTCTCGCTCTGCTTCCATCACTGCTTTTGACGCCCTCGGCATGGAGCTGCATCGCCCTGGCGCTCACAGGAATCTGAATTTGTCGGTGGAGTGCATTTCCCGGGCTGATTGGGCTTCGCAAGCCCCTGGGTGGCGTCGAGGATAGCGAGGCCGTTCGGAAGGGTGACCGAGAGTGGGCGCTTGACGGGGTCTTTGACGGGCTAGGCGATGGAGATATCCGGAGATGGCTCAGTCTGCCGATGAGCGTTGGTGCTATTTGATCAACTGTCTGTCTACCACGTGGAGAGCTCGAGCGGGAGACAGCTGTAGAATTATCCCCAGGTAAAAGCCGCTCGGAGATAGTGGTAATATGGGGTGCGTTGCGCTTTCTTGTGGGCGACGTGGCATTTGAGTCTTCGGTTCTTCTCGGCGGCGCAGGTGTATCCTTGAGAGCAAACTCAATTTCTTCCCCTACCTTAAATACATGCCTTCTCTCAGCAAGATAAATATCAAAATCCCCAATTTCCTGGCTCAAACGCTGCACTTGCTGGACTAGCGCGTCTAGAGACTGGAAGACCGGCGACAAAGTAATTTTGTGGCCGTCGTGGTCCTCGCGGGCCTCAATCACCTCTTGATTGTCTTTTGAAGCATTCAAGTCTGTACTCTGAGACAGCGCCTTGTGCTGCGAAGACTGAGATGAACTCGGTTGATCCTTTAGATCAGTCTTTCTCCGACACTGGCTGCTTACTAGCCAACCCTCTGATCGGGTCAATCGGCAGGACGCTAGGCAAGACATCACCTGTGTTAAGCTCAAATTTGTTTCAATATCATTCACGAGGAAATTATCGAACAACGAGAGCAAGCACTGCAGTAATGGATCGTCTTGCCGCACCGTGTGCGGCTGTACCTGAAAGTTTTTACTAGAATGGGTCTCTTGGTCGTGCCGATGTCGGTTGGGAGGAGTTTCTGTAGTCGGTAAGGCAAGCAGCTCTGCTGAACATGCGTGCCATTCCACAAGGGTACTAGCGTCCTGTAGATATGAATCATAAGAAACCCCGAGGTCATCGTCGAGTGCCAGAGCTTCGGCCATGTCAAGCAGAAAATCTACATTCCATTCATGGTCATTCAGGTTCTGTCTCCTATTTGCGTAGGGCGAGCTTGTTGTTGCGATCAAGTGTGCGATAGCGGAACGGTGCTGGGAGCCCACTAGGATCGCAAGGAGCCGAAGCGTTGCTGTGGTAGTCTGTTGATTGCGTGAGCGTAAGCTAACCTGTATGAGGTCTGCTAGACTAAATATATCTGGCGAATGTCCCAAGTCTCCGTTCGGCTGTCGGCTCACGAGTGACTCAGACTTTCGTCGCCTAGCAAGGGTCGCCGGCCTCGCCGACGAAGGTCTAACCTCGGATTTTTGAGCCACGGCAAACAGATACTGCAAGGTGCTGCGGATGAGGTCCTGGTGGCTTATATGATCAAGGATACACTTGAGATAGGTCAGAACAGCCACCGAGCTGGAGTCTGCGTCCGAAGACTCTAAGAGCGATGGGTACCTAAAGGCCAAGTTCAGTCTCGGCAAGCAAACACGTATTGGAGTAGCTTACAGAACCTGCTGTAGGAAAAGAAACTCATAATGGTCTAGCAGAGTCTGCTTTATGTCAGGAGACGTACAATGCTCTAACATGTCTTGCCAGAAAGTCAAGTATGTTAAGAATGCGTCAAAGTTCGCCTGGAAGTCCACCAGGAATGTTTCTTGGGCGTCGACATACAATGCCTGCGAAACCTCCGAGAAAGTAACGATGGTCGGGATGGTGCCTTTGCTGTACATGAAACTCAATCTCCTGGATCACTCTGATCAGATACAATTGTATAGACAGTGGTCTGTTCTAACCTGCTCAATTGGCTGTAAAGCGCTCCGAGGCCGCTCGCCATGATAGCTGCCAGGTCGCTCTCGACTATCCAATGCTCGAGGAGTTCAGAACGACCAATCGACTCTATGATATAGAGCAGCCCAGTTCTAGCGAATTCACCGACTCTCCGCTCTTGAAGTACATTATGCAACAAAAGATGGAACAGAGGAAACTCATCATCCTGCGGAAGCGATGAATTCTTGGCTGCTGCTCCTGAGTTTGCTGCTTTCGCTCTTTCTTTACTTGGCTTGAACCAATGGTCGATGTACTCAGGCTGGAGCTTCAGCTTCGCTGCAATACCGAATAAGAGTTCGAAAAGGATCGCTTCCGTCTCCGAGCTCAGAATCCCGGAAGTCGATAACGGTACCGCAAGGCCAACGATAGCATCCGAAAAAGCTGGACATTGCAGCAAGTCCCCTTCGTCACGATCCACAAGCACGTTGAGGAGGCCTACGGCCTGGTGGGAAACAGCGCCGTCTGAACAGATTGAAGCCAGCTCCGCTACCGCGATATATAACTGCGCGCTTGCAACATATTCGAAACAGAGATAAGGTGCACTTCCACGACTCTCATCCAGCAGCATACGTCTCATAAGCTCTAGACAACCACAGGCGTCTTCGGCGGCGGCGGGGCTGAGTGAGGCATGCTTGCTCTTGCGCCATGATTGCTGATAACCCGGCAGAAGTTAGAATTCGTACAATGCAGAGATACTGGGGGGGATGAGACCGAAAGTTGCTCGCTCGCTCGTTGGAATCGCGATAGTCGTTGCTGGGGTGTTTTGTTGGAAGCGTGCTTCGCTGGTGGCAAGCTTCCGCCTCCGATCAGGCGTGACCACTACAAGGGCATCGATCAGCGTTAGCATGCAAAGGATGTAAAGTGTCGAAAGCATACGAAGTCCATTCATGAGGTGCTGCAGGTTTCATGGTAATCTAGAAGGTCGTTTGGAAAGTCGCGTTTCGCCAAGGCGGTCCGGAGATCCCCCTCCAGGCAGCTCTTGGATCTTGCTTTTCACCTGCGCTCCTTCACCAAAATCCTTGGTCCTGACCTTTACAGTCGACGTAGCTTGAGAATGTTCCAAATCTAAAGTATGCGAGAAGGTTTGGTAACATGCTCTGTGCATCTTTTCTGCCAATATGCTATTCAATTCGAGGCTCAAGTATGTTGGGAACGGGCCCAAACAGAATGGAGCCTAGGATCCATCGTTGTCCTTCTTTTTCTTCTTCGTACCACCCTTCTTCTTCTTTCCTTCAATTCCTTCCTCGCTTTCATCGTCTTTCTTGGGTGCTGGCGCGTCGGGCACCTTGGAAATGATGTCCGCCAAAAAATCGAACTGCTCGTCCTTCGCTATTGCCTGCTTGAGATGGGCCGCAGTTACCCGTTTCGCCGATACCGCACTTGCTTCATTTGCCGATTTCGTGATCACTGATATCATGAAAAGCTCTAATGCTTTTGCTGAGCCATCGGCATGTCAGTGCACAGTTTGGGGAAGATTGCTGAACGGCTTAACAGGGCCTACTTACAAACAGCAGTTGGCGTCACCTGCGCGACTTTTCCAACGTCCTCGTCCGCTTGCATGATACGCTTTATCCTCGCGACTGGAAACTTCGTCTTCACTTCGATTCCCTCCTGAACCCCTGGCGCTGGCCTGTCGCAGTCGACCTCGATCTTCTGTTTCTTGCCATTGCTAGCAGAAGTCTGACCGGTCGTCTTTGGATTCCACTCATCGTCTTCAACGGCATGCTTTCGTTGGCCATTGCTCGGCATTGCAGGCGACTGGTGATAATCCTGAGGTTGTATGGGTTGTTGATCGAAGGCGTACGAATTGTCTTGGTTCGGTGGGAGATATGAGGATTTCTGGTAGGATTGTTGCTGTTGGGGATAATAGGAGTTCGGTGGATTGGAGGAATACGTCGAGTGATAGGCGGTCAGGTCGGGAGACTCGGGGGCATAAGACCCTTCTGGGTCATCCATGATGAATGGAATATCAAATCCAGGTCGAGCTTGTGCAGTGAATCGGGGAAGGTACTAGGACCCTGTTTGCGCTTCAGAAGACCGTATTCCCAAACGTGTACGACAGCTTCCTTTAAAAATATGAAGCTCTGAAAAATGGACTTCTTCACTTTTGGGCCTTTGAACACCTCTGTAGAATTTTGGAACCAAGGCTTGTAATGGGTCGGATTGGGTTAGCGTGGAAGTGAGCCGTGGGGCACGCGTTGTGTTCCCTCGAAGGGAGCGCATTTCGGAGGGGAAGATGCGGTTGTTATAAGCTCCCCTGGCCCCAGAACAGGGGATTGCGTCGGCTAATCTTATCTTAGCGTCATATCAGAAACATGGCGATCAATTCTTCACAGCACTGAACAAACATGTTGGATGATGATGCTAAAGCGCTTGATTGCTGTACAGAGATCTTGAGTCTCAGCATAGCTGGCAGGAGCCGTGCAAATAAGAATTTACGCAGTGGCAGAAGCCTTGGGACTTCCCGACGGTTCCTCCACGCGTTGAGGGCATGTTTGCCGGCTACCGGTCAGCTCTTGCGTGTACAGCCGATGATGGTCAAAAATACTTGATCTAATCTGACAACATTGTACAATGACTCAGATGCTAGCATCGCATCGTGCGACTTGTTCTTTATTTTCTTGCTCTGAGCAATGCCTTTTTCGATCAGTCGAGCGTAACGGCTCGGCCAATGTAATCTGATACCGAACATCTGACGTTTATCTATCAGTCGTCGAACAACTGAAAATCCTGCCCTTCCATGTATCTCTGCGTCAAGCCAGCCCAATGGACCCTCTCCAGCGACTCTTCTCGTCCGACTGTTTCCGTCCTACTACTTTCCGCGCTGTTAGAAGGGCCCTGCTCTGCCTCAAGCTACCTCCTTTGTCAGCAAAAGTCATGACCTATGGTAAAGACTTACCGATCGGTCTGATGATGATTGTCTTTCTCGTTGGCCGTTCACGACACCACGTGTCGCAGGGTCTTCGTTCAGCGGCAAATTGACCTACTTGAATCAGCATCTTGGAGGAGAGATGATTTATATGCGATGACACCGTACTGGTACGAAAAGCGGCATCATCATCTCATGTCCGGGACCGCCGTACCTCTTCAACATTGTTTGATAGTGGAAATCGTATGCCAGGCTATTCCAACGAGTGTCGATCAATCCCAGTTTCCCGGTTTTGCGATCCGCCATCTTGTACCGCCAAGCATTGAGAAATTTAAGATCCTCCCCTGCCGCTATGGGTCTTCCAGTCATCTCCGCTCTTGCGACGACGAACTCTTTCAAAGACTCAAGCAGCTCCACAAAAGGCTTTTTGGTTGACAGAACAATCGGTGTAGGCAGCTTCGTTCCCCTAAAGTTCGTGCACACCAGCGCCTTCATCTTGAAGTCGAAGTTGGGAGCTCGATGCTCGATGTCCCAAAGGTACGCAGTCATCAGCGTCAGAGACTTCGTCTCCTCAGTGTTATCGTATATCTCTCGCAGGTGCTTGCCTGATTCTTGGAGTCGGCGATGCACCTCGTATCTCACATCCTCTTGCAGTATCAAGTCTCCGTCTAATATCCGCATTCTCTCCCGATGCCTCATTTCTGCTAAAGCCGCATTGGTTCCTAGCCTCTGGGCTGCAGCCCCAAGGTCCAGCGGGTTGCCCGCAGTGGCTTGAACATATGAGACAGGAGGACTCTCGACGTTCCAGTCCTGGAATATGTCTTGCAAATCACCAACGTCTCGATCGAAGCCTAGAGTACCGTTGCGCCAGGCTTCCGCTTGGTACCATCGGATAGCATCGTCAACCGTAGGCTTTTCAACGTCCGTACTGACATCGACCATGTTGATGTCGTTCATACTGGCTGGTGTCGGGATCTGCTTTTGACTGTTGGCCGTTGGTCCAGTGCCAGTAGGCGATCTTCTAGCGCCAATGCTATCTTTCTAGAAAAGGTGGAATGGCGTTCTGTAATCTACTATTCATAGGTAATGATAATCAATGTCTGATTGCTTGTTAAGATAAAGCGTGTCAAGCTTGGTGCCGTGTTCATGATTCTATCACTTTGGAAGCAAGGTTTTGCATCACTGGATATTGTAAGTCCACGTTGTCAGGAATTGCTTTGGAAGTCGCGACGATCGACGTGGTCGAAGCAGATTCAACGAATTGATGTTTGGCGCGCCTGCCGTTTCTTGTATTTCCAGAGTTTATGGCTTTCAAGGCCCCTGAGAGCATGGGGTTAGTAGGAAAGCAAGCTGGAAAGAGTCTGCCTCGCCTCAATCAATGTGAAAACCCTTAGAGGCTTCTTGCGGTAGCCTTGCAGTACTCTTTCAGACCTGCTTCATCGTCCCTTTATCCGCCACTCATTGATTGGGATGTGAAGGTGCAAAGATGTCTAGATCCTTTATCTATTGTTCGCTGTGCCTGCAACAAACGCCACGCTCTTGATATAGATACAGCATGTCCATTGAACGACCTTCAAGCACAGGAGAGAAGATTGATTACCCCGTCGAACCAAGACCTTCGAAACCTATAGATGCAGTACACGCTAAAGTTCAAGGTGGCTAAAGACTATTTGCCTGAGGGTACGGAAGGAGATCGTCTCGATGGCAGATCGCTTAGAAGAGCGTCTTCCTCGTGACCTGTGGAACCCTTACGTCAGCTGACTTCAAGGTGTATATATTGTACAGACTTACAGCCCATGCTCCCGCAGCCCCAGCGACCAGCCCACCCGAGATCATCATTGGCCTAAGCCCTCTTGTACTCTTGAACAACATCCCGCTCAGCGCCCCTGCCACAACGCTATTCGCACTATCATGCCTCCCTCTCGCATATCCAATCGTCGAATTAATCCCATTATACACCATCGCAATCACACCCGCTGAGTTCCCCAGGAACGGCCCCCGTCTCGTAACAGCATTAAGCACGCTGTTCAGCCTCAGCTTCGGTGGCGACCCAGGCGGTAACCTATTAAATCCTTCCACCATTCCCCACCCACCACCTACGCATAACGCGCTGAGATACGTGACGCCGGTACCATAGCACAGGTCATCGCTCCATCCTCGAGAAGGGAGAGCGGAGCGCGCGCCAGGGAGATCGGAGAGGGCGGATTCTTCGAGAGACAGGTAGTCGAGCGTTTGTTGGTTTAGACCGGCGAGGGGATGGAGCTGGGAGTGATCAGGGATGGAGGCGCTGCTGAGGAAGTCGTTGACGTCGGGGGCGGTGGTTGTAGAGTCGAAGGAGGGTTGTAAGGTTGTGGATGAGGCTGAGCCTTGAAAGGTATCGGAGGAGGTGGGGGAGGCGGAGGGTTGGGTGGAGGAGGAGGCCTTCTTGCCTGTTATGGTGCTCCAGAGTGACATTTTGATGTGGTTGAAGGCTTATAGTCTTGGGCAAGTACGAGATCAAAGTTGAACGAGTCCAAAAATCGTACGCTAAGTGCGGCCGGCTAGACCTGCTCTTTTGTTCAACTCACTTGCTTGGCTCTTCGCATGCGTGTTTGCTTGCCTATCACTCAAATCAGACAACTGCTTGCAATGATCTGCTCATGGCGCTCTCTGCATGGACAATCTCTCCACTTGGCTAATCCGAAGGCATCAATACTCGAACGCTGTTTGGATGCCAACTAGCCATGGATGCTGGCAACGATCTAGAGGCCGCCAACAGCAGCAACAAGACCATGGAAATTCTGCCAGAACTCAAACTGAGGGAGCTGAGCAAGAGCTATGCCACCTTACTACCCCGGGCTCCAACCACGCTCAATGAGTCCGAACTTGCGTAGGTCTATATCTTTTGTCAATGATTGACGGCTCACGCCAGCAGTCACTTGCTCTCACTGTACTCAAAGCTGTTGCTTACAGCAGACTCTCCTGCATTGTCTCAGAGGCATGGGGCGGCAGCCATGAATGCCCTTTGCGGCTATCTAGAACAGGGTTGTGTTTCATCTATCCCTAATGTGCGGACATTGTGCTTCGACTTTAGTACATGGCGGGCTGTCTTCGAGCTATTCATTCGAAGATCGGAGAGCAACAAGCCTAAACCAATGAGGCAACTATTGCTGACCCTCATGAACATACGGGCAAGAAATCCGGATGAAGGCGTCAGAGCAGCGGCGAAACAATTTGCATCGAGGAGAACCATCGACTTGATCATTCGCGCGGTGGAATGCTCATGGGGCAAGCCTGCTTTCCAAGTCTTGGAATATCTTCTGAGTAAAGCAATTCTCAACGCCTCAGAGATTGTAAATCTTATTGCCGTATACTCGGCTTCACGAATTCCTCAGCGAATCCCGGCCTCATCCCATAGCAAATCGAATATCGATAAATCACAAGCGTTTAATTCCACTGAAGCATCCTCTGCGCAAGAATTCATCTCGCGCATTCTCTCTTGGATGCGCTACCCTGACACTGCTAGTGCTGCAGGGCGTCTCATTTCAATTTTCGTAAAGTCTTTCCAAGCCCACTCTGGAGAATTCGCTATCGATGTGGGTTTGGAGTTATCAATCTGCATGGATCCGATTAAACAAGCTCTCAAGGAGCAACCCGATTTACTTAACGCAATCAGGAAGCACGTGCTGCCTGATTTATTCCGGTTGCAACCTAAGGACACCTTAGTCTTCATTCAATCGATGCCCCTACTGGATCTAAGTCAAGGGAATAACGGTAGACTTTCCGATGCGGACATTGAGATGTGTATGTTGTCGGTGGAGGTCATTTGGGACATCAGATCTTGCCCTGGTTTTGGTGCGTCGTACAACATCGCCCTATGTCTCTCGATTGTGAGAGTTTTGAGGCTAACAAGTACTCGATAGGAGCAGAGGAGCCGGATAATGGCTCTGAACCGAGCTCGCAGACGTTGGCATTAGGCTTACTCGATCATCGATCTCCAATGATAAGAATCCATGCTTTGTCGCTTCTGATTCGTTCCAAGTCTCAAAAGGAAATTCTGGGGGAACAAGTTCTTCAAAAGCTTAAAGCAAGTCTACCATACTTTCACTGCGAGGTAGAACCCAAGACTAGGAATGAATTCATTGCTTTAGCTCAGAAGCTGATCATGCGAGTAATCGCTGTAATATCAAGTCAAAACCAGGCGGTAGAACCTTGTCAGCCATGCGCCGACATACATAGGTACGCTTTGGCTTTGGCTCAATTCAAGGCAGGAATACCTGTAGTGATCTTGCCCCCGGAATGGACACTAACGTCACGGGAGAAAGACAATGCTGGATGTACACATCCAGAGAGTAGGAGTACGGAGAAAGAGGTAATGTTGACAGCAGCAACGTTAGAACATCACGTCTCCTTCTTCAGATGGTATACCTCATTCCTGGCGCTAGAGTTAAAAAGTACGGCTACCTACCAGCGTCATATCACAGCTTTGGGGATCCTTGAACACATGCAATACAAGAGTCCGCGGACACGGTCAACATGCTCACCAGATCCTCGTTCATGGATAGATGAGGTAGGAATCACGAAATGCCCTTCCTACACTCAAGCACTGGTCAGGCCACTCTGCGATTTGATGACGGATGCCTTTGACGACGTACGGGCCTCAGCCGCTTCTTGTTTGTTCTTCGTTCTGGAGAGCTGCTCACAGCCGTGGATCACGAGAATAGATATTCCCCAAAAGATCCACATGGCTGAACAGTTGATGCGAGCAACTGGCCGAGCAGATCATGCAGATGGCTTCGCTCGATGGTGCCAGCTTCACTGCCAGATTGGTCCACTGTGTCTGTGGCCTGAAGGGAATGCACAAGCTTTGGAGCATGCACTCGCTTCTTTGCAAGCGGACGTGACAATTGCATCATCACATCTGCGAACAGCCGTCGAGCATTCACCTCTACATGGACATATCATTGCGCTCAGGTGCGGCTGTAGAATCTGACATGGATATCCGAGAAGCTTACCTATGTTGACAGATACATTCTGGAGTTGGAAACCTCCAGCGCCTATTCGCCCTGCGAATCTTTGGACGGGTTCCAGGCGGACCTCAGGCACGCTATTCTAGCATGCTGTTCGAATATCTGGGAAGCAGTGAAGGAGGTTTTGTGCTATGACTCCCCAGAGGGCCACCAGGACGAAGCCGAAGCTGTTGATGGTATCGTAATTGGCTTGAAAGACACGCTATCGTTTTGTTGGCGTGCGTTGAAAGAGTCTAGGTGAATCTTTCATCTAGTCTCTTTCCGCCTATCGTTCGACTAATAGTTCGTTCCAGTCTTCTCTTACATGCTATGCTCGTGCGAGCGGGCCAGGATCCGATGGATCCTCTCATCACACTGGATTACGCTGATTTCGAGAAAGTGGGATGGCTCATTCTGACTCAATTAGCTGAGCTTAGACACAGGGGAGCTTTTTCTACGGTAGCTCATACATTCGCACTATGTTGCATTAAGTGTGTTCAGAGTAAGGACGAAGCAACAGAACAACTCCCACGGGTCTGGTATAAAGTAAGCTGTCGAGTTCGTCGCCTTGCAATCGGTCAATCTGACTGACTGCAGCATACGGTATCATTCATACACCAAAATGCCACGGCACTCACAAGGAGATCTGCTGGCATCCGTAAGTGAATCCCTGAGCATTTCTTACCCCTTTTTGAAGGCTCCATGAGACATGCCTAAGCAGCATCCACTCTGAGACATGCCTTATACCTCCACCTCCGATCCCGAAGAAGAGAAGCTGACTTCCAGATTTACTGTAGCTGCCATGATCACTGGAATCTTAGCAGCATACCCGACAGGCGGGTTTTTCGACGAAGTCATGCTCGATCTACAATCGATCGCAGATACGCCAGTCTCTGAAACGCTTAGCATGGGGGAGCTATGCTTGCCTCAGGTTCATGCGTTGAATTGCCTGAAAGATATTTTCTCCGACACTAGGTTTGGATCTAGCTCCGAATTGCATGCTGCGAAGGTCCTGGACATTGCAGCCCGCTGTCTCGAGCATCGAACGTGAGTAGAGACTTCCCCTAGGGCGACCGGGTAGTGACGGTTTGGTTTAGATGGGCAATCCGCAATTCGGGATTTATGCTTCTCAACTCCCTGTTACGGCGCCTCAATGGAGGAACAGACTCCAGGTCCATGACTGCCTCAAGCGCCCATCGACAACCCTCGCCAGCGGCATATGAGAAGTTCTCTAAACTTCCCAAGCTCATCGTCAGGTTACTATCGTCAATTGGACAGGAAGAGAACATTGATGATCCATATCGCCGAGCACCTACTACTCCAGCGACTATAGATGCCCAAAAAGTATTCCCAGCATTAGAAATTATTGAACGGTTCGGCTTACCTAACGCTCAGCAAGTGGAGATCCGTGAGCTGGTAAAACGTTACATGGAAAGTTCATCCTGGCCAATCAGGGAAAAGGCTGCCAAAGCATTTGCGTATGTGATTTACGAGCGAGATATTGGCAGAGAAGTTGGGCAAATGCTGGAAGTTTCGATATCGTCTCAGAACAGGTTGCATGGGAAACTACTCTGCGTACGATATATGCTGGCTCGGGTCCCGCCCTTCATATCTGAGGTCCTCGCTGGTATATGCTGTCACGATGTCTGCCCAACGTAGGACATGTACTAACCGAGGACAGCTAACGATCGCCAAGTAGAAATAAAGCTATTCCGAGCTTTCAATGCCTTCGTCTTGGGCAACTCCTGCCCTGTCACAGTCAGCGCTTATCTCGACATCATTACCGATGTCCTAGAGGCTTTGATGATGTATAATCGTAAGTACACTGTACACTACTTGTCTGCATAGGCTAAGGACATCTGCAGATCAGTATGCATTCGTGCTGGCATCACAGATGAATCTCAAATTTTATGATCCACATTGTTCTCGTTTTGCTCGGTTCTTAACCAGCCAGGATGCGAGTACCAATCCTGCGTACGCTTTGTTCCACGGCGCTCGTAAGCGTTTCGAGGACCGATTCCACCTCATCAATGAGCATTGGTGCAGGCCAGAAAAGCCTACTGCTAGTTTGACCGAGCCGTGTGCCTGGACGAGCCATCAGCAAGGGCATCAAGCAGTGCTTTGTCATGCAAAGAATGTAGCTATTGCCTACGTGCTAAACACAGAAAACTCCGCCAAAGACGTAGCCTCGTGGGTGCGATGGCTGCGACTGGCTGGTCACGAAGACTCTGTGAGCGACTTCTTTGGGAGGATGACGACTACGTGCTGATCTGTCACTAGGATCTATCAACCAGAATGGCTGCTGCTCAGTCGCTCCAGGCTTTCATGGCTGTTCTGGACGATGAAGCTTGGGTAGAGAAGACAGGACTCCTAAGAGTTTACCTTGCGCTTTACGACAGACTGACTGACGATGACGAGGATGTTCGAGAGATCGGCGCAGAGCTCGTCTCGAAGCTGTGCTCAAAGCTGTTGGAGCGTGGAGAAGGATCGAGCGTGACCCGCTCCTTTTCTGTGCCTGCTGCCCGTTCAAAGCTTTTACAATTCATCTGTAAAGAGTGGAACCAGTCCCTAATAGCCTGGACGGAGGCTATGCGACGATTAATCCCGGATTACGCCCCATCTAAAGGAAACCTTGAGGTAATCAATCGTGGGAATGGCCCCGTAAGCATTGATGGTGACAGTAATGACTCTCATGAGTCAAATTTCATCCGGTTCATTCCGGTCCGCAAGGTGCTAGATAAAGCAATGACACCAGATACGGCACTATTCGTCATTGAGAAGCAGAATCTCTACGTTGACGAAGTCGAAGAGGCAAGAGTTTGGTCAGAGATGCTCATTGATCTCAAGCCCTTGGAATTGACGCAGCGAAAAACACTGCAACGCCTGGGTGACCAATTTGTCACCTGGACCATGGACGGCCTCTCTGTACTCACAGATACAGCCAATAAGGAAGTTGACGGTCCTCTTGGGTGGACGTCCAAGCCTGAAGTCTTCACAATAGGACTACGAGTCATTCTTGCTTCTCGGGTGCTTCTCTGTTTAAAGACCTGGGGCATCTCCAACGAGGCGAGAAAAGTGTGCAAGAAAGGCCTTGAGGAGCTCCTAGCAGTAGGTTCCAAGAACAATCTGCATGAGTTCTGGATCACTGAGGTGGAGGATATACTGGGTACCTGTGATTGATCTGTTCAAGACGTTACGCGGTGCTAGACAACTATGGCTAGGTCGGTGGGAGTGCGGTTTGGATAATTTGTTGTTGCTCCACCATGAGTGTGCACTCAACAACTCTGTTGATATTCTTCTCCTCTATTCTCCTTCAACACACGTCTTCCACAGTATCAAAATAAACAGCACACCGATAGCAACAAGTCCCCAGCACCACAAAAACATAGCAACCAAAGACGATCAAGCTCAGAACTCCCACCACTCCTGTAAGTAAAACCCCTAACAACATTCCGGCAAAGCAATATCTAATAACGGACCACCATTAGCACCAACCCCTCACATCCCTCTCAAACCACCTTCTCCCCCCTTACCAAATCAACCCAAAGTAAGTGTCCACCTTCCCCTTCCCCTTTCCCTTGCCCTCGCTCCTTCCCGCTCTCGATCAACAACCCCTAATCCACCCCCTCTCCTCCCAGCATGAAAGCCATCTTCGTAATCGTCACCCTCCTCATCATCGCCCTCGTCACCATCCCCCTCGTCTACTGGGTCTGGCTCACCACCGGCCGCTGGATCGCCATCAACTACAGCGAATACATCAAGAGACAGCAAGCTGCACACGAGCGCGCAGATGCGGAGGCTGCGGCTGCGGCTACGGCGGCCGCTGCTGCTGTTTAGGTGGTGAAGAGGGAGAGAGGCTGGGCGAAGGTGCTTTTGTGGGGTGATGAAGCGCAAAGGGGAGTGGGGGGAGTCCTAAACAGTGATCTCAGCACTATGACATTTGAGCTCTTCCTGCGCACTTTTCTCATCGTAATGCCTGACCTGGAAGACGCGCCTGAGCCCTGTCAGCGCGTCATAAGATTTTAGTGCCTGAGCCAAGAATCATAGCGATGATCTAAGTAAGCTTACTAGTATCAATGAATGCATGGGCTACATGATGGATTGTAATTAGGAGGCGTTATCCCTTTGCTGCATTGCTTTCTGTGTAGGAACTCTACAAGCAATCTGTGGCCTTGAGCCGGACATCTCGGTATATAAATAACATGATGATTTAGAATGTAGAAAAAAGCCCTAGTTCCGCAATCAATTATTTGAGTACACGGCATGCATTGAAAAGGTTCGACTTCGTCAGTGCACACGAGCCGCTATCAATACTGAACCTACCTTGGCAAACCACTTCATTGTGGTTATGCTAAGCAAACACACCCAACGCGCCTACCCTATGAATCATAAACAGACAACGAGTGTTGTGAACTCCAGGAAGCGTGAAACCCACTAGCTTTGATTTTGCAGTGATTTGCTTGTTGTTACTTAGGACTTTGATCCAGAATCTATAGATAGCTCGCACAACAACTGTCTGATTGTTCGCTGGATAGCTTTCCCTAGTCTCTTGGTTCGCCGAAATCGCACCATCTACTATCAGCGAGCCTCCCTTATCCGCGCACGCTGGTCCATCATCAGAGGATTTGTTGTTATAACCCTTATTAGCCAACGCCCGCAATATCTCCAAAGCAACAACACAAAATTCAATCGCTTTCAAGCGTCCAACACCACACTCCTCCACCCGTCCAGGAGATGAACATCGAGCTGGAGCAACCACAGCTCTCAACGCCAGCGCCAACGGGCTGGGCAAACTGGACAAGCGCCGAGAAGGGAGGGGTCGTTGCGGCTGTGTTGTTGGTGGCTCTGTTGCTGGTTGTGTTGGCGGGGTGGGCGGTGAGGAGGAGGAGGCGGTTGGAGGAGGAGAGGATGAGAGGGCATCAGCGGCGACGAGGTGGTAGAAGAGGGAGTCCTGATGGAAGGGGCCATGGTAGGGGGAAGAGGGTGAGAGGGGGGAGTAGGAGAAGTGAAGAAGGCGGTCATCGATCAGATAGGAGGGGGGAGAACGGTGGCGCACGTGATCTGGAGATTGGTCGGACGGAGATTGCTAGGGCATCAACCAGGAATCGGGGCGGCGAGGAAGGGCGGAGGGATTCTAGACATCGGGGAGAAGATGAGTCCAGGAGGAAGGAGCGGAGGGGGCAGAGAAGAGGCTCAAGATATGAGATGAGTGGGGGACTGGCGGAGCCTGAGCATCAAGAAGAAGACAGGATACCGGTAGGCCAAAGGCCACTTCTCCCGCCCAACCAGCAGCGGAGAGTCAGGACCGAGGCTTCGACTGGAGGGACAATCAAATCTGGCGAGCGGAGAACAGATCGAGAGCGTCGACTTGGTGGTATTCGCGACGTCTAGGAATCAGGAACCAAGGTAGACCTAGAGAGGCGATCTATCGGGCAGCCATGCCCGTCCCGGATAGCTGCAGGATTGCATGCGGGTCGCCTTTGTACAGCCGTCGTGGAAGCATTCGAGAACACGACGGTTCCTTGCAGCACGGCACGCGATCGTGTTTGGGTAGCAGACGGGAGGACAACATGTGTTCCACTTGCGTCAGCATATCGTCGGGCCTGCTTGCTGGTGTTTTGGCAATATCAGTAGGCTGGTCAGCAGCGTTTGCAACAAGAGCCATCGCCAGCGAATATGGCAGCAATCAGCAACAGAAGTTTGATACCAGTTCGAAAGTGGTGTGTTGGCATCCTCATTCTTGTGGGAAGTACCTCATCTCTACGGGCATTGCCATTCCGCCTTTTCTCCTAAGAGTTGATCATGCGAATGTGAACGCCAGACCTTAAAGACAATTACCAGTACGATCATTTCTCACATCATTTCGAGTGAAACCAGGATCGCAATGGCTCCGACGACCCTCGGGTTCCACACCAGGACCTTACCAACTTCTCACGCTACTTTTGTATCCAAGCTGAAAGCGCGAAGCCAGTCGCAGAAAACTGTCCCAAACGGTGCCATTATCGCTGTCACCGTTATTCTCGGCGTGATCTTTATTGCCTTTGCCCTGACCGTCATTTACTGGCGGTATATGGCAAAGCTTGACAAAGAGGAACGAGAAAAGCATACTCAGATAGAACTAGATAGAAGAGCGAAAAAGGTCAAGTCACCAACCTCCGGTTCTGCAAGGACTCATCAGACTGCATACCAGCCACGGCCTCGTAGCGGTAACGGACCATCACGTGGTCAGTATGGAGAGGGAAATGATGGAAGGCGTTTTTGGCTTACAATTGGTACTCTACAGGCTCGTCCAAAGGCTATGAAAAGACCTGGGCGCCATACCGAAACCCCAGGGCGACTGCCAATAGGTTTGAGGAGATAGATTTGGAAGTGGACCGAGACTACCAGAGGCAACCAAGCCATCGGGATTTTGCATATGGAGATTATCGCGGGTATCCACCCCATTTCATTCGTAATCCCCGACGTTCTTCTTTTCATCTTCCGACATCTTCTTCGCACTCTGTGGATGCCCCTCGCGCATCGCACGTACCCAGGCGTGGTCAGTCTCTGTCTGACAAATGTAGTTCAAGGCCTGCACACATTCGCTTTGAACCCAGCAGACGGCCAGAAATGCCGCCTCATGCTTACACGGCTCAAGGCCGTCCACAGTCAAGTATTTTCCCACCATTCAACCACACGCGTAGCTTCTGCCCGTTGCAAGGCGGCTTTGGGGGTTTCATTAGAAGTCTATTGGCTAATCGTAGGGCGATAGGAACCAAGCCGTCCTGGGACCCTAGAAGTCGAGACAGCTCGATAGATCCCGGCAATTTTGACGGTTGCCGTCAACCAAGCTCAGCGGAGGCGCAGCTTGGTCCCAGGACTGACCAGCGAGACCCGTATTCAAAGAGGTATGGACGCAACAACTCCTTCTCATCAATTGACCTACATTCTAGGTCTCGTGGGAACAGTCCTTACGGCCCTATCTCAGGTAGAAGTAGCCATCGAGGACCTGTCTTGGACGCTGCCCGTTCCGACTTCATAGGAGACCTTGAGAGTGATCCGGAAGGAAGCCGTGGGCCTCGACGCTTCGACAGGCATAGTCCCTACGAGCACTCCGAGTCGCCGAGGGGCTCTTCAGTGAGCGTGGCTTCGCTCAGTCAAGGAGATATCCAGCACGATAGCCATAGCCAGCCGCCAGACTTCCACAGCTTTGATGAGCACGTACCTGGAAACGCAATCTTTGAGGGTCCTAATGGTCACCGAATTGATCCAAGGGCAGCGAATGCAGGCAATTCTGGATATGAAAGAGAAAGTGAGGGACCTTACAGATTCGACGAAGGGCGAGAAGATGTGCATTAGAACTTACTAAGAGTAATACAAGTCCACATACCTAAACGCTCCCGATTGACGAATATAAACCGTGAAAAGGAGCCGTGACGCTGCGATTGTACAATTAGCCTGAATCCGGGTTTTGGGTGAATTTTAAATGAATGAAACTCTCTTGGGTCTGCCAGACGAATCAATGGAAAGCATCGCCATCCACAAATCGAGCTGTCCACTGGAGTTCCGGGATATGTAGAGTCTGTGATAAATGGATTCCATGCTGTCCAAGAGAGAAGCATCTAGGCGAAAGAACTTGTGTGTATATTGTTCGCACTTTCAAGCTAGCATGCTCTCCGACAGCGAAATCCAGACTCGGTGCAAACATTCAATCGCTTCTCCGATACTGCGATTGATTGCGGCGGTACAGTGCACGTTGAGGGACAGAGTGTAGGTTTCAAACATCTAAAGTAAAGTATGTCTCTCCAAAAAGACGACTGGATGCTGCGCCTTGGCGCCAAGGACTCTGTCATCAGACGTTCAAAGCCTACCTTACTGCCCCAGCTACGATCAAGCTCACATAATGTGCTACCCATTTTCTAGCATGTCCTAGTGGCGGTGCGCGTGTATGGGGCGAATCCTGATCAAATTCCACGGCATTCTCAGACATATTATTGCCGCGTTATAGGAGATCTCGCAAGATGTGGAATGACGAGGACAATAACCCATATGGCTCCTTCGACCGGCGAGACTCTTCTAACAATCCTCACGCGCGTAAGACAGAAGCATTCTAGATTGCCATCTGCCCCAGCTGATGCCAGCATAGAAACGGAATTTGAGCGTCCAATTACACCCACATCTGGGGCTTCCTCGCCCACAAATGAGCCTCCGGAGTTTGTCTCACGGCCTAGAGATTTGAGCGATGATGATGAGGATGACTATAACCAGCAGAGAAGTGGGGGCATCCCTAGGAAGAAAGGAGGCTACGATAGTCGGATTGAGCAAATCCTCTACGAAAACCCGGACTTGCAAATCATCATCACGGACGCAGGCAAGAGCCATGAGAGCGGCGGGAGCTACATCGTCTACACCATTCGGACAGGAGTATGCTTTTCATGAGAGTCCACCAAGGTCCTCCGATCTAACGCTGGCTAGGATCTGGAGGTTCGGAGACGTTACTCTGAGTTCAGTTCGCTAAGGGCTACCCTCGTCAATCTACATCCCACCTTGATAATTCCCCCAATACCAGAGAAACACTCCATGGCGGACTATGCGGCTAAACCTACAAAGGCTAAGGAGGATATATCAATCATAGACTTACGAAAGCGTATGCTTACGGTTTTCCTTAATCGCTGTCGCAAGATGAAAGACGTCCGCGAGGACGGCGTCTGGTGGAGGTTCTTAGATCCGAATGCGAGCTGGGTAAGTATTTGTAGGGTTGCACAAAGGGGCGATGTTGATAGCTCTGGACGCAGGGCGAAGTTCTACATTCTCATCCAGTGGTTTCGATACCGAAAAGCAACATGAAAGCTCCACCGCTGGACCCCTCAAACCCTACTCCGGCTCACCATTGGCTGCCTATACCTAATTCCTCCGCCAAGTTGAAATCACAGGCAAGAACATCTTCGTCCGGTACACCATCATCACCTCCAGCCAGCGCGGCTTTTCCTTCTGCCGCAGCACACACAATTCCCGGTCCCCAAGTATTCGGCCGCTTCCCGCCGGCAACTCAAAATTTATCGGAACAGGACCTAGATCCGTACTTCGTTAGTTTTGAGTCTTCAACGCGGGAGCTCGAGCTGTTATTACAGGGTAATATCGAAAAGGTAAATCGACGCACTTTGACACATCTATCTACTTTATCCGCCGACCTGGCAGATCTTGGAGCACGATACAATGGATTCTCGTTATCTGAGCAATCTCCAACAGTCGCTGCAGCGATAGAACGAATTGGGCAGGCTGTTGACTCCTCATATATTGCTACGGAAGAGCTCTCGTCTACGTTGGGCGCGAATTTCGCGGAACCCATGCGGGAAAGTGCACAGTTCGCCGGCGTCGTTCGCAGTGTCCTTCGATTTCGAATTCTTAAGAGGGTACAAGAAGAATTGACGAGAGACGAACTAGCCAACAAGAAAGCGCTTCTCGAGTCCCTGGAACGGAGTGAGCTGGAAGCGAAAAGAATTGATCAATACCTCACGAGCACCGGCGCGCCAAGTGCCACACCTAAGCGTTCCATGTCATCAGCGTCAGCAAGAAGCACCCGTTCCGACGTACCCAGTACTCCCAAAGGAGACGGAAGCCACGAAGAGACGGCATCCATCGACTCTGACTTCCCACCAACCCACAGCGACGGACCACCCCCAGCAGCCCAGGGTAATGGAGAGTCAGATCCATCTTCTCCTTCGAGTCACCGTAAAAGCCAGAGTGGCGGCTTCAAGCTCTTTGGCAGGATCAGTCACGCCGTTCACGGAATTGTCGATGTCGACCCGGAGCGAACGAGGCGGGACCAGATCGGCAAGACCAAGGAGAGCATGGTACATGTGAGAGAACACCACAGTCGTTTGACTGAGCTTGTCTAACATCTGCATAGTTAGAACAAGCGCTAGAAGTATCGGAGCAGGACGTCAAAGACGCAAGCGCTGGGGTACTGAAAGATCTGAAGCGCTTCCAGCTCGAAAAGGAAGAGGATCTCAAACGTTACATGGTAAGAGTTGCCTCTGTTTACTTTCCGTGCGAGGTCGCTAACAGGAGTCTGGCAGATTGCATATGCCAAATGCCATATCGACTGGGCGAAAAAGAACCTGGACACGTGGAGAGAGGCGAGGGACGAAGTAGACAAGATCGATGCGCGGTAGCGTTCGCTGGTCTCTACACCGACTCCTCTGCAGTACCATTACCGTAGATGTATGATTGATGGTGCCTTTGATGCATATGTATTTAGTCCTCTCGAAGGAGGAACGCCCTCCTTTGAGGACGCATGAGAAATCACTTTCCCGTTTTCACGCTGAGTTCGTTTGGACTTCTTCATGAAGCGAACTGAAGAGGCACGTCATGGAACTTCTCATCATCAAACATAGATCTCCATGACAAGTAATGAATGATGCGACCGGTTGAGCCTTCGTGCTCGATGGCTGTGCTTGACTGCTGGTGACCCTCTCAGTTGCTCTAGTATGTCAAATTGAACTCGAGGGGTCTAGGGGTACCCCACATTTCCGACGGAGAACAGAAGTACGCAATCACGTAATGCCTGTACCAATCATCCCTGAAATCGAGATCTTGGCAAGGGGGCGCCCGGAGGGGCCTAGACTGGGACTGGCCTCGTGCTGAACTGTTAGTGCCAGAATTGGTGTGCACCAACCTCAAGTGACGAGTTCAGACTTCAGAATAAGGTTACTTCGTAAGGCCCCGTGTCCCCGTGTATTCCAGCCGTTATTGTTATTTCCTCTCAACGTCCACTAATCTGCATGCTACTCATAACTCAACTCTCTCTCCCTGCATTATTTGTCTCTATCTACTCTCAAAACCTATCCGTATCGGCGACTCGACGTTATTTTCCATAAGGCGTTTGGAATAGCTGTCCCCGGCTCCTTCGCGTTTCAACTTCGCCTGATTTCGCCAACGCCACTATTCATGTGCTGAGAAAGCTGAGCGGGCTGAGATTTCGACATACCTCAGTCAAAACGACGTTGTCAACCTGCAATATTGGAACATAGGCGCTGGTGGAGGACGGATATATACGACTTCTGCCCCGAATATCGCATGCGATAAATCTACGCCCAGCATCCCTGTTTGGATTCGAACATTCCTGGCGCAAACTCCCATGGCATCGCCTCGACCTCTGCGGGCACGCGATACACATTCGACACAGGCCGTCGAACTTTGGAAGAACTAAACCGTGTCTCATTCTTTGTATATATATATTGCTACGATCTTTTACGATGTTATTCCATTCAGGGCATCCCCCGCTTTGGGGAGCGCTAGCGACGTTGTTCTATAGCGCACATGTGGCGACGGCGATACAGCTTGACACTGGTAATACTGGTAAGCAGTACCTATTGCACTGCAGCTGCAAAGTCCGCGGAGCGTATCGCTAATGCATGTTTCTGGCGTAGACTCGATAAAAGCGGCAGCACGAATATGTGCAGACGGTATGATGTCTTTCTACAACGGCAATCAAACAGGCATGCCGATCGGACTGTTACCTGGTCCGTACTATTGGTGGGAGGCCGGCGCGATGTTTGGACAGATGGTCGAATATTGGTACTATACTGGGGACGCCACCTACAACGACGTCGTTACGCAGGGAATGTTGGCGCAGGTCGGCCCTCACAACGACTTTATGCCCCCGAATCAGACGAAAACAGAGGTACGGTACTTTCCCAAGAAAAGTCGATCAAGCCATGGCAATCAAAGCGATATGTTCTGACCGTCAGATAGGGCAACGACGACCAAGCCTTCTGGGCTTTTGCCGCTATGTCCGCTGCCGAATTCAAGTTCCCCGACCCACCACCCGACCAGCCCTCGTGGCTGTCTCTCGCGCAAGCTGTCTTCAACGAGCAAACCACTCGCTGGGAAACCGCTCACTGCGGCGGCGGTCTCCGCTGGCAGATCTATCTGACGAACAACGGTTACAACTACAAGAATAGCATCTCCAACGGCGGCTTCTTTCAACTCGCTGCCCGTCTGGCGCGCTACACCAACAACGCCACTTACTCCGACTGGGCCGAGAAAACCTGGGACTGGATGACGCAGTCTGTCCTCATGGATGATCATTACAACGTCTTCGATGGCACGCAGATGGACACCAATTGCACTATCCCATCTAAAATCCAGTGGAGCTATAATGCCGGCACCATGCTGATGGGCGCGGCCAATATGTACAACTACACCAACGGCGACGATAAGTGGCGCCAGCGCGTCACTGACGTTCTAAAGGCAGCGGATATTTTCTTCCCGCAAAACCCCGAGCAGCAACTCAACGGCAACATCATGCAGGAAGTCGCGTGCGAGCCTCAGCACACATGCAACTACGACCAGCCCTCCTTCAAAGCCTACCTCGCGCGCTGGATGGCTGCGACAGTGCAACTAGCACCCTTCACCTCCGTGTTCACAATGCCGAAACTGAAAGCCAGCGCATCGGGCGCTGCGGGTCAATGTTCCGGCGCTCCAATGGGAGATACTATGTGTGGCAGGCAGTGGAACTCCACAACATGGGATGGGAATCAGGGCGTGGGCGAGGAAATGAGTGCCTTGAGCATTATCCAGTCGACCTTGATACAGAAGGTCCCTGGACCGGTCAGTATAAACCAGGGTGGGACGAGTAAGAGTGATCCAGCGGCGGGCCAGCAAGGAGGTGGAACGCAGCAAGCATTACCGGCCTTGGACACAAGGACGGTGACGGCAGGCGAGCAGGCCGGGGCGGGGATCTTGACAGCAGGGGTAGTGAGTGGGTTGGTAGGGACGCTGGTATGGATCAGTCTCTGAGTGAGTGAGGGAAGGGGGAATTGTGTATATAGGAGGGTAAGTGGACAAGTGTATATGTTCTGGGACGAACGTCTTTCTGGGATACCCTGTTTGGGGAGTGTAACGCATGCCCTTTGGCTTTGAGAGGCACGGGATGACATGACTGTTGCGGGTTTTTGGGCTATCTGACTTGTCTAGCACATTGTCCTGTATCAATATCAACGTTTGTTTGACACTCTTATTCGATCTCCATATCGTGCGCCTATGTCCTGGTTGGATTCACTGACGGCCGGCAAGGGTGTTGATTTTTAGGAGACCTTTCAGCTCTTCTGGCATAGAGCTCTATTCCATGAATTCTCAGATCTCGATTTGAACTCCTACAGCCTCTCCCCCTGTGACATTCAATCCATATTCATCTACCCTAGAATGATACGTCTCATCAATCGATTCGAACCCATTTCCATGACAGCACTCCTGTTAAACAAGACCTTCTTCCCCCATAAACAAGATATCACAGCAGCAATCCTACATCCGCATTACAGAAGTAGCCGGATCTCCTAAGCCAACTCCAGCCTCAACTCCGTTCTAGCTCTAAGACCTTTTGCGCGATGTTCAACACAGTAATGAAACTAACTGACTGACACAACTTGGTCTATTACGACCTTTGATACGAGCAAGTCACGAACTCTCGAAACCTGTCTTGCATTCGCTATTGGTTTCGATGACTTGCATTCGTTGGGGAATAACGATGTGAAGTGGTCCCTGGGGGACTGAGTGTGAGATAGGTATTGACAGGCTCATGGAAGGCATGGGAGGTTATCTTCATGGAGAGGACGAGGAGGGCTCACGATTTCTTGTGGCAACTCGATCAAGATTGTATCGAGTCAACCGCTCACGCAGACATTTAGATACGTTGCAAGTGTCCGAATAGAGGCACTCAATCATAGAACAGCAATAACGCGACTCAGGCTGATTGTTCTCGAACCTACAGACAAGCGAAATCGGACACAAATGCAATGACTGTCTGCTTGCCCTTGGAGCAGGCGTTGGTCGTGGGGCCCAACGCGAAGTCGTGAGTCCGATGAGTTCTTCCAAACTCCCAGTCTTCTGGATATGCTCTTGGGATTATCCAGGGTTGCTCTTTGCCAACATGAGGGTTCTGGTGAAGCCTGATCCTGGCTGATTGGGAGGACTTTGGCCGGCGCTGAGCCGCCCTCAGCCCCAACGCGCTAGAGTAAAGGGGCTACCCAGGGGCCAGAGGACACACTCAAACCGAACGTCTCCAATTCGCCCCCCATGGCGCTTGCGCTGCAGCTTTCATTATCTCGCGAATAATTATTTGACTCAAGAGAGCACAGGGTACCATGTTGTGGCTGAGCCATGGAAGGATCCAATCCGAAATGATTCACAACCTCCCATGGGCCATGCCTCGTAATTAGACTCTCAGCATGAGGAGGCACAGTTAGTTCCTGGGGCGCCTCTCTGTCGCTTTTATCCTGCTTGGACTTATGTTTCTACACTCTCTTGGTTCCATTTCCTCTCGTTCAATCCTTGTCTTCTGCTTGATTCTCCTTGACTTTACAAGGGCCTTTACAAGAGCGATCTCACTCCAGAGATGCGGACCACGACTACCACTTATTGGGCCGCGGCAGCATGCCTGTCGCTTGTCGGGCCCACAGCTGCTGAGTTTCTGCAAGGCCGTCAGAACAGCCAGGATTCGGGTTCCTCGACCGCGTTCCCGACGGTTCCTTCCTTCTCTCAGAACTCCTATACGTACGGTTACTTCTCGCAGGTCTATCCATCAGGATACACGGTGCCCTCTGGCGCCGTCGACACGAGGACTCTGACAGCGACTCTAACAGCGACAGCAAGCGCTACTGGCAGCCGTATTGCAGGAAGCAACGGATATATATACAGCCCGGCTGAAAGCTCACAATTGGATTATATACGATCGATGTGTGTTCCACAGCCTACCAGTGACGGGTCATCGTCATCTCCAGACTTGGACACGGGGTTTCCCTGCAATGAGGTCAAGAACATCACATTCATGTGTGTTTACAATGAGCAATCCTTAGTGAACAGTAGCAGCAGTTTGACTGAGCAAACTTCGCAAGCGCAGCAGCAATGTCTCTGCCCTGGCGGACCTGGCGCGGCCATTTGGGAAAACGCTGAAGCGTGAGTCGTTCTTCCTTCATTGCAACGATCCACAGCCATGATGGAAGGTAGTAACCATTCATAGTTGCTCCGACTGCCTTCGCCTACACGGCGCCTCAGCTTTGAACGAGACCGTACATGGATATGAATTCGTTCCCACCGCGTTCGTCAAGGATTTTTCGTCCGCCTATTGCGCCATGCCCACGGCTTCGTTGAATTACCAGCATTTCGCTAAGAGCTTTACACAGACACATGCTGTCTCATACGGGAGCGAGACTGGAGGTGTTGACTTGTTGATGGGAAAGACTGCGGTCAGTGACTACTTTACAAGCACTTCAGCAGTGGCCAATTCTACAAGCTCGTCCACGACCAGCGCGCCGGCCAGGACTGGAGGAGGCGGATCACAGAGTCCCGCGGCAAACCTTCCAACGACGACTAACAGCCCATCGACTAGCAGCCCCGCTGCAAACCCTTCGGCAGGCGGTGCTGGTACGGTGAAGGTCTCGGGGCTTTTGGGTGTCGGTATGTTGGGTGTTGCTTGGTTACTGTGAGAGAAAAGGGCTGAAATTAAGCACCGTGCTACAAGTAAGTGGAGTTAGAAGTGAGACGCGCAATTCAAGTCAAGGGGTAACGTAGCATGTGTTTTGGTATCACCGTTTTGGACTCGGATATTATAGCGTTGCTCCCTGTAGAGTCAAGCATAGAGTGGTGTTGAAAAGTCAGAGATAGCGTTAAACTAAAACTAAGTTCAATTCACTTTTCAAACGATGCTCGATATCCTTGGGCTTCAATATTTGAAGGCGCGATCTTCTAGCGACGAAGGTCACTGAGTTAAGATTTCCAAGGCTGGTTCGTGATCGCTCCTTCAGCAGCGGACATATCCATCCTTCGGAAGCCTTACATGCCACATACAACACCACGCTTCGTTCTTGCAACGCGTCACACCTCTCACAATCCACACATGAATTGACCGGCATAACTCGTGCCGTCGATCCAAAGCCTTCACTCTTCTCCATTGTGCTTTCTGACGCATGTATTGGGGGCGTTGACTCGACCGCATATCCGTCATCTAGCCTTATTTCCTCCGGGGAGTAAGGCCTTCACCTTCACAACGTCTTCCCACAAGAAACGTAGGCTCTCGCCGCCTGAATCAACGAATCCTCAAGTAGCATCGGCAACACCTGCACCACATAGTCCCAGCTCTCCTGTGAGCCAGCAAACGCAGCCTTTGTCCTCTCCTTCCCGCCTGACGCACCCTGACCCTTCATCGACCGCTACTTCTTCACCACCGCGGTACATCCCTCAGCATCTTGTTTTGGAAGGTGCCAGAAATCACCGCTCCCCCACCCCTGAGATATTCAACACCGCCGCCAGCTCGCCCTCAGCGGCTTGTGCTGGCTTGGCATTGGACACTGAAAGCAGTGGGGACACATCGAGTGTGGAAGGACGTGGTACAAGTTGTAGGGGAGCATCCCTGGCTGGTAAAGACAAGCAGAGTGGCGGCTCTCTCTCGAATCGCTCTTCCTCCCCTGCCACCAAGAGATTGGCTTCGGATATGGAGGACACGAACAAGAGTGCTTCCGGCACTAACGGCCACGGCACAGCCAACAAGGGAGCTCCAGTGAAAGAAGGTCTCACATCGACCATAACCGCCCGCAGAACGTCCTTAGGCCAGCATGTTCGGCATAAGCGAGAGGTGTCCGTGGACATGACAGCCAACCAAGCCGGCCCTCCTTCTGAGAGTACTCTACTCCCTTCTGTACCTGAAGATAAGCCAACGTCGATTCTCAACGGGGCCTATCAAACCCCCGAGAGCGCAACTTCAACATTAGAGTCCAGCATTGGCGGACAGGAGACTTCCGATATTTCCTCTACTTCTAGCGCAATGGCACCAGACCTACCACCAATAGACGAGCAGATCAACACAGTCAAGCAAATATGTGCGAAAGAGATGGAAGAGGGCCAAAAGGGCTATGTTGTTTCTAGAAGATGGCTTGCTAGAGTACTTTCGCGAGGCTCGGATACAGAAGAGGTTCGGAAGTATGGGAAAGAAGCTAAGGAGGGGCCTATTGGCCGCGTCGACAATACTGGACTCAATCTAGTCGTGGACCCGACTCTGAGCGATCTCAGAGACGAGAAAGGGGATGCGTACACCCCTCTACGCCCCGGCCTGGTGTATGGCGACGACTATGAGGTCCTTCCACAGCAGGCTTGGGAGCGAGTAATTCAGTGGTATGGTTTGGCCAAAGGATCAGCTGTTCTTCCTCGTTATTGCCACAAAACGAGCCCCAACGACATATACCCGAACATGCAATACGAAGTATATCCGCCTATTTTCACGGTCCTAGTGCTGGTCGACAAATTGACACCAAAGTACATCGAGAAGCTCACTGCAGGTCAGCCAGTCAGACCCGTCAAACTACTAGCAAGCAGACATGAGCTTTTTCAACACTTCCTGAAGCGAGCCAAACTACTGGCAGCGGTTGATCTAAAGGACAAGGTCCGTGTCCACAAAATCTTCGGCGGCCTCGGTGAAGGTAGCCAAGCTGGTATTCTGACTCCAGCGCAATCACGAAGTAGCTCTCCTGCGCCAGGTATCACGCCCGCTGTAGATGCTGGGCAGACTTTGGAATTGGATGCGTCTACCTTCAACCAGCTGGAGCTAGGCTCGCAACGAGAAAAGCTTGAGATCAAGGACGAATCCTACAATGACAACTACAACGGAAGTTCGACCATGGACCTAGTGGGTCTTCGAGGTGATAACGTCCTGGTACTTGAAGGAAGCTGTAGACCGATTGAGAGAATCAACGAATTCACTGGGGATACTTACACGACTGGTGGGGGCGAGTGGCTCTCGCATAAAGTCCTGGGTAAACACCCTGACGACCGTGTTCCAGAACAATTGAAGCGCAAAGCAAATGCAAGCAGCGGCAGGAGCACTCCGGCGCCCAAGGGTGGTTTAATGACTCGTGGCCGTGCAGCGAAGCACGGCAAGATCAGGGGTAGCATGGGTTTGGGCAACCTTGGAAACACTTGCTATATGAATTCTGCATTGCAATGCATCCGGAGTGTCGAGGAATTGACCGAATACTTCCTCAGTAGGCTCCAAACCGCGCTCCTGTGTTCCTGTGGACCCAGCTAACGTTGCATTAGTGAAGAAGTACAAAGGGGAATTGAATCCAGAGAATCCTCTTGCACACAACGGCGCCGTGGCAACTGCATATGCAAACCTTGTTGGTGAAATGTACGGCGATCATATGTCAACTTCTTTCTCACCTCGGCAATTCAAGAATACCATAAGCAAGTATGGACCTGCGTTCTCTGGCTACGGACAACAAGACTCTCAAGAATTTCTGTTGTTTCTCCTTGACGGTCTACAAGAGGACCTCAACCGCATCAAGGACAAACCTTACACCCAGAAACCCGACTCGACCGATGAGATGGTTGAAAATCCGGCGGCCTTACGCGCCTTTGCTGACAGATGCTGGGATCTCTACAAAGCCAGGAATGATTCAATTATCACGGATCTGTTCGCTGGTATGTACAAATCTACGGTTGTTTGCCCCGTGTGCGACAAAGTCAGCATTATCTTCGACCCTTTCAACAACCTTACGCTTCAGCTTCCGATTGAGAACGTGTGGAGCCATAAGGTATATTACTTTCCTCTGCGGTCTCGGCCCGTCGCCCTGGATGTTGATATAGACAAAAACGCGACTATACTGGGCCTAAAGGAATATGTTGCGAAGCGGGTCGGAGCAGACGCCAGGAAGATGATAGCACTTGAGATTTACAAGAACAAATTCTACAAAATTTATGACGACAAGAGTGCTATCATCGAAGAACGGATCACGGAGCAGGACGACGTAGGCATCTACGAGCTCGAGTACCCGCTCGCGGATTACCCAGCGCTGAAGAAGAAGCAGAAGAAGGTTCTCACTTTCAGTCGTGATGACGAAGAAGAAGATTATACCCATAAGATCGCTTCAGCAGACAAGTTCATGGTGGCAGTGTTTCAGCGCATTCCTCGAAAAGCAGCTACCAGATACGAGCGTAATCAGTACGACTACGAAGGTGTACCTTTCATCATCACCGTGACCGCTGAAGAGGCCCGGGACTACGATGAAATCCTTTGCAAGGTTCTGAAGCACGTCGAGCCTCTGAGTTCAAGAGATTTCCTTCGCGAGAACGAGGAGTCAGAAGCCGAGTCAGACATGGTCATGATGAACTCAGACGAAGCCGACTCTTCTTCTGAGTCGAAGATACACACAACTTCCCTTGCGAGTGAAGATGGTATGATACACGTTTCAGTGCATGGTTCTGGCGAAGAATCACCTGCCGCACCAGCCTCGTCAGGGTCCTTGGAGGTGCCAAAAGCCAAAACTCTGCCGCCTATGCTCAAGCCTGGTGCGTCCGTCACGTCGGAAGTGCGGGATCTATTCGAGATGAAGTATTGCCATATGGACGGTGACATGATCCCTACCGGCTTCTCATCACTCTCTGATGACAGCAAATTCGATGTCCTAGCCTCGCGGAAGTCCAAGCCAAGCCAAGAGCGGCCACTTACAAATGGGGAAAAGATATCGCGTGTGCTAGACCGCGATGACGGTAATGTTTCCAGCGACGAAGATGCTGCAAGCCCATCTGAGCCAGCACTTGTCCAGGGTTACGAGAGCGACTCGGATGGTCTACCTCCTGTGGCGCAGCTGACTCGAGGGTTTTCAAAAAGCAATAGTAGGTTGGAAGAAAGGACTGTCCCGAGGAACAGACCGCTAATTACTTATTCACGCAAAGACAAGCGCCCGGCTGTTAACGGCAATTCTAATACATCGAGAGAGCAAATCATCAATTTCGGGGAAGTCATCGCGCTTGACTGGGCACCAGAAGCATGGGACGGGCTGTTTGGCGGCAACCGAGACAATAGTGGGGAAATGCGAGGAGTAGCTCAATGGAAGTATCCTTTCGAGCTCAAGGATCCAGAGCGGGAGCAAAAGGAGAAGCTTCGCAAAAGCCGCAAGAAGTATGGGGTCACTTTAGCTGACTGCCTCGACGAGTTCGGAAGGCCGGAAATTCTCTCCGAGGCCGACGCATGGTATTGTCCGCGCTGCAAGGAACATCGTAGGGCGGCAAAGACGTTCGAGATATGGAAGTCACCTGACATATTAGTCGTTCATCTCAAGCGATTCAGTACTCAAGGTCGGCTTAGGGACAAGTTGGACATTCTTGTTGACTTCCCAGTGGCAGGTCTGGATTTGGCTTCCAGAGTGTGTATGCGAGACGATGGCACGAGTGCGGTCTATGACCTCTTCGCTATCGACAATCATTACGGAGGTTTGGGCGGGGGTCACTACACGGCCTATGCCAAGAATCTCTACGATGGCTGTTGGTACGAGTACAACGGTAAGTTCCTAATTATTGACTTTAGGTTCGATGCACAGCTGACGAGTGCAGATACCTCGGTCACCAAAATACATGATCAAAAAGCCACTCAGAAAGTGGTAACTTCGGCGGCATACATCCTCTTCTACCGGCGTCGCTCGGCGAGCCCCTTAGGCGGTCCATTCTTTGAGCGGCTCTTAAGCGGTGGTGAAACCGCAGCTTCGGATTCCCAACCCAATTCTCGCGCGGCATCACCGTCGGGGGAAGGCAGGCGACTCGACGACTTCTCCCGCATTGGATCGTCGAGCGCTTTTCAAGGAGTAGGAGCAGCTCACCAAGCGGGAGGTGGTGGGCTCACAGGGACAACGCATCAGAGGACAGGGGTTGACGATGACTTGCCAGCGTACGGTCCTAACCCTCAAGGTTTCGACACCATGGACTTGGACGAAGACGAAGGCATCGGAGGGATGGGTCCCGTCTCGCTGTCCAGAAACTTTCCGGAGAGACAGCCTTCGTGGTCGTTTGGTGATGATGTGGGCGCACGGCCCTACTCGACTCAGGTGGCCGCTGCGCCACCGGGCAGCGACGAAGACTTGTTCGAAGGCGAGGGAAAGTCTTCGCCTAGCAGTACGAGGGTCGCACGGTCGGGGCCGCCGAGTGAGGATGGGAGAGATCAGAATATGCGATTCCTAGACGACGAGGGAACGACAAGCGGGTTCCTTGGCACACCAGAGGCACGAACAACGCCGGAGGGGAGGTTTGTCTCGTTGGAAGACGAGGAGCTTGATGCCCCTGTGCTCGATGTTAGAGTGCTAGACGAGTGAGGAGTATGGAATGTCGACACTGTCAAAGGCGAGGAACCTGAGGACACGTCCAGTGCATCCGCACTGCGATTCAGCAGCTGGCTTGGGGGGAGAGCATTGAGCCCAGAGAAAGTATTGTTTGCGAAGCATGCATGGCCTGATCGTCACTTGAACGATAGACGCATTGTACATAGAGAGCCCCTGCAGAAAAGCGCGTGTTGGGTTGAAACTTAGCGAGCAAAAGGCCGTCGAGCCATGAAGTCATTGATACTCTCAAAATTTATCTTGACTTTTCTCCCTGTACTGTTTCGTTACGTCTTCGATCATCTTCTTATTGATCTCCCGCACTCTCTACCGCGAACTAGAAATCCCTATCCTACATGATCTGTAAGAAGCCATCTCCTTCAATTCCCGGTCTACTCTACAGTCTTCTAATTAGCACTAGCTACTTCCCTTCGAATTCGATTTCAAGTGCCATGGTGGTGGACCTGCGAAGTAGAATTTTATGTGTGTGTTCGCGGCCAACAATATTCTTGATCTGTTCGATTTTCGGAGCGATACATACAAACTTGAGGTGTGGGGTGAGGGGTGAGGGGTGAAATCTGCGCCCAGGGATTGAAAACATTTTCGCAACCGCCAAATCCGGTCGGATAATTCTTATTCTGCGTGGTGCCCCAACCGTCTGACACACTCTTGATCACAATGCTTATTCTGCGCTCCCATTTATATCACGCTCATCTTTAGCTTGCAGTAGCAGACGAAAACAATGGCTGGGACATAACAAGCTGTTTCAAGCACCTAGGCAGCAACGGTTTTGTATGACATCCAATACCACAACAGACTTACCATCTATTGTGTACGGCAAGCGCAGCTGTCACCATAAATGACGAAAACCAACTAAAAATCCTCACCACCCTCCGACTCTCCCTAGGTAATTGTTGGATCCAACCGACCACCTATCACGCGCGCCCTAAATTTCTTCACTTACTTCCTAAGCTCTTTCCAAACGACTTCAGCGCGGCCTCCAGACTTTCCTTTCCCTCCATGAGGACCCTTCTACATTCGGCCTTGTGATCTCTCACCCGAATGTCTGTAGAACCGGCAGCTGACCTCCATGGACCCGCATGCTAGATACGTGCAGATTTTGAAAGAGAAACTAGAGCAAGAGATAAAACTACATTTCTTTATCTCGAATGAATTTCTACAAAAGCTCTTGTCAGACGATAATATTGGGAATGCCGGTCAGTCATTCCACTGGCAAGCTGGACCAAAGACAAAGCAGTATGCTTATGAGCTTAATCCGGCAGCAACAACAGCTAGACCCGAAGATGATTATCAAGGGATGGCAGAGGTGGACAATACGCTGCCGAAAATCCGACATCGGGCTCCAAAGCTATTTGCGATTCTCATCCTTCTAGATAAACCCCATCTCATCCTTGATCTGTTGAAGCAAGGTATTGACGATACTGTTCTCGAGGGTCCAAAACGCGCATCATATTATCATGTTGAACAAGATCTGTTGAAAGGCCCTGAGCTACAAGATATCAGAGGTGGGATATTTGACACCCAATGGAGATTTCCCCGAATCCTTCCCCACTATCATATCTCATTTCCGGGCAACAAATTCATTCCACCATTCATTGAACCGACACCAAATAAGCCCATAGGGGAAGGCAGCTACGGAGAAGTACTTAGAGCCAAAATTCCTGGCGGCCATCTGGAGGGTTATCCTGAGGCATGTGCTCTCGCGGTTTCTGGCGTGTGGATCACTCAAGTCCTTCTTCCCTCTGATGAATCAGACTGACTCATTTTCCATTACAGACTGCAGATTTCGTGTACAAAAAGGTCCAGAAGAGCGATTGGTCAATAGTCAAACGAGAGGTTGATGCGTTGCGAGCGCGTCCCCACCGGAACGTGATCCCTCTTATCGCAAGTTTCGATTCCAGTACAGTCGAATCAAGTGTCTATACCGAATGGGTCTATATGATATTTCCCGAAGCAACTGGTGGAGATCTGAAACATTGGATACATATGCTTTCGAAACCCTCTGGCTTAGATACTGAACAAGACCAATTGAAAGACTACCTCTATGGAGTAATACTCCAGGTCGCTTCTGGGCTCGCGTACATTCACCGTGAAATAGACGAATACAGCACTGCTCATCATGACCTGAAGCCCGGAAACATTGTGCAAGAATCGGATACTTGGAAGGTTTGTGACCTTGGCAAATCGCATTTGAAACCTGCCGGAGATGACTCCGGGACAGTCAACAGCATAGGCACTGCAGAATATCGTCCCCCGGAATACTACCACAACTCTGGGGTGGTGGCTGAAGGAGCACATGGTCGGTCTTTTGACATATTCTCGTTGGGATGCATCGCTCTGCAGCTCGCGGTACTGGCTGTGTACGGCTGGAATGGAGAGATAGCAAAATTTAGGGAAGACCGCGAAACATTTAGTGAGAAGCAGCGGTTTCCTCCCACGGAAGACGCTCATTTGACTTCCTCGTTCCAGAATAATCTTAAGCTAATCAACGAGCGGATAGGAGATATGAGAAAGATAGATGGGAGCGAACGTCTTGGAAAAGTTTTGAGCCTTATTCAAGAAATGCTTGAAACAGACCGTAAGAGACGGCCGTTCGCTTGGGAGATTGAAGCAAACTTATATGAGATGCTAAATCCGAATGCCACCAAAGCAGACCTCGAGAGGTACTTTCAAGAAATCATTGAGCCGTTCAAACCAAGGTACCGGACTAAGAAGGACTATCACAATCCATTGTCTAGGGCTGACCGTCAGGAAAAGCTCATATTTGCTAAATGCATAAGGGATAGTGGGTGGCCAGAATCTTCTGGAGAATTTACTCAAAGAATGAGTCAGCAAAATATCTCTGGCGAACCATGCTCGAACCTTCCAACGTCTTTTTCCACTTGCAGATTGGTCGGACGCCATGGTATCATGAGCCGTCTAGATTCCGGCTTTGCACATTCGAATCGCGTGGGTCTCTTTGGCTATGGCGGCAATGGGTAAGTCGTTTGCAGTATGCGAACGGACGAGCGCTGACTACCTGATTACAGGAAGTCCCATAGCGCTTTTGAATATGCCAAGCAGCAAGGGAAATCTCAAGGGGTTAAGTCAGCCCTTTCTCGAGCAGATCAAAGACACACTTTTTGGGTCAATGCCGGTAATTACTCAAGCTTTCAAAAATCATATTCGGAGATAGCAGAGACGATAAAATTGCTGAATGAAGATACCGCCTCTAGATTTCTGACCGCTGTCAAGGCCTGGCTTGATGACGCTACAAACGGCGATTGGATTCTTGTCCTCGATGGTCTTGACAGCAAGCAAAGCTATGAGCGATACAGACAATATTTGCCGTCCGCACAAAACGGAGAAATCGTAATTACCACACGAAATCGCGAATTACTCGTGAATTTCAATAACCTTAGAGATGCTGAGTGTATCAACCTTTCGATAATGACTTATGAAGATCGCCGAGAATTACTCTCCAGTCTGACCGATCTCACAGAAGAGGATGAAAAATACATCAAGCCACTGTTAAAAGAGCTGTCATTCCCTTTGCTCATCAAAGTCGCGTCAAAGTGGCTCAACCGGCACCGGCTTGTGGGAGGGACTGTCCAAGAATTGTACGAACGTCTACGTTCTAACAAGCTGAACGCTCTGGTACAGCTGGACTTCGCCGACAATGGTCTCGGAGCGACTCGAAAGGAGGGAATAGAGCTTTCAATTCTGGAAATCTTGCTGTCCCATAGTCGTGATCCATCAGAATTCCCCAAGGAAGCGATAGATCTATTATCAACGCTTACTTGCCTTTGCAAAGACAGTCTAGAATACAGCTTGATCCTTCGCAAATACCCCAAAAATTATGACCACATATATGAGAATCTTGGTATACTGACCAATTATTCGTACATTGAATGGAATGGCGGCAAAATGTACATCATGCATGATATGATCCAACTATGTCAAATCCGATGGCTTCTTCGATCCCAAGGTCCGAAGAAGGTTCTAAAACGTTTCGACGAAGCGCTTTGTATCATAATGAACGATTACGTTGACAAGAGGTCAAAGAAAACCCAGAAGGAAAAGGCGACCACACCATCTTTTCTCTGGAAGCTGGAATACATGCCCCATTTCGAGGAATTCCTGACATACGTTAAATCAACGAAAGCAAAAGTTGAGGTCAATTTTCGCTTGACGTCAAATGCAGCAGGGTCTATTGTCAATTTCTGCAGAGTTTACCGCGAGGACAATAGGCATGACGATGCAATCGTACTTCTGGAGTACTCATTGGCCTGTGGCATCCGAGCCGGGCGAGATGAGGCAGAGAAGCGGATTTCAACAAGGTGCGAACTGGCGAGGACCCACAAGGACCGTCCATCAGGTCGTGATACTGCTCTATACCTCGAGAAAGCTTTGGAGATCGTTGAGCAAGGTCTGACGGAAGCTGAGGTAGTAGGTCGTAAAGAGCAAATCTGGCGATTGATGCTCGAAAGGTCCATGATACTGTCAAGACAGGGGAATCGACCAGCAGCGCGGGAACAGCTTGAGGTAATAGAGGGGATTGGGCTTACCGGCGATGACGAGTGCAAAGCTATCAAACGTACGACGCAAGAGAAGGCTTGCATTGACTTTGAAGAAGGCATGGAGTTGAGGAGAAAATCTTTGGTGAAAAGTGCTAGGGAAGGATGGAAGGCTGTTGTGAAATGTATCCATGAACGGTATCCGAAGGACGAGCTCATGATGATGGAAGCAAAGGCACAGCTTGCGAAGGTCGATCTTGAGATTCCTACGCCCAACGCTTTGGATGAAGCCAAGGCTATTTACTCGGCTAAGGTCGAGTGGCTGAAAGACACCCACAATTATGCCCCTAACAAGAGACAAGTCCACATTGCAGAACGCGATCTCGCGGCAGTGTGGATGAGAAGCGGCCTAGCTGACGATATCTCAAAAGCAAGAGAGACTCTCCAGCAGCACCTGGATCACTACGTCGAGAATTATGGCTACTCTGATGGGGAGGCTCGCCGGTTTGCTTATCTCCTTCGAGATGCAATGTCTTTGCAGAACGACAAAGCTGCTATAGATCGCCTGAACGAGAAATTTGGACTGAATGACCGTAGGGGTGGTCTAGGGATTTGGTATCAAGCTCGCAACGGTGATATCATTGATCCAGACCCGGATACAACTTGGGATCAATAACCCTATCATCCTTGATACACTGGCATACAACTAAAGGAGAAGACATATCCAGTCATAGAACCGCATTCTACCATGATCCTCATGATCAACCCTGCCTGCAATCCTCCATTCCTTGACCTCCATGACAGGGCTTTCAACAACATTTTAGACGTTGCTTGGCCTAGGGGCCGGTCAGTTCCTCGAGTATGGTACAAGCACGATGCGCTACCAGGGGCAAAGGACATACATGACCCAACAGCTGTCATGAGCAACTGCGTCGCCACCCTGGCCGTCCTAAAGGGTCTCTCTGTCGCCGCCCGTGGAAGTTATGGTGTCTCTGTCGCCGCCCGTGGAAGTTATGGTGTCTCTGTCGCCACGAAAAATACCGCCGGTCGTCGTACCGGAAGTCGGCGTGCCTCCACTTCCACCAGGAGAGTCCGCTGTGGCTCCAGCTCCAGCATCACCAGAAGAAAGTTTGGTATCTTGACCCTCTCTAGCAGCATAAGATGGGCCGGACGAGGAAGAACCTACGGTACCGCCTGGCCGCGAATTCGATTGGGTGGACTGTCTCGAAGTCGCGTCTAACTCTGACATGGTTGCTGGCGATCGCGGATGCGAGACCTGAGAACGAGATGAGATTGCCTGGGCTACGGATTGGTAATTCTAAGCTGATGAACTAGGTAGGGTGATTCGCCCTCTTTATATCTCAGCTCACGGTCTAGATTCTCAGCTGTATGTAGGGCTGCCCAACGGGTGACTTCTCGAAGAGCGCCTCCCAAGGAAGTGGCTTAAGCCTTGCGCCCCGTTACAATGGGATTATGCCTGTAAGCTTGGCCTCTGCCACACAGCAATGTCGTGTCAGAGTACGACATACCCCTCGTATACGGTAATCTCTAATCGTCTGTTAGGCCCGACATGGCTTTTGCGTCCTGTTTCCAACCCCTACGTCAATAGAGTCCCATGTCAATCGCGAGGTTTGAATTCACACTATAAGCAGCCTTGATTTTGTTGCGCAGAAGTTTGTGCCGAGGCTACATTGGGTTGTAGATACCCTTCTCCGCAACATATTGGTCTACATGTACAGCCCGGAGTGTTCTGCAACATTCGGACTACCGCCGGCCCCGTTCCTATCTGATGAGGTTGTTTACCCCGTTTTTTTCCTGATCTGAGCCTTCTCATAGGTCTGCACAATTTCCGGTTTGTTCAAGTCCTTGACCTGCTTGATTTCAGCGCGCACATCAACCAGCAGAACAGAACTCAGCTCTCACCCTGTAGTGCTGCTCACTGGTACCCGCCTGCTCTTCCACTATCCCTTCCCTCCATTTGCCTATCCAGAGTGATTAGAGAATGACATAGCTTTGGGTCCGAGCTCAGATACCGCTGCGCCAAATCCAAACATGATCGCCATGTGAATATTTACTGAGCTCTTCAGAATTCGTGGGAGGGGACGAGGGTGGAGGCATTGCTGTTCGTCGAGTACAAGTCCTTGTTTCCAGGATAATGGAGAAATGGTGATAGGTACGAGAAGACAGAGGCCTCCTAACCAATATGATGTTCTTTGAGTACCTTGTACACATCTGACCCGGAAATGATCGGCACTGCCGGGCGCAACGGCAGGTTAGTACACGTACGGAGGTGCATGAGCGTACATGAACATGCATGAAACGCCGTGCAAGTGAGGCATTCCAATCAGTGCATTTGCACCACGAATCGGGTGACTCGGGCGCAACGTGTAGCGATACACACCAATGGCCAGAGGAAGGCGTTCCAGAAGTACTTTTTGGCGTTGACCTTGAAATTTGGGCCTCATTCTCACTCAGGCCGAGATTAGGTTTGCTTCTTGCTCTGCAGTTGACTTGCCTCGGAGCCTGCTGAACGGCCCTGGCTTTCGAGTCCTTAGGTCTCCCTGCGCTTCTGGAGCTTGGCAATACTTGATCTCCGGGCAACGATGGGTGAGGCCAACTTTAGGTGCTCCCAGAACAAGGGTGCAACGTGGCGATCTCGGTGGATATTTTGCGTGGTATTCTTCAGCGTGCATACCACAATTTGGGTCCGCTGAGGCTTAGCAAGAGAAGCGCCAGCCATCATGCTTGAAGGACTATCAATGTTTCTGCTCCGAATGCCTCGACCGATGGTGATGGATATAAGGAGATCAGCGTATGTGGCTTGCCCATCTCTTTCCTCCGACTACCTACTGGAAACTCCCATAACAGCTTTCACTCACTATCTCACTCCCAGCTTTATCTCCATGTCACGACTTTGAACCAGAGTGTCTTAGCTAACAAGGCGAAAGCATGCCAGGGGCTTCGAAATGAGTACCAAATGCTTGGTGGTCAATTGTTATCTAACGACTTCCCGCGCATCTCATGGGTTGGGACCTCATTGATTTTTCAGCACCGTTAGGGCGCTTCGTCATTGCAGTTCTGAGGCGATGGACCCGCTGTCCGGTTCAGCAAGTATTGTGACCCTGCTTGGCATAGCTGGTAGTTGCTGTGGATCACTCTGCGCATTTTTACGCAGCTTCTCGGACGCACCCGCCGATATTCGGTATCAGTGCGTCTCGATACAGTCTCTGCAAACCACCTTCAAGGATTTGGGTGCACTGTACGCCGATGTCCCCGCGTCTTATCAATTCAACCGTGGCCTCGCTTCAAAGGTATCAGAGTTCTTGGGTAAGACGCAGGACGCTGAGAAGAAGATCGCCTTAGCGAATGCGATGTTGTCGCGAGGAACGACGATCCGAACGTGGACGAGATTGAAGTGGTCGTTGACTACGCATCGTTGGCTGAAGAGGTTGTTCGACGATCTGGAATTTTGGAACATGATTTTCTCACAAGAGGTTGCCGCCGTCCAAACGTGAGTCTACTGCCTCTAGCGAGGGTTCCTGTAGGTGACAATCAATAAGCCAGCTTCTCTTGAAGCTTGTCGCCCAACCTTCCATGATAAAGCCACCATATCGGCTCCTCGTTGTTCCTGGCCAAGGTCCTCGCAAACGGGTACGCCGTCCTAAGGAGTCATGTAGTTCATTGCTGCTACACGCGTCCAAACCGTGTAGAGACAAGGTTCCTAGACATGCCACCTCCAGACCTTTTGGAATCAACAGCATGCCCTTGACTTCCGTCCGACTCTCCAAACTGACTCGAGACTTTGCCGAGCCGACGGGACTCAGACCCTGGCTATGGCAGCAGTACCAGAGTAAAAGGTCGTTCTTTGAGATTCGTTACGGTGCCACGATAACCAGACGATGGTCTTCCGATGGCCGCGAAGTCTTTACAGTGCTGTCACCACTCGAAGGCCACAGCTTGGCGCTGGCTTTCCAATCGGACTGGATTCGTTTCCATCGAATCTCCCTTATAATCTCTGGATTATTTCAATTTCAAAGGCAGCGTTTGCTTTCGATACAGTGGAGTCTAACATTCTCAAGGCTCGTTCCTGACCATGCATCATCTTTCCATGTCGCTAGAGAGGGAGATTGCAAGACTTTAGAAGTGCTTCTGGGTACCGGAGCAGCTACAGTATCAGACGTACTCGGTAGCAGTGATACATTACTACATGTTGGATTGCCCATTCATGGATCCGTATGCCTGATCTAACCTGAGACATAGGTTGCGGCAAGTGAGAGCCGGGCCCCGGTGGTGTCAATGCTCCTGTGCAAAGGAGCGGACGCAAATGCGGTTAACAACCTTGGGGAGTACATACCATCATTGACAACTGATAGAGCAGGATGCTGAAAGCGCGTCTACAGAACACCACTACACGTTGCTTTGGAAAGGAGTCTAGGTTACGAGACCTCAAGGCTCTTAATCGAAAACGGTGCCGATCCCGACAGACAGAACATGGATGGCCGTACACCCCTGCATACCTTCTTCAATCCCGTGATCCAAAACCTCCTCACCAGCCACGGCGCCGACATCGACAACACAATCATCGACGAGCGAGGCATGGCTGTACTCCATTACACCGCCTGGACCAGCAAATCGAGTCGACGTGACATCGATCGCTGCCTACAAGGTAATCACGCACGCTCCCTTACGAAAGATGCCACAGGGAGATCCATTCTCCATCTCGCAGCACAACGGGGGAACCTAGATCTCATCCACTATTTTCTCAGACCGCCTTTTTCGACCGCTTTGCAATCACCAGACCGCGATGGAAGAACCTTGATGCACTATGCCACCGAAAGCAGCCGTACAAGGGCCCTCGATATCCTCTCCCAGCACGGCTTCGACATCCATGCGGTTGATCATGGGGGCAGGAGCGTGCTGCACCATGCTGCTCTCAGGGGCAACCTCGCAGCCGTGAAGCGAGCGTTGGAGCTTGGAGCCAAGTCTGACATTTCCGCGCTGGATTGCAGGCGCATGACGCCGTGCGAGTTGGCTTCGGCGTGCGGGGCTGTGGACGTCGCGAGCTATCTTATGTCTCTGGATCGGGTCGATGAACCTAGTACAGTGGTCCCTCTATCGAACGAGGCAAAGGCGGAGGCTGGGTTGAAGCTCCTCCTGGGTTTCCGGACTTTACGTAGACTGCGGTTTCAAACGAGGTTGCTGGTACCACTTGGATTGGTGGTCTGGTACATGGTCCGCCATTCTTGGTGGTTGGCTTGGTCATTATAGAGCTCCTTGGTTGCCGAGCGAGTGAGATGGCCACCGATCTATCTGGTACTCAGGTGAAGGAATCCCATCTTGAATGGGATTGAAGGATTTTATCTTTGTTTCGAGTCAATACGCAGTATAGATTCCACGATAGAGTCTCCAATTTCCGGATTGTTTGAGTATTTGGTCAATGTAAACTCGCTATGAGGGTGGACGACAGCTCTGATGTAGACGTAGAGTTGAAAGTTGGTATCGTTATCGGATAAATGAGATGCGGGTTTTGGAGAGTATTTGTTGGTTTTTTGGGATGGAGAATCGTTCAGTCCTCGGGAAAATTAGTTGCTGCTGTTCTTTGTAGCGATTTGTTCAGTAGGCATGAGCGCGTCTGCCTTGGCCTTTTGAGATGGATTGGTTTGTTTGGTGGATATAGACGGCGTTGGGGAAAGTATTATAGGCTGAGAAGAGAGTGGAGGACGGCGGGATGGTTGAGGTGGACCTAGTTTCCTTGGGTTACTGTGCAGTGAGCGTTGAGGTATTGTGAAGGGAGAAATGGAAGGGCTGGTAAGGGTATGGAGGACAAATTCAAGAGTGGGGGGGGAGCGCACAAGTACTTGCTAGATATGTTTCAAGTTATGCCAAAAAGCTTTATGAATGCAGATTGAAAGACGTAAGAACTTGATAGATTTGATAAGCTCGAAAGAAAAGACGAGATATTTGGCTTGGCCTATTGAGATGGAGTGTTCTGTTTGCTGGATTTACATGACGATCAAGGAGCGTTTTTGATACAGAATGGCTTGAAGAACGACCAGATAATCGAAGTAGCGTTTTCCCTTGCATTGCCGTGCAATGAGTATTGGGTTATAGAGAAATTTAACAATAAGTGATAACACGGAAAATAAAAGAGAACGAGAAGAGAGAAGCGCACAAGCCGCTACAAGAGGTGTGTTGAACAGGTGCAGGAGACATACAGTTGCGGATCGAGAGACGTAAACACAAAATAGCTTTGATGAACTCCAGGGAAAAGATTAACCAAGAATGAGCCCCTTCCCTACCTATCACCGGCGGATGCCATCCGGCGGAATGAACGATGCTGAGACTCCACAGTCAGAACCTCGTACTTCACTCCATCTCATCCCCTTCTTGGTCCAACACCCACTCATGCCCCTCATCGTGGCGGCAGCAAGGACATGTGCGTGGCCGCGAGTACCCGTCCTGGTTCGCGAACCATGTCCTGATACACACGGTGTGGAAGCTGTGCGCGCAGTTCAGCGTCGTCTGCTCATCGTCATGGACGTCGTCGTAGCAGATGGGGCAGTCTTCGACTGAGGGTGGAGGGGTTGCTGGCGGTTGTGGATCACTGGAGGAGGAGGATGGTGGTGGAGGGGTGAGCAAAGGGTCGGCAGGTGGTAGCGCTACTGCCGAGGGTGGAGGCTCTGTTCGAATAGTTGGGGAGGAGGCTTCTGAGGTAGGAGGAGTTGGGTGAGGTGGAGATAGGAGTGTGCGTTCGGTTGACGAAGCCTCGGTAAGGACTGTGGAAGTGGCTGTGGGTGGGGATGATGTCCGTAACGACGCTGTTGTCCTCGCCGCTCCTGCAACCGTTTGCACCGTCGTTGTGCTTGACGTCGTCGTCGAGGTGCTCGTCGTCGTTGTCGTAGTGGTAGTCACAGAAGTGACATCTCCCTCTTCCCTCGCCGTTACCGCCCGTCTTCTCTCTCCCTCCGCATTCGTTCTGAAATTCTCCACCTTCTCCATCCATCTTCCCGCCACAAGAAGAGCTTGGTTCTGATGCCATCGCTTACACAGCAACCGTTCTGCGATCTCTTCCAGCTCCTCGCTCAGATCCACGTTCCTCGTTATCTCCGTGCTCCCGATCCTGTCCAGTAGCTTTGAGGCCTCTTGTTGATTCGCTGCTGCGATTGCATTGCGGCATCTTCGGTTTTTGGATGGTGCGTGACCGATGCAGGTGGAGCTTTCTTCGGGGGAATAGAGGCCTAGTCTCAGGACTTGGGAGGGATTCCATAGGGCGGTGGAGGGGGCCATGGATCAAACGATGAGTAAGGAATTAGACTATGGAATGAGTCTTGGAATGAAGGTGTGACCGAAGATATATAGGAATACGAGGTCCTTTGTTGGATACGGTAGCTGCAAAACGGTACGAAAGTGATAGGACGGATAAAGGCTTTGAGAATGTCCAACAGCGTTGACACCTTGTCTTCGAGGGCCCCATTATATGAGATTTGATGAACAATACCTACGCAGTTCATTGAATAGCCATCATGGGTCAGCCTTACACCGCCGTCTAGGTGTGCCACACTTTCAACATCGCAACGAGGCTGTGGGAGGGTGTGGCAGCCACATGAACGCGCAATACGACTCAAATCATTGGCTGCGTACCGCTTGTCCTGCGCATTTTTGCATCAGCCATGCGGCGAGGTGTCAGAGCCACAGCTAATTATAAGCACTGTGGGACGTCTCACGTCAGCCACCAAAAAGCAATATTCTCCCACACAAGAGACTAGACTTCAAACGGGGAGTCGGGATCCTTCCCGCCGCTCCATGTGAGCGCTAAGGGACGCTTAGTCTGAGGTTGTAGGCTACACTCGAAACAGGCCAGTTCATAAAGTATGTGAAATGTGCAATGGTGGTGAGAAGTAGCATCGAGGCCCCAGACATGATGTGGCACCTACATCACGGCGTTTCAAAGAGAAGTGAAGTGAATGTATGACCTAGCCTTTTGACTATGAGCTATCGGAACTACCATAGTCCATGTTAGAGGTAGAGCCTTGGGCTTCAAGACATGTACAGTGAATAAACCAATCTGCAAACGAGGCCAGACTTCACCCTTGACCGGACATCCGCGAAATCAATCTTCGCTCCATGAGCGCCCATTGTCAAAGCCGTCTGCGTTGCCTAATCACATTGATAGTGCATAAGTCCCCAGAGCCCATATCATAATCAACGCCATTCCTCTTAAAGACTTCGACGATCACTTCGTAAAACCGCTCAGTGTCCGATGGCAGAGCTGATGTTCAGGCCGATCTTCATCAACGCAACCCCAACATCTAGGGTAATACTCTGCGTAAGTCCCTGCAGCGCCTTCTCGAAGTACGGCAGATGCTGCCCCTCATAGACGGCACTGAGCCCCACGATATCTACAGGCAGCAGTCCATTCTTGAAGTTCGTGGTCAACTGAGTAATCACAAGCGCCCGGTCGACGATGGAGCGCATGGGCAGGGTATTGTTGCCAGGCTTGAGAACGAGGTTGCTGAGGGTGGAGTTGCCAATCAGGGTTCTGGTGCCGTGGATGTAATTGTTGAAAGTCACGTTGCCCATGGTGAGGGTCATGACGGTGGGGTTGGGGATGAGAATGGTGCCGACCATGTTGGTTCCGTCGGGGTCGGCGCCGAGCTTGATGGAGAAGTCGGTCACGTTGAAGCCTGTAAGTTTGTTGAGGCCTGTGCACAGATTAGGAGAAGATCATCTTTATAAATTGTACGTTAGCTAGTGTTCGCACCTTTCATGATGACGGTCTTATCATAATCCACAGTCGTGGTGGGAAATTTCATCTCATGGAGATTCGTCTTTCCTTTAACATTCAGTTTGTACTTCTCGCTACTAAGGACTTGCTGGTTATAGTCATTGAAGGCATCGAGATTCGTAATCTGTACAGTTTGATTTACATATGTCGTGGCCTGTTGGGTGGCATGAATGGCGGGGAGCTCAATGTAAGCGTATGGCTGCTGGTTGGTTCCATCGAGGGATAAAGAAGCATTGAAGCCGTCGAGTTGGGGGTGGTAGCTGTTGTAGCTCCCAACGATGGCTGTTTGCTCAAGGTGGAAGGAGTTTGGCGTAGGATTCGAAAGTACGAGGTATTGGATCTCGAGTGACGAAGCGTTGATGCCGCTTTGCGCAATGCGCGGAAAGCCAACATATACACTGATTTACCGTCAGCTTCAACTAGATTGCACAGATCCTCCATCTAACCCTCAGCGCTAGGAAGTCTTACAGAGGCAGCACAATGATGAGCGTGCAAGCAACAAAGATGATTAGATGGAGCCACCAGAACTTCTTGTAATGGGCCTTCAGCCGGGCACCAAATCCAGGCTTTGGTCCCATTCCGACTTCTTCCACGTAGGTCCGGGCGTACGTCTTTCCCTCGAGATCTGACATGGCCTTCGTTTCGCGACTCGAGCCAAGAAATCTGGCAGTCGCATTAAGTACAACTTCCAAAATTCCGGAGGAGCGCACAAGCAGTAATCAAATCAACGCGGGTATGACAAGGTACGACCTAAGAGTATGTAGACAACGCAGGGAAACAAAGCACCTACCTAAAGCCTTGGAAGCAGTGAACGAAGAGATGGAGAAAGGGGATGTCGAAGCTCAAGCGAACAGAATGTCAACGACCATCATGATAATATCTTCCAGAAAGGCAGCAAGGAGATAGGAAAGAGAAGGAAGTTGTAACCAGCATCTGTGGTTACAGAACCTCTTGATCAACCCTCACGAGTGGAAACCGAGGCATGCTCCCTCCTCGCTCCGCGATCTCATGCTACGATGGTGTAGCGGTGTACATCTAAAGCCCCAATTCGGACGAACTCACTGTTTCGGATGGCGCCGGAGGTAGTCAGCCAAGGAAGCGGGATGCTATATCTCATGGCACACTTGCTTTCTTGGAGACAATCGTGACGGGGATTGGATCAACGTCTCAGATTTAATGTTTGTAACGGTTTCTTGGTTCAGAGCTGTGAATGGTGGAGCATCGATTGGAATCTGGAGAAGTAATTTCCGACGACGTTGATGCGAGTCACAGGTACCCGTACCCAACAGACAGTGGACTCAAAGCTGAGAGTTGGCGTGACCATCAGAGCCTGATGGAAGGTAGGTCTCGTGGCTCGACTGGATCGCCATCGGAGCATGGTCTTGAATGAGGCCTATGGTGACGTTCTAATTGGCCCGTTGCCTCCATCCATTATGGGCAAGTATTGGCTGTCGGCAGGTGACAGGCCGAGGGCCGTCCTTTCCAGGGCCTCTCACATATCGTCCCGTCCTTCTCTTCTTACTTTACTTTACTTGATGCTCCTAGTAATGTTGCAAGCCGAGCTGTGAGAGAAGGGTTTCGGGGCTCCTAGGAATAGCAGAGCCTCACCATGGCGATTGAACCGGCGAAAGCGGAAGTACTGCATGTCGTGCGGTGGGACCCGCCTCCCTAGTACTGTCAAACATGACAGACATGCAAACGAGCAATTGCTGTGGTAGCCACGGGAGTCTGACCGTAAAAGCACATCTCAGCAATGAGCTGCTCCCCTTCATTCTCGAGGGCTGAATCTTGTGTACACTTTCACATGCACGACATATCACCACCTTCTCTGTGTCCAACGCTACACGGAGGATCGACGCAGCCATCCGAGGATATAGCTCTTGTCAAACGTCGCAAAGGCTAGGAGTATCTAGCAACGGTTGAAGTTCTGGATTTGAGGGATGTCCGTTAGCAGGGGATCGTGATGTGAAGGTTACCCCGGATCGCCCTAGACTTATCCCTTGGTTTGTCACCACTAGGAGCCAAAGGGGTAAGCGAGTGTTTGGCTAACGGAGCACCAAGAGTTGGTTGCTGATCCATGAGCCTGCAGCGTCGTCGATCTCCACCAATCAGATCCGCTGGCGTAACGAAGCACACGACACGACAATTCCCGGCTCCAAGCGCCCCAAGAACGCTGGACGTGAAGGCCCGCGTCACCTATTCGTGTCCAAGCCGAGGGAGAACATTGGATGACTGGAGAGTATGGTCGAAGGATTTCCCAGGTGAAGGCTTCGGAAACAGTTGCCCTGTCTGGGCCAGCCGTCATCTGTATCAGCCCCTTCCAGTGTTTGGACTTCATATATAACCAACGGGCGCCTCCCAGGCCATTAAGTTGTACAGCACCCCATCGTCACCGTACATAGTCAATTATCAAGAAAGTTCCATTGTCGGCTTTGCCAGTCACTCGTTCAACGCAAAATCTTCACCATGAAATTTGCCTCTGTCATTCTTACCTTCGGGCTCGTCGCCCTCGCACAAGCTCAGGATCAGTGTGCAGCTGTTGCGGCGAAGGTCCCTTCTTGCGCTGTAAGTGGAAGACATGTCGCCCAGCATAGCGCAGTCAACTTATGGAAGTAGACGTCATGCATCAACTCCGCTGCCAAAGGAGTCGGCTGCGGCGCCATGGACTTCGCCTGCCAATGTAGCGCGTCCCAATCCGCCGCCATCGCCTCCGCTGCCCTTAACTGCGTCGTCTCCGGCTGCGGTGCCGTGACCGGTCTCGCCGTCCAGGCCTCAGCCTCCGCCGTCTGCGCCTGTGCTGCCTCCGCTCCAGCATCGACGACCCAGGCTTCGAGCTCATCCAGTGCTGCTTCTGTTCCTGCGACCACTGCTGCTCCGGCATCAACCACCGCCACCAGCGTCGTCTCCACGGAAAGCGCCACTTTGTACCCTACATCCATGACCGCCCCGTACCCCACTGCTTCCAGCTCGTCGTCAAGCGCGCCTGCTCCCTCGGGCACAGCTCCATCCGCCTCAAGCAAGTCCGGCAGCTCTGGTGGCTCGACAAGCTCACCTGCTCCCTTCACCGGTGCTGCCACAAGCATTGTCGCTTCCGTTTCTGCTCTCCTTCTAGCCGTCGGCGCGGCTGCTCTCGCTCTCTAGATAGGCACCAAGGTTGCCGCCGAGACTGCCAGGCATGGGCGCCGGCGACGGGGTTGATTATGTATAGGTACGATCGCTCATTCGAAGTGTCCGCTGGGGAAAATGGGGCCGAGACTAAAAGATCGTTGTAAACCTATATATATCCAGTCACAGGAGCTTCCTAATATCATCCTGAAACTCCTGTTGGAATGGTTGCTCACGTTGGATTCTTTGTACATGAAAGATTCGAAATAAAACATCCAGTCGCATCGATGAACCTTGCTGTGAGCTTTGAAACGAACGGGTCGGCTCTAAGCTCGCAGCCATTGAGTTTGAGTCTAAAGTATGCAGGTAAAAGGTGCATTAGCTCCTCTCGATCCGCCGTGTGGAGAACATGCAGATGCCTCGGTCTGTTCGCATACTCTCATTCAAGGTCATTATGGCGTAGAAGAAATACGACCAACAAAATTGAGACTCAAAATTCGAGTGTACATCCTGTATTATTCGATATTCATGATCGATGATCGTAAGCCAGAATTGGCGATGCTACAACTTCCGAGATTCGATCTCGAAGACTTCATGGTTCATCGCATGCGCCGGCCCGAAGCGGTGCACTCGATTCTTAGCATCTCTGAAAGAACGCAAAGACGAGAAGAATCACCAGTAAAAACCCATGGCTAAAGAGGCAAACCGTTGAAGCATTCCTCTTACTCCATCAAAATACCTAGAAGCATGGCCCCGAGAAGATCTTGCGGTCATATGTGATACAAAAAAACCCTGAAAAGTGCACTAGACCGGCGCATGGGATAGCCCAATCTTCTGTAGTCTCACTCTAGAAGCGAATGTGCTAGAGCAATCCGAGTGCGCGTACTCAACCTCACCGTCTACCGAGTCCTTTAAAGCCAGCCCACCGAGAAGTTCACTCCTCTTCAATCGTATCCTGGCATGAGTTCAATAGACGTGCTCCGAAACCCACAACTTCCAAGTTAAACCCTCCCTTTCCCAACGACGTCCCTATCGTCACTTCCTCCCCCCCTCCCCCAAAAACCGCTCATACCTGCCTTCCCTCTTCAGCCAATCCTCCAGCGGCGTCGCGCCCTTGAAAGCTTCCGCATCCTTCGTACGCCGCCCCTTGCCTCTACGATTATCTGGGCACGTAACCGGTTGTGTGCCCCCTGTGCTGCGCGCTCGACGCAGGCGTGGGCCCTTGAAATGTTCGTCGAGCTTCAAGATTGGCAAGGACCTGGATGACGACGCGGGATAGGTGGGTTTCTCCCAAAGCATGGAGAAGGTGCGCTCTTGTTCGCGCCTGGTAGGGGACATACATCGTGAGCGCGAGGGTTGGGAAAGGGGGAGAATTGAGGGGCTTACTGTTGGAAGGCGTCCTGCTGCTGCTGCCATGCTTGCGCTGGCTTTTGGGCATCGGCGCTGGCTCGGGAGATACTGGAGTGGGAGTCAGCTTCTTTTCAGGATTGGGTTGGAGTGCGTGACGAAGCACCTTTTGGTTTGAAAGCCTTGCTGCTGCTGCTGCGAGGGGTGCCCAGGGGTGGGAGGCGCTGAGGTGGCGGCTTTGTCGTTGCGCTTCGAGGACATGTTAGCTTGAGCGGTTGTTGCTTATGTGTGTGTATCGAGGCACTCCGTCTTGAGTTGTCTTAAAGCAGATTTTCGAAGAGGGATTAGCACCTTTAAGTACCCCATTCGACCCACCCTTCCCTACTCTTCGTCCAGACCATCCCAGAAGTGAATGTCGGCCGGCGCAACAGGGGAAATGACCGGCGAGGAGGAATCGTGGTCGTGGGATTTAAACAAAATCGACGGAGAGGGAAAATAGGTGAAGAATAGAGGAACTCGGTCAGGCGGGAAAAGCAGGCTGGAATGGTTAACGGCCTGCGTTGAAGGAAATGCGGTCGACGGAGACTAAACATTTGTCGACAGAGAGGGAATACAGGTAGAGGATTGGGAAATACGGATAGCGGAGGGATAGTAAACCTTCCCCAAAACAGAAACACGGTCTAGGGTCGCAGAAACAGTGGAATTTGCCTAAAACAGAAACGCGGTATCAGCTGGAGCATTAGGCCGTTGGCCGAAAAGCTTGCTTGGGAGCTGTCCGCCTGGGCAAGTGCATGCAATTGCGGCAGGGAAAGCTGAGACAAAGTATAGATTGATAGGATCACAGAGATGGCAGACATCGCTCACATATCACGAACTGCAATCATACTAAAGCTCATGCTTCGCAGGCTCTTCCTCCTCGACCAGAAGCACCGTTGCCTTGAAAAAAAACTTCTCTGTCTCCTCTGGGGCTTGGACGACAATCTGTCCAAGTGTCTGGAACCCAAGATGAGCATAGAGCAAGGCCCCCATCGGACTTGCCACCAAGGACACTACAAGATGATCCTCTTTTGCCACTTGTATCCCCCATTGGACCAGTGCAGAACCAAAGCCGCGACGCATGTAGTCAGGATGCGTTCCAAGAGACTGAAGCCATATCTGATCGTCGCCGTAGACTTCAAAGAAGCTTGGTCTTCCCTTACTAAGGGCATCCCTGAAGGCAGCCTCTCGTTTTTGGTTCATGTCTCTGCGAGCCGAGCCGCCTGTCTCTGCCACAGCCTGCCTAGCTGCGTTGCAATAAGCCGATCATAGATCGATTCAGATAAACAGCGACAAGAAGATCCACCTACGGTTTTGCGGCACATATGTCGAGCCATGCTTGCGCTTGTTCCTGTGAGAAACATCCCAAACGGCAAATCCGACAATCCTCCTCACGTTCGGGTTATGAAGGCTGGGAGCGTCGGCAACCATGACATGCCAATCATCGAAGCCAGGATCGATGAAGTGCTGGAAGAGCAATTTGGTGAACTTGACGCTATCCTCAGGGAATTCATGGGCGTGTTCGTAGCAATAGTTCCATCCAGGATCGAGGGGCATGGAAGACCTCACCACCTCCACCACACTATTCAGATCAGCAAGAGTAGCAGCGCGGATAGCCGACGTGTCAATGGTGTGAGGTGGGCCCATTGTGAGGATGCTAGTTCAGGAATTGCAGAGTAGCTGGCAGGTCCCGAGTCGTAGATATCGCTATGGGAAATTGGAGTGAGACGGCTCCTGGACAACTTACATATCTCGAAGACATTATGGTTGCAGAGTATCCCGGCAGAACGAATGAGGCGTTGTACGACGTCAAAGCTTGCGATGTTGCGTCGCCAAGCTTGATTTTCCGACCATGCTCAAATAGGAAATACGGTGGACGGTGGGGGTTCGATACGTTGCTTCGTGAACAGGATCGGCAAGGCAGGGCGTAAGATAACAATACGCTCAGGGGAAACCGGTGACTCTTTGGAGAAATCTGGTGAGCTATCCCAGCAAGGTGGTTGTGATCATGCGTCGATCCTGTAGTGACGAAGAAGCTGATCTGCCAATCAACCGATACCACCCATGGTGTCAAGGTGGGTGAGGAAAGCCCGCTAGGTTGCCTTGCTGCTTCGTCTGTCTCTTATTACAATTTTACTTTGGAATCTACTCAAACATGGCCTTCTTCAAGATATTGCCATTCTCGTTTGGATCTTTACAAGCACCTGAAACGCTCCTTGCGAGAGATTTGAGCGTGGAAGGAGATAACAGTCTCCACTTGCTCCGCGATACCATCACTGCCTACTGTCAACTTGACCCATCACCATGGCCAATAATTTCTTTGCCGACAATTGCTGGAGTATCGCGACGGATGATCCAGAATGGCAAGGTAAGGTCCTGCCGATCGTTTCAAAGCGGAACGTGCTGAACATGAGGTAGTGGATAGCCTTACTTGGGGAATTGCTGTGATCCATACCGGACTCCCCGGGGGGAATGTGAACGATCATGCTGCGAGGACGCCTGAAGAAGAAGTTGCAGCACTGCCAATAGAGAACGCTTCTTTCAACGGTCACAGCGAAAGGTTAGCTACAAGCTTAGCTCCCTCCCCTCATAATTTCGACCAGATTTCATTTGCAGGTCTTCGTCAGAATGCGAAACCAAACGACACATTTTCCATACTCCAAGAAAACGGACATCACAATCCGTATCTTGTTGACAGTCATGACGCATCACAGTGGGGTTCCAAGTCATCTGCCAAATATCACGCTTGTGATTTTCCAGAGTCTTCCAGAGGAAATTCAGTAAACCATTTCACCCCGATGGAGAGCATAGACTCGGCTCCATCAGCCACCTCGATCCCCGACAGATTCTTATTTTTCCCAGGCGGCAGCGCCTCTCGACAAAGCTGTGTCCCCACATTTACTCCATCTTTGGATGAACCTACAACACGGCGGACGTTGCCACATCGACAATTAGAATCCTATACATCCGAGCCATTGATGCAGGACCCGCCGTTGACTGGTACTTCATATAGGATAGATCCCAACTATGCAGCGAGCGCCTACCAGCCGAATGCAATTAGAGGAGTCTTGACGAATGCAACTCAGAACGTCGACCCTTGGTACACCTCCTTCCTGCTATACACTGCTGATGCGAATCAAATGGACCCTAATGACGAATTGACATCCTCCTACCCGGAATCTGGTGCACTCTCCACAGACCTACCATCTAGTACAGCTGTAGAGCCTCATCTGGAGTCACTCACGTCATACGATAGCTTTAAGGTTTTACCAATAGACAGTTTCCTGCCAACAGAGGATTCCGGCGCCGCGCTACAGCCTGCAGAACGACAAAGTAAATGCAGGATTCAGCCGACAATTACTGAGGGTGTGGATATCTCTCATGAGTCCGACGCACACTATTCTTCAGCTCTTAATTTCACGGCCCTACCAGCAGCCCTCCATCCCGACCCATCTCTTGCAGGTTCTTCCTCAACTCCGGTCCACGGTCAAGAAGACTCAAGCCTTCTTGCTACACGCTTTGAAAGCGTTAATTCAACCCCCAAGAGCACCTTCGAGATCATCTGGTATGAGGGAGAGGATGTTGGCCTGAAGAAAAGAAAGCTTGGTGTACAAATTGCCGACCAGAAGGTACGACGGTGTCTTGCAAAACATAGTTGGAAGAGCCTGCTAAGATTGGACCATACAGCCTACCAAAAAGCGTATACTATATGGAAACACTGGGAAAGTTCTAGGCAGCATGCTCACCTTAGGGCGCCAGAAAAGTATTCGCGCAAGATTTGACGAGAAGTCGCGCCTAGAGACAGCCCTCCAAAGGAAGGTTGGGAATTGCGAGCGCTGCAGAGCGCGTAAGCGCAAGGTAAGCTACAAGCTAGCTGTCGAGAAACTTTTCTACGAGACCTAATCAGGTTCTCAGTGCGACATAGCGGCCAAAAGCCCCTATGAGTCTTGTACGGCATGCATCTCTATTAGACTCTATAAAAATATACCCAAGATGCCTTGCTTTCGATCGGACATCCTAGATGCGACGTTCTTTCGTCTTGGTATGTCACCCTTCAACGACCGACGGGCGAAGCTAATTCTTCCGAAGGCCCCAGCTGTCTTAGCCCTTACTTTACAAAACGGCAGCAAAGCTTCGAGTTGAGCGAGTTCGTTGACCCGGGCGGTCAAATTTATGTCGTCGAACTCACCCACTATCTCGGACACAGTCTCACTGTCTACGTGTCAACGTTTGTTCCTCAGGACGTGGATGAGTCAGGAGGAGATAAAATCTCGCATACATGGACGAAATCTGTAGGCACGCATTACTTGGAGATGCCACCGTATTGCCTTGTAAATCTCGAACAGATTAGAGCCAATATGAGGCAGTATATGTGGCAGACTCGTGGCATCACCTTGAGGCTACGAACAGGGACGTGCGAGCTAACCTGGTACACCATCCAGAGAGCGATAGACTTTGCAACTTCAAGAAGGGTAAACTCGCTAACGAAACCGATTTCGTACCGAATGAAATCATACTGATGCTTTCTAGGACTCGATGGTGGAGCGGGCTCTTGATCTCTGGGCCGCGTGCCGCATCCTTGACAAATCGTGGAAAATCTGTGGTGAAGAAACCCTGGGCATAACGCGAGTTATGGATCGCACGAAGAGGATTCCCTGGAGAGGGACGAGTCTCATGAATCCAACCATGAAAACACAATTAGATCAAATCGTGATTCAAGACATCCTCAACCCCTTGCGAATGGATATCCTCCAAGAGCTATCCCGCAAGATCGAAGCTAACGAACCCGAGTTCTGGCTCGAGATCTATCTCACCGTCTTCACGCTCCTGAGCAGCATCGAGGTCAGTTCGGCACACGATCATTATCTTGCGAAGCGCTGGAGGCGACCCGTACGTAAAATATTCCTTCTATCAAGCTGGAAAAAGAACAAGCTCGCTAATTTCCTCAAAATTGGTCAGACTCGTTTTGCAGACATGAAACTTGTCGAAGGATGGTTCTACACATGCAAAATCCTGCTCTCCAGATTTCACTACGTCTGTGGTGGATCCGCGCCATGGCGGGCTGATTGGAAGAAGCCGGCGACGGCAAAGTTCGCTCGGTTGAAAGCAGATGAGGTCATATTCATGGAGGAGACTAAGAAGGAGTTCATTCAATACGGTACACAGCATCCTACTGCGCTCTTCTTCTTCAAAAGTTATAGTCAGTTGATCATCGCACAGAGAGTTACGCCACTACGCTACGCTTGAAACACTGGTACGAGTGCGGCCTGTACTGGACTCACCAGCTGTTTCTGGAAAATTGGGATACAGGCACTCCACACATCATGCCAGAGAAACTTTGCTGGACGCTCAGGCAGCAATTTGAGAAGAACGAAGTGCTCCGGAGGATGTTAAACCCACCTCTATAGATCACGTGCACCCTCTCTCTGAGAACCTCAATACGTTGCCTTCCTCCAAACACACCCTTTCTATACTCCTGACTGATCCTCACGCTCGTCGTTTCCAGTCGTCAATTGGCTGCTGTCCATGCTTCAGGATTGTACCTCATGCACCGGCATGGCACACCTGACCATGGCATTCCTCGCTTAGGTGTGCCATTGTATGCTGACGCGTGGGATAGCAGAGTGAGAAAAATTCAATCAACGGCTTCAAAGCTTGTCCGACCTTGATCGAGAAATGACTGTTTCGCGGCTTCGCACGATGGGAAGTCACAGAGATCCGCTACTGTACTGAAAGGGGCATCGAAGGAAGGGTATTCGCATCTTATTCAGTAAAACATTCCAAGCTACGTTACACAGGTCTCGTGAGGGTTGAACTATTCTTTGCGTTGACACAAATCGATGCCGCAGCGACTATGATTTCCATTGAACCTATCTCTCTTCTCTCTCTCCCCACTCTTCCCTCCCCCCTCTTCCTCCTCCTTCAGAAAACACTCATCACGCTCCCCACCCTCTCCTCAAACCCCCCAACATCAACACAGCTCCCCGGGCCCTGCCCACCATTCTGCGGCGCACTCCAACTCGTAAACGCCGCCCCCGAGCAATCATCCGACTCAAACACCTTCAGCGTATGAATCCCAATCGGCCAGCCCCCCCACGAAATCCCAACCGTATCCGTGCTCGGCGCAAAGGGCACACAGTTGGAATACAGCTTCGGCCTCGGGCCCTCCGCGGGGTCGCCGTTGCAGGCGCTGTCGGCGAAGGAGCCGATCCAGCCGTAATGCGAGCGGGGGGCGAGGTTATTATTGGCTTTTGGCTGCTGGCTGTGTGCGATGGGGCTGGGGCGGTCGGGGTGGGTTTCGTTCCAGAGCTTGGCGATGTCTTTCTTGAAGGATTCTTGTTCGGGAGTGAGGGGGCAGGGGGATGGGTGGTTGGGGTTGGAGTCGGGGCATGTCTGGCCGAAGCGGATGGAGACGGAGTCGGCGGAGCGGAAGGCTGTGATGGCTTGGTCGTTGGTCATGGCGTTTGAGGGGGGTTCTGATGACGGCGGGGGGCTGGTGGGCCGGGGGAGAGCGCCAGCGCTGCAAGCGAAGAGGAAGAGCGTGAGGAAATGCATCTTTGTGGAAAGTGCCTTGTTTTGGAATTGTGGCAGGAGGATCCTTTGCGTGTGTCTTGGGAGATGGACGTCTGCAGATGCTGGCGATGGGTAGTCTGCTTGCGAGCGCGGAGAGCGGCAGCTGGCTATCAAAGTGTTGGAACGAACGGAGACCGTGCTTATGTACGTGGGTACAGGGTATTAAGACATCATGAACAGTTCCATTGTTGCATTGCGCTGTTGTGTCAGGGGGTCATTGTTTGAGCTGCTTGGTGCGGAGGCGTGAAGACGTCGGGAGCTCCTACCAACAAAGCCTTTGTGAAGGGAAGTGAACAAAGGAATGCAAAAAGTTTCGCGAAAAAGGAATTTGGCAAGTGAACAAGGCTATTGTATGAAAAGCAGCTGAAACATCGCGAGGGCTTGGTCACGGATGAAATCACGTGACCTTGGATGATTGGCCCTCGTCTTTCGTTGCGGCGAAGAGAGTCTTTGGCAGTAGGAGAATTCTCCAACACGACTACGAGACCGTGATGCAGGAACAAATCGATAGCATGCCGAAGCAACTGACTCGAGTACAAGCTGTCGAGGTTATCGTCTGGGAAGAGACCTAGCTACACTTGTGATCCTCCTTGAGAAACAGGGAGTTTAGCATCATTGATGCTTGCCACCCAATTAAGAGCGGCCCAGAGGCAGGCTGTGAAGATATAGAAAAATCGTATCCTGGATGCTCCATGGTTGAGTTGGCGGCGTCTGGTCCTGGATATACCAAAAGAAGTCGGATAAGCCCTTGCGGTAAGCGAGACGAGCACGAAAGAGAATCAAAGCGCGGAGGAGAATCAAGTAACCTAGCGGAGCCACTACTTCTCAAGACGTGCCGATTGTGTCTCAGGCTAATTGAGAAAACCGAGCCATGATCTATGGTTCACGAGCGCATTGCTCGAAGCAAATTTGTGCCATAGCTGAGCGCGCGGCCTCGCCCGAAGAGCCTATCTCTCGAAACTCAAGGGGTGATGAAAGTATTATGTTTGGGGGGTGAAAGCTCATAATCAAGGCTGAAAGCTGAAGCTTGAAATTGAGCAACAGAGAGGATTGGGAGCAAACCCTGAAAGGCAGTATTCCTGAAGCCTGCCCTGCCCGACATCCTACCTTCAAAGCGCCAGAACGTTCCTTCCATTGAACATCAAAGCAATATGAGGTAGAATTCCTAGGTGAGTACACTTTCTGTGTACCTAATAACGATGTGCATGCTACCACGTAGCGATCTCATTAGCCCTGGTCAAGCGATGGTCTCTTTGGTGAAAGGTCTCCTTCCTATTGCCTTGTCCTTTTGCACTCTCAACTGCCCATGCGCAGGCCTTGTCTGGCCATCTGTGCTTTTCGAGCTTTCCGTGGATCCTTTTTGACTTTGCCTTATAATACTAATCCTCCATTTCCGACAACGTTCAATCTTCATTCGCAAGACTTCGCAAGACTTCGCTATTCGCCTTCGATTCCCTTTTGCTGGGAGTTACAGGAGCCGCCAGGCGCTCAGCCATGCATTGCTTCTGTTCAATAACAAGAAGCGAAAGCGTTGCCCTGGATCCAGTACAACAACTCTTAGGAAAGCAACAGGATACGACACTGCCCGGACGAAGTACAAATGTGATTCATGGTGCCCAGGGACGTGACTACGATAGGGTGGTTGTGCCTTGCCGTTCAGGATTGAGAGTAAACAGATCGAAATAATGACGGTGGATCCATCAACCAGGAAGGGAGCCGGGTCAGAAAGGCACTGCATTCATGACTGCTAGTTACCACCAAGACACCTGCCAGCAGCAGTCCGAGGAAGAAAGCCGAAATAGCGAGATTCCGGTTGACCGTTAACAGGTGCATGATATCTTCATATGGGAGGCAGCTATACCCCTGACTGCACCGTGCGAAAACCATCAAACACTCGCGCAGCCTTCGAGCGGTCAACGTATCTCGCGGGTGACGTACCTCGCGGGTGATTCGGCGGTTCCAATTTGAGTGGTAGAGAGTTTGAGATGCCGGCCCCACACCACTGCTAGGGCGATGTGCCAGCGAATGAGTGACGCTGACGATGTGAGATGCTGCCCTGTCAAGACATCCCCCTCTCAACATATAAATTACCTGCGAAAACCATAGAGTGTCTTCGAAGATTCTCTCATACTGCAGTGTTGATGGAAAAGAAGCGTCAGGATCCCTTCCACAGGCTGAATACCGTATCATTGGTGCGCGTATGATGAGGTTGGGAGCAACTCGGCTGTTCAGACGAAAGCAGGCTGTCAGATAGGACGTATCCGTGGAGCAGGCGTCGTGGTTGAAGTAATAATTTTAGCATTTATGCGGGGCTCAGTTGCTCAAATTCGCCTTCTATGCGGTCATTCAGCGCCGCCATCATTGCACTTTTCCTTAGGACACCAGATTTCTCGGTTCCTGGACTGCCGAATACCACTTCTCCATCGGCAATGGCACTATCTGACATTCCATCCAGGCCCTTCAGCACTCCTCGCATGTAGCTGATCACTTGCCCAAGGGCGATAAAGTCGACGTCCTCGTCGGCTTTAAATACATTTCTCCATACTGCTGTCGCTAGCACTGCATCACCCCTGATTAGCCCCTCGTCGTAGCCGGCAAGCAAGCCTCGCCATTGTATGTAAAGGTCCTTGAGGTACTTGTTCCTTATGGCACGTGAATGCACGTTGTGCAACTGCACCATTTTATCTTCCGCTGTGTAGAAAAATTGATCGAGGAGATGTTGATGCCATATTGGGGCGTCTTTGGCGGGAAAGCATCGCATGCGGACGGTTAGGAGATACATATGCAAGAACGTGATTTGGGCCCAGGTGTTGAAGGTCGGCGTCAGACCCAATGCTGTATGGGGTCAGTGGCTTGATGCATTAGCTTCGGTAGAGCAGCCTTACTCTGATACCACCAGCTCTCACCTACTCCGAGGTCTTCGCCGTCTTTAGTTTTCGGTATTGGAAGGCTCTTGTCGCTCACTTGAGGTATGGTGTATGCAGCTTGCCTTGCGCTCTCCTTGACTAGCTTTTCGCAACTACCATATGCCACATAGGTCTCCGTCATCGAAGGAGGAAGTACTCTCCGCGCTTCAGCCGCAATTGTCTGGGCAGTGGTGCTGGATGCAGCACGGCCATCGCTTCTTGGGGTTCCCAGCTGAGCACCAGACTCCTGTTTTGGGGATGGTTCAACCGTAGATGGCTGCTTTCTGAGGGTGGACAGCGGTTTCTCGGGCGCGGACGAAGTGATGGACAGCAATCGAGAGCTGGCCTTTGATCGTGCTGGATAGAAGGGCGAGGTGGATCTCTTCAATGGCTGTTCATAACTGGGATTAGCTTTTCGAAGAGGCTCCCAAGAATACAAAAAGATGGAGACTGCAGAACCCAAGGATCTCACCTGTTGCCACAGAGCACGTAGGCAGACTCTACAGTGGGTATTCAGCGCCATTGGATCGCGATGACTGAGCCGAAATTTAATTATTGTCCGATAATGAAAACTAAGTTAATGAGGCAGGCCTGGTCCATGCGATCATGACTTCAAACATTTTAGTTTGCTTTGTTTGCATGCCTTGGCGCGATCCAGCACGCTCTTGACTACTCCGTAGCTGCAGCTTGATACAACCCTGGTCAATCAATACCTTATTGATTGCTCTCTCAGGGCTACGACTGAGTTACAGATGGAATGTATCTGTTTTCGTCCTCAGCAGCCCTCTTGTCTGCAATAGTGTCTCATGAGATATGGGCAAAGCTGTGCGATGCGGAATCTACGACTGGGACTTTCACAAGGCTCGTTCAAGCATCTGAAGTGATTTATTTCCATTCATAGGTTGTGCTCAGTTCCTTATAAGCGTACTGAATGTATTCATTGGTTCCTGCATACCTGCATTCTTCACCAACAACGATCCCATCTACCAAGGTTGTATCCCTGCCCTGTCGATGACCCGCCCTACATCAGTGTCTCTTTTTCCCTCCAGCACGTCACGAATAAAGTTGCCTCCTACGACAGGATCTTCGGCGCCCATCTTTTTCAGCGCCTCTGCATTGCCGCCTAAACCTGTCGCAAGCAATCCAGGCGAGATACACCAGACCTTGACGCCGTCGTTTCTCAGAATTCGATCCCAATCGATCATCAGCATGTTGAGCGCCGTCTTGCTGCTGCGATACGAAATGAAGGACGGCGCTGCGGGCTTGGGCCACCCTGCCGACGGTACGGTGTAACGAGGGAAATTTGGATCGGTTGCGCCTTGGAGGGTCGATCCACCGCTGGTGACAAAGAGGAGACGGGGAGTGGAAGATTTAAGTAGCAGTGGTATGAAGGCGGTAGTCATGACTTGAGTACCCGCTACGTTGACATCGTAGGCTTTATTCCAAGCTTCGCGAGCAGTCATCCGATGTGCCGCCAGTTCATTGTCGAAAGCTGCGCCTCCGTTGTTTACAAGCGCGTCGATGCGAGGATGATTCGCTTGGATATATTCGTATGCCGCCGAGATTGACGAATCGCTCTCGAGATCGATTTGGACAGCCTCGAATGTAGTGCCTGTGTCCTTGCTGCCTTGGCTTTGTTTGACGGTTGCAATAGCTTCGTTGGCCTTGTTGATCGACCGTGCTCCAAGAATGATATGGTATGGTTTCGCCGAGGTGGCATAAAGCGACTTGACAATTTCCAGGCCAAGGCCCGTGTTTGCGCCCGTGATGAGAACAATGGTTTGGTCAGCCATTTCTGCAAGCCTTGAAGTGCTTGTGGGGATCAATTCAGATTGTTCAGGTTAGAAGTCGATCACTGGGAGACGACCTCTCGCCCCTTCACTTTATATACTGGACTATGGTTCGGACTTAGCATTTTGCGCGGAGTTTATAGATTGCAATTATTTTTCTGGCTGCCGTCAATCATCCCGTCTCGCATTAGTTTTCAGAGGTGGCTAGCCGAGTTGATGACGATGGATTATCCTGGCTTGCAAAGAAGACGTTTATGTGCCAACTGTGAGCTGTGTTCGGAGCCGTTGCACGATCTCACTAAGAGCAATCCATGAATGGGCCGAGCAGTATCGCTACTAAATGAATCTCATTGAGCTTTGATCATTCTCAGAAGTTGTGGCCTGTATAAGCTCTTACTTGTCTAATATGATTGGCTGCTGAGAACTACCTGATAATGGTACGCTCAAGTGTTTTACCCACAACAGCTAACAGATCGTTCAGGTTGTTGGGGTCTCGCAATTGCGCTGGTGCGTCCTGTCCTTTCATTGCAAGCTTCTGAGAAAGGTTTAGCTCTACTCGGCAACCCATGTGGGAAGAGGATGCCATACCTGCCGTACTGCTTCATAACTCTCCTCTTTCGCCACATACTCTCTGATTACTTCACCGGTCGCAAACTCAACATACACCCTGGTATCTCGCATTCTGACAAGAACGTTGTCCAAGCGCATAAAGAATCGGCAAAGAAGAAGCAGCCGCGCTGGCATGATTCTAATCTTGCAAGAGTAGAAGGTGATTCCATTGTCCGCCATTTCATCCTCGTAGAGCATGACTTCGTCGAAGAAGATAATTGGATCAGGGCGTTTCAGGAGCTCGAGAGGTATGGCTTTATTGGTGGGTTGAAAGGGAGAGGTGTTCGTGTGCATGGTTCCCTTATAGTCTGTGCTATAAGACCAGTCGAAGGGCTTGACGACTTCTGTGATACCCTCATGTTTTTTCTCTCTGCCTCCTCTTAGCGTTTGCTAGTCTTTCTAGGTTCTAAGTCCCGCGTACCGGGTACTCTGCCATTCTTTTGAATGTGCGACTTGTAGCATCGATCCTCCACTCTTGTCAACCCTATCCAGCGCATCGAAGGCATTGAAGCTTATACCCCATCCGCTAGCAGAGTGTTCGATAGCAACTGAATTTTCACCAAAGATCATTTCTGGAGGTGTTATGCCGAGCTTGGTGGTCATTTGCTCGATAGGCTCGGCTTTGAGAATGGGTCGCTTTTTTGTGGTAATTTTGAATCCATTTTGAGTGATGGAGTTCCCAGCATCGTTGCTAGATGGATAGCGCGAATTAACGTCTCGCTGACCGTTTACGGCCATCTTGGACGCGCGGGTCAGTTCACTGCTTTTGTAAGATACCCTAGCATGGGCAAGTAAGAGAAGGAGCCCAGTAGCTCCGAATCTATTGAGCCGAGGATTTACCGCCGGGTAGCAACCAGGGTTAGGGCTGTTGCTCCCCAAATGTTTGAAAGTCATTACTACCAGGACTGGATTTTCGAATGCGCTTGTGATATATTCAACAAGGGCTGGACTACCCAGGTTACTTGCAAAGCCATCGCACTCCGGTCATTGTATCCTCCGCGACTATGGCGATCCGCGCTCTTGAATCGCGCCTCGAGCGCATGTCTGTGAATGATGAGAATGAGCCTACTAATGGCGGTTCAATATACCAAAAGCCAAAGGTCAATTCAACCCCTGTCGCTCTAGGGGCAATATACTGACGAGCAACAGAGCTCTCTCGTAACGGCGATTACTTCCTCCAGCTTAGCTACAACCACCCAATTGACGTCGAACCCGAATCGCTCCAACCTCTTGAAGATCGCTGTCCACAACAATAATGAAGGCATGCCAAAACCCCCTGCGATTGCCACTGTCAATATCGTGTCACAATCATCTCAATGGCGTGGCTCGAACATGCCTTCAACGGCAACATCTCCGTCACGGAAGAATGTCAGCACCACGACCTCCGCTAGATGCTCGGACGAAAACGTTGTGCAACGGCTATCAAATCCTCCCACTTACGAGCAGCCGCAACCGAAGAAGTTCCATTTAGGGATGTTTGAGATCGGCAAGCCTTTAGGTAAAGGCAAATTTGGTCGAGTCTACCTTGCCAAGGAACGGACGACGGGCTTTGTTTGCGCATTAAAAGTTCTCCACAAAAGTGAACTGCAGCAAGGCAAGGTCGAGAAGCAGGTCCGAAGAGAGATCGAGATACATAGCAACCTTCGTCATCCCAACATTCTGCGATTCTACGGCCATTTTCATGACAGCAAGCGTGTGTTCCTGATCCTTGAGTTTGCGGGCAAAGGAGAGCTATACAAACATCTTCGCCGCGAAAGCAAATTTCCGGAATGGAAAGCGGCACAGTATATTGCTCAGATGGCAGCTGCACTGAAGTATCTGCACAAAAAGCACGTCATGCACCGGGATATAAAGCCTGAGAATATTCTGGTGGGTATTCATGGCGAGATCAAGATATCCGACTTCGGCTGGAGTGTCCATGCACCAAATAACCGAAGAAATACAATGTGCGGAACCCTGGATTATCTTCCGCCGGAAATGCTCAAGCCAGGAAGCCAGGAAAACTTTTATAATGAGAAGGTCGATCTTTGGAGCTTAGGGGTGTTGACGTACGAATTCCTTGTGGGAGAGGCTCCCTTCGAAGACACTCCTATAATGACCCAGAAACGGATCGCAAGAGGCGAAATGACAATTCCTGGCTTTGTGAGCCGAGAAGCAGGGGACCTGATCAAACGCGTAAGGACACTCGGACTTCCGATCGAACAATTGCTAATAAGTCTGTAGCTATTGGTCCTCGATCCTGAAAAGCGAATATCGTTGGACGAGGTGCAAAAGCACCCTTGGATCGTCAAACACTGCATCAAGGGTGAGAGGGCAACGCAGCGGAGTTCAGGTGCAAAAGAGCCAAAGCAACTGATAAAAGAAGAAACGACATAATCATGACGTTCGCGACAGCCATCCATCTGTCAGATGGTACTGACAGCATTACTTGTTGCATTAAGGAATTCTTGCATGTGATTGGAGTTGTTGGGTATCCCATGACTGTTGAACACTATAGCAATGCTGAAATTACTTCCGACGATATTAATATGGACTGTGGAAATCCGACTCATCTGTAGATTTCGTCAAATGGTCTTGTGTCCGCAAAACAACTGTCCCACACCTCGTTGACCACCTTTGCCGCTTGCACGTCGTCTTTACAGAAAGGTCGGCCAGCCACTGACAGCGTAGCCCGTCTTCTCACGCATTCTTGATGCTGCTGGGTGAGCTTCCTTTGACCTCGAGTGAAGAATTCTCGAGCCCATCTGCATTCTCCGCTCAGCGATGAGGCCCTGATCTCCGTACAAGCGGCATGCAGTAGATCGTTTTCCCAATCAACTTTGAATCGTAGGTGATCATAAGCGTGTACCATTTCTAGTCCGCACTTAGTATCATGAAGCCCGAGCCGAAAGGCAACCGTCCGCTCATACCGTGTGCTAATGTGTCCTCCAGATGGCCCTGGTTTCGAATATTGTTTGTACATATCCTGATGCCATAGACGGGATCAAACCCTCCAGATTGGGACGTATGACAGCGGCGGCAATCGACATTTTGTTGATTTATATCTCCTCCAAGATCATTGAGCTTCTCTCTCATGAAGCGTATAATTGGGCCTATGTAACCGTTGCACGACTCAGCAAATCATGCACCTCCATGTCCACGATCTGGGGGTGCTTTCGTACTATAGGATAAGAGATAGTCTCTGTACTTTTCGCACCGTTTGGTATCGGCCTCCTCATATCGATCGTCGCGGGCTTTTCGATACTGCATTCGTCCTTCGGGGCTCATGCCACCAGAGAGCAATGTAAATGTATTTCGCCATCGTGTCCAGCTATCGTCTCCTGGTATAAAGCCTGTGTCCTTGGTCTTGGGCTCTGTACTGGACTCGTGGTCCGACATCGGTGTAGCCGGGGTGTTTGAAGGGGCAGGGAAAGCGCGGTGGGCGGGAAACTTTCTCTCCTCCGCACTCGACCGCCTCCACAAAACCAACCCAAGCGCACTGGCAAGAACTAGGGGAAGACTCAAGCTAGGAATCGACTCATAGCGGTCTAAAGAAGATATCGACTCATCGATTTCTTAAATGTGCAAATGACTTCAGAGGAGTTGCTCAAGCTGAAAGGATCTTCTCAAAGGTAAGCATGAAGGCCCACCAACGACTAACCATCGTAATCAAGCTTGGTACGCATGTAGTTCACAATGGTGCTAAAGCGTGCGCTGACTCAATTCTACTACTCAGGTTCGAGCTCCATAATCAACGAGCACACGCACCAGCCGATCCTGTCCGTACTTTCCTCCATCGTTGAGACCGCAGTCAAGCTTCGTAAAGATGGTCACCGAGTGGTCATTGTCTCCTCGGGAGCCATTGCGATGGGTCTACGGCGGATGGGCATAGAAAAGAAGCCGAAGTCGCTGGCTAAGAAGCAGGTAGAATCATAATAATCACATCACACGTTGGAGGCCGAGTTGACGGTCCCTAGGCATTGGCATCAATTGGACAATGCCAGCTTACCGCTCTTTGGGACGGTCTGTTCCAGCATCTACAACAGCCGTCGTCCCAAGTGCTTTTGACTAGAAGCGAGTTCGCTGATGTGAGGATCGACAGGCCACAATCCTTCCTGCGGACACTGGCTTATTCGAATCGTAGCGGAACAAATACCTTATGGCGCAAGATACCTTCACGGAGCTGTTCAATTTCGGCGCAATTCCGATCGTCAATGAGAATGACACAGTTGCCGTAGCCGTATGCCGTCCGCTTCTGCGAGAGCATAAATCCGATTGCTGAACCGTGACAGGAAATCAAATTCGGTGACAACGACACCCTCTCCGCCATCACTGCTGCCATAGTCCAAGCCGATTATCTGTTTCTCATGACCGATGTCGATTGCCTCTACGATAAAAACCCTCGTACGAATGCAGACGCTCAGCCCATTGAAGTGGTCGAGGACATTTCCTCCCTCGTAGCTGATGTCTCCTCCGCTGGCTCAAGTCTCGGGACCGGCGGAATGTCGACCAAGATCGGCGCCGCACGTTTGGCTACTGCCGTGGGAGTAACGACGGTCATAACACGCTCCTCAAAACCAGAAAACATATTCGAAATAGTCCAGCATGCACAAGCTTCAAAGCCAGCTCTAGGAGACTCGATCTCTTTAGCATCAGAAGCAATGGACACCCCTCCCTTATCCAACTCGATATCTTCGCTACACATCGAGACGCCTTCGAGAGTCCCCTTGCACACCCGTTTCCTGCCTGATCCGAAGCCCATCCGTGACCGTTCTTTCTGGCTGCTCTATGGACTTGCCGCGCGCGGGACAGTCTACATCGATGAAGGCGCCCATCGCGCTCTAGCATCGAAAGCTGGGCTACTTCCTGCTGGGATTGTTACCGTCGAAGGTACCTTTAGCCAGCAGGAAGCCGTACGATTATGCGTTGTGGCCGACAAGAAAGCCCCCGTCGATCTAACCTTGGCTATGCCAGACGGCAAGGTCGAAGACGAAAAACCTCGCCTAGCACCACAAGAGGTGGGAAGGGCATTAGTCAATTATTCCTCGGCGGAGATTGCAAGAATCAAGGGCCTGCAGAGCACGGAGATCCAATCTGTGTTGGGATACAATGAGTCGGATTATGTAGCTTTGAGGGGGAATGTCAGCTTGGAGAAGAGAGATAGGAGTAGGCCTGCGACGCCGGGCCCCTGACATCCTTCGGCACTTTTGAACTCAGGGCAGGCTAAGCATGCTTTGCGATCGTTTGTTAGGTTCCTTCCAAGCTCCACAAACCACTTAAGGCTTCAGAGCACAGGGAGAAAGTAGACAATTTAATCCGTGGTTGCGACGACCCAGGAACAATCCACTTGCTCACCTTTTGCCCCTTTCATATCGTCCTCCCCATCCCAGACAGAAATTATTGACAGCCCTGATTTCACGGATCACATTCTCAATTCCAACAGTGCCGATCTTGATTCACGGATATGGCTCAGTAGTTGTGCTCAACTAGATCAAAGGCGATTGTGAAGCTGGCATAAGCTCGATTGCAAGATGGCCAGACTAAAGCTAAAGCTCATTCTCCTCATAGATCATGATACCCGGCTGCTCCTTGCCTATCCTCGTGACATAAGCGATGACAACTCCGAAGAGCAGTGCTCAGATTTCGTAGGTACAGGAGTCCTGCAAGATCGTCGCCCGAAGTAGAACCAAGCAAAACCTTCCTCTTCCCAACTCACCTGCTCCCTCGAAGAACCCCGACAAAGCCTCCCTACCGTGCATCAACCATCTGACTACTCCCACTATGCGGCGTCACATCCTCAATCTCCAACGCCCAATCATCCACCTCCCTAAACTTCTGCGCCAATCGCCTCATCTCCCCCTTCACAGCCGTTGCGCTTTTCCCATACACCTCCCCTCCCTTCTTCTTCATCCCTTCTCCATCCCCTCCCTCACCCCCTTGCCCCGCCTCCTCGTCACTGCCCTCATCCTCTGGCAGCTCCATAGCTTTTTTCCTCGCATACGTACTCCCCACCTTCCCACCACCGACCTTCGCACCCCCAACCTTCGCACCCCCTTTCCCAGCCTTCCCCCTCGGCGTAGCCGCCCCCTTCCTAGCTTTCGCTTTCGGCGCCTTGTGGTAGCTTAGCTCGTCTTGGTCGTCGCTCAGCTCGACATCGCTGCTGCTCGGGAGATCGAACTCCGAGACTTCTTTGTCCCTAGGGCGAACGCGCCGGCGCGGGAGGAGGTTCTGCAGGCTGGCTGTTGTGAGGGGTTTTGGAGGGGGTTTCTGGGGGGAGCGGATGGGGGAGGGGTGGGATGAGGTTGTGGAGAGGGGGGAGGGGGGAGGGGAAATTTCGCGGGGCGGTTTGTTGAGGTGTCGGGGTTTTGGGAGGGAGGTTGGTGGAGGTCGGGTTGATTTTGGTGGGGGTTGGGGGCTGCTGTTTGTGGGTGGAGCGGGAGAGGAGGGTGCGTGTGGTGAGGATAGTTGGGTGGAGCGGATGAGGGGGAGAGAGGGTTCGCGGGCGTCTTCGTCGGCGGGGATGTCGAACAGGTCGGCCTTCGCTAGTTCAAGACGTGGAGGCGGCGAGGAAGAAGGCTGAGACGGTGATGATTGAGAAGCAGGGACCTGGACCTCAGGCTCTGGTGAGCCGAACTTGCGCTTGCGGGAGCTGGACGTTTGTAGTACGCTTGGAGCTGAAGCTGAGGGAGTGCTATGCGCGTTTGTGGGGTGGGATCTGGGTTTCATGAATGGAGTGGACTCGTCTTCAGGCTGGAAATCGTTTAGGCTGTCGTCGTCGTCGCTGTCTTCGGTGGCTGGTTGCTGGTGTTGCGCTTGGACCATCTGGAGCAGACTCGGTTTTCGTGGTCTGCGCTTGAAGTCTGCCAGGACGGAGGACTCTCTTCTCAGCAGCGGCCTAGCCTCCTCCGTTGTGGCTGCCGGCGGGATTCTGACACTGGACAAAGCCGTACCAGATGCGCGTTGGTGACCAGCCGTCGCTTCGTCTTCACTCCCCGGTTGTCCGCCCTCCTTCGCAACCTTCTCCTTCGCCAAAGCTGCGTCTCTCCGCGCCTTGAGCGCGTCGATAGCCCGATCGTGATCCCTATCCCTCGCGATCCTCGAGAAAGCGGCTCTCTTCCGTGCCCTTGGAGGCTTGAGACGCGCCGCGGTGGCCACATCCTCAACAGCCAGTGCACCGCTCATGGTGGCCTCCTGGCGCGCGACGCCGCGCCGATTGAGTCCGGTTGGGTTCTTGGTGACGAGGCCTTCGCTGTCGTCGCTGGTTGTGGGTGCGTGTACGGAAGGAGGTTGTAGTGGGCTGGAGATCTCGCCGTGGGAGGTGGTTGGTTCTGCGACGCGTAGGGTGGGCTGTGAGGGCGCCACTCGAGCGCGCTTGGGACGAGGCATGTCGATGTAACCGTCAGCGATTGATGAGGCCTCTAATATAGGACTGTGGCAAGGTGTACAAGCGATCGACTGTGGTGAAATTGAAGGTGCTGGAGCCTGGAGTGGAGTGGTGACGTTGTGAACGCGTCAAGGTGTTCGGCTTGGCGCTAGGGCTTGCTAGTCACAGCGCGCCATACCGCGTGACTTGACTGTCACTCTATCTTACAAGCAATGGGTGGCATCATCTCGCACAAGGCGCTTTAGAAGACGCAGGAAAATCGAGTGCGTAAGGAATAGCTTTCTCAGGAAGTTTTCTATTTGATGTTCTTCTAATTCTGAGTGCAATAGCGACATGGGTATCATTCCAATCAAACTTCCTTAAAACCAAATGCATCCAAGCATCACAGAGCATCCTCGAACTCCGCTTCATCGTCTTCATCGGAGATTTTGTCAGGTGGGGTAGCCTTATCCCCTCCAAAGCCGTTCTCCTGAGTGTCCAATCTGACCTTCTTGGTGGGGCGACCATCGTCCTCGAAAGTTGCTGCACGCTTCGAGCCTGCAGGGCTAGAAACCCCTGTGCCTGGGTTGCTACTGCCTGACTCGCTCATCCGGACTTTCAGGATGCCGTTTGGGAAGCTATTTGTGAATGAGTCGCCAGGCGTGGAAGTGGAACTCGAGGGAGTATTGGCACTTGTGGCATCAATACCCACATTCTCACAGTCATCCTCGTCGTCGCCACTTGATTCATCACGTTCTTCCTGGGCTTCCTTCTCCCTTTCTGCTTGCATCTGAGCATAATATGCAGATAGCTCGTCGTTCACGACAGTGGCATCCTTCTTCTCGTCTTCCTCGACTTTCGCAGTCTCGAGCCAAGCAGCACTAGCCATACGATCCCGCTGCGCAAGACCGACAGCAGTCGTCTCTCCTGTCACGGTAGAGCTTGCTATCCATTGTGGCACCACATTCTGCGCGGCGATCGCCGCTTTTCGCTTGGCCGCTGCGGCCTGCTCTTCGTCAGTCTTCTCCGAATTCGTTGTCAAATTTATCTCTAATAGCGGGGCAGCCTGTGCGACGCCTTTAACTGTAACGGGCGGACCTCGAGCCCCATCGCCTAGCGTAGTTGGCCTCAATGGATTAATACCTTCGTTCCTGCCCACTGGTTTGGCAACGGCTAAGGCTGATTCAAAATCATTCTGAGGAATGTCTTGAGCATCGATCTGTTGCAAAAGCTTCAAGAGCTTATCCAGTTGACCCATGAGCCTGCTTTGTTTCTCGTGGCCCCCTGACTCCCCACCCGCTGCATCATCGCATTCCAGCAGCTCGCCGCAGCGGTGACATAGGAAGCCTTCCGGGCCGACGTTGTTCAGGACCTCAAGTTCAGTCCAGCCTGCCTTACAACGAGGGCACTTGTAGTCTTTCCGCTCCTCGGTGGACTTGTACATGTCCTTCACCTTCTGCGTGAGGAGGAAAACTTTGAGCTTAATAGCGTCTATGGTTTCATGAAAATTGATGTAGTAGTACTCCCTATTGATGGGTCGCTGTTGGCCTTCACGGTATTCCTGCCTTGTGTGGCTATTATCTCTCCGTCAGGCACAGCTGCGAAAAACAGCATCCGTTTGCCCAACTTGCATACTTACGTTGTCATCATACGGTCCTCTCTCAACTTGCCGCATAGTTTCCGTAGATCTTTCTGCTGCATGTTCAAGACCAGAGCAAGCTCTTCATTAGGCAGCCTAAAGTACCTTTCAGTACTGGCCCTAGCGTTGGTGAAATGTTCGACCTACGCTGAGTGAATCATCAAAGCATCAATGACTAGTATTTGTCTAGTCTCATAGAAGGCTCGAGCGACGCTCCGGATCAGGGACTGTGCAAGATCCATGATGGCGCACGAAGTATATTCTAGGTCTCAATTGAAGAGCAAACGCCCCAGACGAGGGATGTTTGCAACGTGTAAAGAGTGCCGGCATAAGATATGTCAGTCAAAGATTATGGTAGATGAGACACATGATGGAGTCGAGTCGGTTGGAGAGTGAGAAATAGAAGCAAATGGCAAGGAAACAGACAACAAAAGAAATGCGATGGATTCAGCTGACAGAAGTGAACGAAGTGAATCACTTCGGACACTGGGCGAAGCGCGGGTAAGGCGCCTACGCCACAGGGCGTGCTAGTGTCACAATGTCTTGGCATACTGCTAGATCTCTGTGATCGCCGGTCCGGTACGGTTCATGCTATCTTGGCTGGTAAACTCATTTGTCAAGTGCAAATACCTACAAGCTCTTCAGCAGCGTCGAATCTCGAACGAAGCGTCATGGAGTCTTCGCGCAAGCGCCCGGCATCCCAGGATCGGGCTGGATATCAAAAACGTGCACGGGGCGACAGGAGCAATCACGAAAGAGGCAATTCGGGAGGTCGAGGTGCTCATGGCGGCCGAAATAAGAGAGCAGATATGGGTCGGAAGGAATGGAGGTAAGGGGTGGATTCAGAACCCCACTTCTCGTACCCACTAATTAATAAAGCCGCAATGCCATAGACAAGAGAACGAAGATTGAACAGGGCCACCAAGATGCTGAACGTAGAAAGCTGGAAGGGAACGAGAAATATCTGCCCATCTATGCTACCCAATACTCGAAGGAGGAGCTTGAAGCAGAGACTAAGAAGCCCAAACGAAAAGTCGCCGTAATGATCGGGTATGCAGGCACGGGATACAAAGGATTGCAGCTGTAAATTGGAAGACTGTATTGTTCTCGAGATGAAAGCTGATTGCGTGTAGTTCTCACCGTGAGAAAACCATTGAGGGTGATCTGTTCAAGGCCTTCGTCGATGCAGGCGCAGTATCCAAAGCCAATGCCGATGATCCGAAAAAGGTTTCTCTCGTACGCTGCGCTCGAACAGACAAGGGCGTACACGCTGCTGGCAATCTACTATCATTGAAACTCATTGTCGAGGACGCGGACATCGTTGAGAAAATCAACCAACACCTGTCTGCGCAAATCAGAGTATTTAGTGTCGAGAGAACTAACGCGGGCTTCAGCGCCTACCATTTCTGCAATTCAAGGATCTACGAGTATTTGATACCTACTCACTGCTTTCTACCGCCTCATACAGATAGCTACCTAGGACGCAAGCTGGACCAGCTAGCTCAAGAGGCCGATGACACCGAGGCCTATCGCGAGCGGCAATGCGAGGTTTCGTCGTTCTGGGCTGAAGCTGAAGAAGCACATATCAAACCAATCCTTGACCAGCTAGATCCATCAATAAAGCTTATAGTACAGAAGGCTCTTTACGAGATGAACCTCAAGGAAGCCGAAGAGGAGTTCGCCCTAGTGAAAGAGGATCAAAAGGTCGAAAAGGAGGGCTCTCCGCTGGAGACGCGCATTGATTCTGGGGTCGGCTTGGACAGGCTACCGAGCGACGAGGCCAAGACAACCGAGCCAATTCAGACGTTTTCAGATACCACGAAGCCAAGCCCCAGCTCAGGGACAGTGGCGGAGCAAGCTTTACCAGACTCGGAGGCTGGAGATAGAGACGTTCCGAAGACGGACGATGCCACCATAGACCCCAAAACCAAAGAGCCTTCACCTCTCGAAATCTCCATCCGCCAACTCAAAGCCGCCTACATCGCCGCAAAGAAAGCGTACCGCATCGATCCTCAACGCCTTGAGCGGGTTCGCTCCGCTCTCTCTCGCTTCGACGGCACCCACAACTTCCATAATTATACTATTGACAAAGGTCCCCGTGACCCCTCTGTAAAACGCGTTATCAAATCCTTCGTCGTAGCCGCCGATCCCATGATCATCAACAACACGGAATGGCTTTCCCTGAAAGTCCACGGGCAGAGCTTCATGATGCATCAAATCCGCAAAATGATCTCCATGGTCGCTCTGATAGTCCGCTGCGGCTGCCATGAGGGTCGCATCCAGGATAGCTACTTACCGCAGAGACTCAACGTTCCGAAAGCGCCGAGTCTAGGGCTGTTGCTCGAGAGACCGGTGTTTGATGCGTACAATGAGAAGTTGGTAGGGTCTGGGAGGGCGGCTATTGATTTCGGTAAGTATGAGAAGGAGATTGAGGAGTTCAAGCAGAGGGAGATTTATGAGCGGATCTTTAGGGAGGAAGAACAGCATGGCCAGTGAGTATCCCGTTGCGAGGAATCTCTATTGTGTTTGCTGACTGCGTGATGTAGGTTTCATAGCTTCTTCGGGGCACTTGACAACCTCAAGAACTCGAGTCTGCTGTACCTCTCTTCTGTTGGGGTCGAAGCGGTAAAGAAGGAGGATGTGCCACTGAGCAAAGCCGAAGGTGCGCGAGAGACCACTCTTGAAGGCGCTTCTTCAAAGGAGGTAATGAGTGGTGCCGAGGATGATTGAGTGATTGATAGGGCTTGAAATGAGGCAAGTGGTAGAAAGGCTTTGTTGGACAGACATCAAAATCGAAATACGAGCTCTGGCATATCGATCCCGGATTCGAGGATTACGGAGCGCATGTCAGGGTACGTCTTGTTCCTAAGCTCCTGCCTTGGTCGATTTCAATGAGCATACTATGATGTACATAGTCAGGAGCTTTGGAGTGCTACAAATGAAATTGCAGGCTGTCGAATTGCAAAAGCTTTCCACCCGGAGCAGATTTCCGGTGATCCTCCGTGACGCGGCCATTCTTCTTCATGACAAGCCTGCACGAGATCATACTGCCATTATCCAGTGAAGCTGCCGATACATATTAAAGGGCGGCTTGTGGAGCTACTGGGTATATATTGCACGTGTGCTGGTAGATTGCGGGTTTCAAAGGCTGATAGACAGGGGCCAACCCATCACTCCAACTACATTGTTTTCTTTAGTGTCATATATGTCAAGCGCTAAATTCAAGTAATGGTTTTACTCCCCTGCCGTGGCTGGTGCTTGATATAATGTTCGCTTGTCACTTCATCCAAAAATCCCAAAAGTCCACCCACCCCTTTCCGCACATACTCCGTACTCCAGACTCAAATATAGCTGACCCTGACACCCATACCGATAGTCTTCTGGACCTTCTCCCACGCTTGCGTAACTTTGGCCTTCACGTCGCGGCGACTCAAGGCTACCACGATGCCGACCAGGAAGAGTACAAAACGAAGCAATGCCATTGGATTACGAGACGCAGAGCGCGTCAGGCTTGCCATGAAACGCTGAAGATTGCTGATCAAGGCTGCGCTACGCTTGTAGACGCTCATTGAAGCCGCTGGTGGCTTCGAGGATCTGATGGGCGGGGACTTTGTGGGTTGTGGTCGTGCAGGCTTTGAGGGCGGTTTGAGAGATGATTTTGGTATAGCTGGTGGGAGGAAAGCTGAAGGGTTTGCATTCTCGATGCCGAAGTCCTTGTCGCTGTTCTGGCGGCGATGAGCTGATTCTGGGGGTGGCGCAGGAGTAGACGCTTCGGTTTCATTGTTGTCCCCAGTAATTCCACTATTGGCCGCCTGCTGCTGTTCAGGCTCGATTTTCGTCGCATGGGCAGGCACTTCATTCACTTTAATTCCATTCCCCTGCTTACTTTGCCGTTCCGCCTCCTCGAGCTGTTGGCGCATCTCTTCGCGCTCGTCTTCCGTGAAAAGGTCGCTCAAAGAGATGAGCGTGCGAGCATAGTCCCACTCTCCATTGCTAGGTAGAACGTCGGTAGCCAACAGATGTATAATTGAGCGATTGAGACGCATTTCGCGATTTGAGCTCGACGTGTTCAAGCCAGTATGGGTCGAGCTGGAGATGTAGGATTCAAGGTACCGCTGGTTCTCTCTTTGATCAGTTGCATATAGAAGGACTAGCTGACCTCTGCGTAATTTTTATAAGCTCTCATCATTCGTAATAAGTCAGGATTGCCCTTACAGGTCCCAGACAACTTCAGCTTCTACATTCGCAAGTATTCCTCCATATCCATCTTGCAGGACTTGCTTCCAGATAGTACTTTCCAGGACTCTGGATGTAATCTGGCGCCACTTGTCGCGCCCAAACTCCGCTACACCTTCATTTGGTCCTGACCCGATGAGCGCATCGAGGAGCTTGAAATACAGAACCCAGACCTTGACCCGAAGACTGCTCTTTGCCGTTGCGATAGGTGTTTTATCGGTAGATGCCTCGTCTTCGACATCACTGGCCTTTGGCTTGGGAGGGGATATTAGAGCCTCTAGGATATCATATGCTTCGCGGAATTGTTTGCTTAAGAAGTAGCCCTGAGCAAGGTCATAGTCCTGAGAGATCTGCTTTTTGCTCCACTGGGTCGGCTCGCACAGCGAGTCTAGCGATGAAGTGAAAGTAGCTTCTGGAGGATTATAATAAGCAGTGTCGATGGAGGTTGTGCTCATACTTCTGTTAGATATTGTGGAACCCCCAGATACGTTATTGGTGAGATGCGTTGAGGAGTTAAGTTAGACCGCGCCGGAGATTAGATACCCGCGATAAGCTAAATCCTATTATCGTGGATCGCCGCTAAGCTTTGTAACTTCAACTTCAAAATCATGAAGATAAACTGATCGAAATCCAAAGTTGTGCTGTTGAAGCGCGTGGAATCAGCGATGGGGTCAGGTTCTGTGAATGCAGCCCCACACAGACTAGTGGGGCGAACTAATCAGGTCACTTCTTGCAACCTTTTCCACCTTTCCACCTCCATCTCCAAGCACCCAACCTGCAATCACTGGGGGGTACCTTCTTTGCCTTTTGCGCTGGGCAAACAGGCAAGCCTTGCTTGCGTGTTTTCAATCTCATTCTTTCTAGAAGTTACACCCTGACAGTAGCATATTCAATGCCCCACAACACCTGAGTGGCACCTACCATCCGAAATGGATGTCTCACGCCAGGATTTCAGTGCTAAACTCAACTTTGTACTTGGAGACATTGCTCTTTCCCACTTTGTTACTATCGATCTCGAGCTGTCTGGTATTCCGCGTCAACAGACCAACCAGCCTAAGAGAGATGTCCAAGGCTTAACCGGGCTACCGACGCTACAAGAGAGATACACGGACATCAAGAGTGCTGCAGAGAAATATCAAGTGCTTCAGCTAGGTATCACTTGCGTCCTAAAGTATCCAGAAGAAGGTAAGGCGTCATGTTGTTGTCATGGACTACCTGCAGGCTTACATATGGAAGGCAAATATCTTCTCAAACCATACAACTTCTTCCTGAACCCGATTCCAGATAGTCGCTTGGACATAGGACGCGTAGTCTCGTATCAGAGTGGAGGTACGGCTCGCTCCAACCATCATGCGTGCGAGAGAAGACCTGCTGACATGATCTAGCTGTCGAATTCCTCCTCAGCCATGGATTTCGCATGGAAGCGCCGTACCTACACGGCGTACCTTATCTCTCCCGAGAAGAAGAAGCGGCTGCAAGAGCTGCTCAGCAAGCGAGGTCTACCATGCCTAACATTGAGCTTAACGAGACCGAATGGGAGTCTTTGATGTTCCTGGAGAACCTCCGAGACACAATCGATGCCTGGCGCGATGGCAGAAAAGTGATATTCATAGTCTTTCCGGCCAAAACCCTGCTAACATCTTAATAGCTCGGGTCCGCCGACTACTTGAACATTCCACCCCCCGACTCAACGACCTCGAACACTGGTACTAGGGGCCTAAACGGATATCAGAAACGCCTAGTCCATCAGTATGTTCGCATAAACTACCCCGATCTTGTTACCATGAGCCGCCATGGTTTCATCCAAATCCTCCACTATGATAAGACACGTGAAGATGCCAATCAAGCGCGGAAGGACCGAGTTTTCGAACAGAAGATGGAAGCCCAAATTGGACTCCGTTGGCCTGTCGAGGCGCTAGCTAGAGGGAATCTGGAGGGTCTCACCGCCACCAGCTTCCTGGGCGACAAAGACGATGTGGCTGAGGCCCTGTCGGATCTGAAAGCTGCGCTGCAAGCCAAACAGACCATCCTCGTAGGACACAATGTTTTCATGGACTTGGTATACCTCTACCAGTGTTTCTTCGGTCCACTACCGGATCCGGTTGAAGACTTCCAAGAGGTGATGCATAAGCTATTCCCTGTCATCATCGATACGAAGTACCTTGCTACCCGAGAAGAGGTCCACCCAGAGTTGGCTAGGTCCTCGCTTGAAGAGCTAGACGACCAACTCTCGGCGCAAAAGTTCCCAATCATTGGTAAGTTTAGCGAATGAGACAAGATATAGAACACCTACTAACAAATGTGCTCGCAGAGACACACCCGCATCATACGAAGTATACCTTGCACAAGTCAGCCCATGAAGCCGGATACGACAGCTTTCTGACAGCCAGAGTCCTCATTCGTCTCTCGGCCAAGCTCGATTCTAATGGTCACTACCAAGCTAACGCGCCAAACCGCATGGCTAAAGAAGCTTACTTTACTGCATCCGGAGGCGGAGGTGTTTCAGTTGCCCACCAGCGAGCCAATCATCCGTCTAAGAGTAAGGCTACCGGTCCGCTCGAAGACGAGCGCGTCTCTACTAGCAGCGACGACGGCTCTGACCTTTCTCGTCCAAACCCTCAAACCTCCTATGGCAGACGTCAGCACAAGGAAGCCAAGAAGCCTACGAAATTTTCGCACGCTGGCAGATACGATGCTCTTGAGGGCCTTGACGGGGAGTCTCCAGAATCCTCTGTTTCCGAAGGTAGCCCGACGAAGGCTACTGACACTCAAGCAGACGAGGTTCTCGCGATGCCGACCTTTGATGACGACTTCTGGTCCTGGTATCGCAACAAGTTGAGGGTCAACGGAACTGTGGAGGGAGTTTGTAGCATGATGGGCGATGCTTATGGCCCGGTCTACTTGAGGTAGTCTGCTCTGCTTGACCAGGTCTAGTTGCGACGGTGGAGATTTTCGTCATGGAAGAAGGAAAACGAGACAAAGCCACTTCATCTGCAGGCTCTTAATATGTACGTAGATTGCCACTGGCAATTTGCTTAGTACGAAGCTGAGCGACTGCACCTCTTGCAATAAATCCACTCCACTCAACTCAATACAGAAAACTTCAGCATGATTTAGTGTTCATCATCAGCTCACTTGCACAGTGCTCTCCCGCCACTAGAGGTAGCATGTTCCCAACTTGAGGCATGTCTATGCCAGCTCGTATAGTCGATGTGACTCGGTGCACAGCAATACAGTAAGTCCGCTTGTACGGTGACCTTGGATTACAACACCCGAAGTCAGCCATAAGACAGAGTAGTTTGCAGGTTTAGGAAGAACTACCTCAATGAATATAACCGGCCGAGCGTAGAAATCGTCAATTCATCTAACTATCTAATGCCACTTGTATATGCAGTATATACCTTATCACGCATTCCCCGCTCACGAACCCAACCCCTTCACAATCCTCTCCACATCTCCCACCCCCTGCCTCACCCCCCTCGCATAATGCAACCTTAACAGCTCCCCCTCCCAAACCGTGCTCGCAAACGGGTTACTCCCCTCCATCTCCCCCCTCAACGCATCGAAAACCCCATCCCCCTTCCTCTCCTCCGTATTCCACAGACTCGCCACCTTCCGCCCATGCATCTTCAACACTTGGCTTAGCAGCGAGAGCAGCGCTATCGAGGACTTCTCAGGCGTCTGCAGCAGCGCCGTGAAGAGCTGTTTCGTGAAGGCGGCTACGCGGAGGGGGGGTGTGGTGCGGGAGGTGAGAGCGGAGGTGAGGGCGGAGTGCAGGAGGGAGGCGGTGGTGCGGAGGTTTACTTTGTTGAGGTTTGTGGATGGGGATTGGGGTTGTGGGTTTGGGGCGTGGGGGTCGGGGAGATGGAGGGATTTGGAGGAGTATTCGAGGTTGGGGTTGAGGGCTAGGGCGTAGAGGGATTTGTAGAGGTGGGTTGTGAAGAAGGAGAGGTCGAGGGAGAGGGAGGAGGCAAATTTGGCGACGTCTTGGCCGTCGAGGAGGGCGAAGGCGGTGTTGATGCAGAGGAGGGTGGAGCGCGTGGATGAGGCTGGGGAGATGGGGTTTTGGGGGCTTTGGTCGTTGGGAGTTTCGGAGTCCTCGGATGAGAGGGCCTCGGCGTCGTTGATCAGATCTTTGAGGGCTTCCAGGATGTCGCCAAAGAAGTCTTGGTTGATGAGATGGGCATATTTGGCCAGACCTTCGAGTACGGCGCCCATGAGGTCTGGAGATCGGGCTTTGAGGATGCGGAAGTAGGCTACGAACACGAGCTTCAGTGTCTCGGCTTGCATTCTATCGCGCTCTTCATGGTTGACGATGGCGTCTGCTTCTTTGAATTCCTTGTCGATGGACTTTTGCTCCTTGAGTATCTTCCGCTCCTTCTTGGTACGGAATTCTCGTTTTTGCTTGGGTTTTTTGCCAGCGGCTCGATCATCCGCGCTGGGCTTGTCGATTGTGTCCCGTGAGGCTTTGGAGGAGAATTCAGAGAGTAAACGCAGGTGGAGAAACGTGTTCAGAACGCTCTCGTGGACGCGGTAGTCACGGCTTTTCATCATCCTGGTGAGGAGGGTTACGGCGTCCAAGGACGGCGTGCCATCTTCGTCATCTTGGAACAACGTTTCGAGCGTTTCTCGGCACTTTACAAAATTGGCATCAACATTGCGCTCACTCAGCTTGTTGATTAGAATCTTGAGCAGCTCGCCCCTGAAATTAAAGTGCGGAACCGCTAGCAGCAATGCACAGGCGCAAGATATCGCTACCTGAGCCACGCTCGCAGCTGCTTCATCGTGGGCTTTGCCAGGTCTTGCACACCGAGACAGCTCTTTTACGTAGACTTGGTAAGAGCTCACGAGCGACTGTTCAAACGACCGTAGATGCCGTACCTCTTTTGAGACCTTCTCTCCAGAATTGTCCTCGTCAAGCGGCCGTATCCGATAGCCTGGAATTGCATCCTTGTAGACAGTCAATTGAGTCGCTAAGCCAAGTCTTTTGATTGTAGGGTTCTTGGAAGCTGCGATCTCCCCTAAAGCTCGAAATGCTCCGGCGTTCTCTTCTGGATCTCGGTTCAACAGCCCGGCCAATCTCGCCAGTTCTTCCTTTGCTTCCAATATCTGCTGCCTCAAAGGCTTTTGTGGTTCTAGTTCCCGGAAGGGGACTTGATCTTGCACAGCTGGAACTCCATCATCGTCCGACCCGAGGAAGCTATGCTGGTCTTCGTCCGCGCCTGCTAGTGATTGACACTGCTCCACTCGGCCTTCTGCCGTCTTTATTGGAAGTCTTGTACTCTCCTGATCCTTCTTCTTCTGCTTTCGCGGCCTACTTTCATAGGCTTGTTCCAGATTCCATTGTGAGGCTCTCTTATAGAACTCTTCCTGGCTAGGCGTCGGAAGCTTCAGAACCGTCGCCGACGGGGCATCGTTGCCGGATTCGGCCGATGTGAGCTTCCTCCTCTTGACCGCAGGCAGGGCGACCATTGTTGTGCCTTTGCGATTCTGGCGCCTCGATTTGCCGCAGAATTGACTTCGATGAATATAGCGACCAAGACCTCAAGATGAAAGTTTTCCCGAGGTTTGTCCGCTGCTGTATCCAATCAGACGTCTTCGACTTCGACGAAGATTCTTCAGGTTCAGAGGATTTTGACTGGAAAGTACAATCTCGGAAATTGTACTTTCTGACCATGCGACCACTCACAGAACCAGAGACTAAGACCCTCTTCGATAAGCTTGCGAACTATACAGGCCGCTCGCTCACCAACCTAATTACTCCCCCATCCACCGGCTCCAATCCTTCAGACCGTTACGTCTTCCGCCTACAAGATTCGCGTGTCTACTACCTTCCGCTCTCTCTTGCAAATCTTGCTACGAGTGTGGCCCGGGACAATTTGTTGTCGATCGGTACATGTCTAGGCAAATACACTAAGACTGGCAAATTTCGGCTACACATCACAGCGCTCGATATCATTGCGCCGCATGCTCGATACAAAGTTTGGATTAAGCCTAACGGGGAGATGCCGTTTCTATACGGTGGCAACATACTCAAAGCGCATGTCGGAAGGTGGAGCGAGGATTGTCCTGAGCATCAAGGGGTGGTGGTATACTCCATGGACGATACGCCGCTGGTTAGTGAAAGCGAAGCTCTGTGTGAGAAAAAGATGCCTAGGGTCTTGCTTATTCATACACAGGGTTTTGGGGTAACGGCTAGATCCACTGCTGAGACTCGGCGATTGGAACCCACTGCTATCACATGCTTCCGGCAAGCAGATGTTGGGGAATATCTGCGCGAAGTAGGTTGTTCTCCACATCATCGACCGAACTAACGAGGAACCAGGAGGATACCCTATTCGCCACATCATGACACGGCCTTGTGGTATGACATAGAAGCGTAGGAGATCTTGGAGTCATGTATGAGCATTGGGGCCTCCTAAATACTTGTACAGTCTGCTCTTTCGCGGCCGAGGACTCGTGGTAGGACGTATCGTCACCCACGCTATCAAATGAACGAATACCATTGGACCAAGTGCACAATATTGGGTTCGTACATAATTTTATTACTTTCAATGCCATTGTTTAATACAATTTCATATCGCTATCAGACGCTCCGTACCTTGCCTTCCTTTCCCGAACCCCATACTTACATACAAACCTGCCCTAGTGGCCACTGGTGAGATGATCCCTTTCCATAACCGATCGCTTGGTACTGTTCTCTCTGTCTCAATCGTCCTCGCCATGTCTAGTGCCCAAGAGTCAGATCTTCTCCTTTATCCCTCGCCCAACCCTCATATCCGTCCGGAAATATCTCGACGAGCGCTTTCATAGCATCAACGCAACTGGAAAGTGGGTTAACGTTATGGAACATATAGCTTGCGAATACATGTCGACAGGATACGTACTATGTTCGGTATCGGACGTCTCCAGGGTATATTACCATACCTTTCATGTCCCACCTTCTACCTTACGCATTAGTGCTAGTAATTGCGCTATTATGGGCTAACCACAGCTCATAACTTACAGGCAGTAGAGAACGCTTGGATCGTCTTGGTCTTCTTCTGGCGACGAAATGGGGAAGTGCCTGAAGTACGCTTTCATGAACGGCTTTCCGATCTTATGTCGAGCCAGTCGCCACGGTGCAAGATCCCTTAATTTGTTAGCGGTGCGAAAGAGCAGTCAGTATCGCTTGTCTTACACTCATTATGTGCGTAGAGGCATGTGGCGTCATATAACACAGGCCTACCAGTCTCAACATCTACTGACACGTTGCCAGAATACAGGTCCCCATGTACGAGACTTGGCTTGATCTGCCTACCACCGGTCTCGAGCGGTCAAAGTAATCGAGGAACCACCATGCTCATCGTCTGTCCAAACAGCTTCCCCAATTCCTCATCCGGACCCTGTGATTCTTCTATGGTCATCATCAATCTTTCCATCGAAAGAGTAAAGAATTCCTCCCAGGATTCTGTCCAGGTATGGTACTGAGCCATTTGACCCATATATGTTGGCACTAGAAACCCATATTTGCCATTGGGCAAGCTGCTATGAGCATGGAGCTCCGCAACCTTGACAGTAAATGTCTCGATATCGGGAACTTCATCTATCACATCAACGAAACGACAAAAAAAGAAGTGAATATTCGGGTTTGAAGCATATATACCCCATGCAATAGGAGCAGGGGTCAAATCCGGGATGACTTGGTGCATTGTGGTCATGGAGTAAAATTCACCTGACACCATGGCTTTTCCTATGTCACCCTGCGCGAGCTGCTAATCACGTACTCCGTTATTTCAAAAGATTCCCAGTGCAAGGCTTATTCAGATGATACGCGTTGCTTACCTTGATGAAAACCGACTCTGGGGAGCGGTCTGGTTGCTCCGTTTGAATCTCGGCTGTCCGTGTCTAATAACTCGCTCCATGAGGAAAAGCTCCAATAACATGGGTGCCTTTCGGAAGTTCTGGATGTTTTATGGTGGTTACGCTGCGAGTTTTGCAAAGATTAGGTGCAAAGACTGACGTGCTAAAGCGTTGTCGTCCACAAACTGTATCCACTTCTCATCCACCTCATTTTCTCGCTTCCAGAATTTCCACCTGTCCTCCTGGGCCATTATATATCATAAAGCTGGTTTTATAAGTGTGCAAGTGGCCGGAATCAAGCTTAAATCTCACCAAGACAAAACGAAAGCTGACTTGATGGCAGCTTTCTTGACAGCTGGCTCCAGATTGTCGTACAAAACATCTCCAGACGGTGCAAAGCTTCTAGCATCAAGGTCGACAGGTATCACTATAATTACCCGTACATCAATAATCATTCACTGCTAGTAGCCGCTTTTATCGGGCTCGGGAGGAAAGCAATCGCCGGGCGTCTAAGCGCGACATCGCTCTATGCAGTGTGCTCCAATCCGAAGCCACACTTCGTGCTCTAAGTATCTTCTACTGGCGTAGTTGGTCGGGTATCTAAGCAGGAAGCCGGGAAGGGACCCAACAGCTCTTCTTCGATTGGGTAAAGTTGATGAAAATAGCGACACTGTCTCTATTTTCACGCTATCGCAGGAAACTATGCTAGCATCATCCGAGGATAAAGTCTCAATCACCGCTTTAGCATGTCACTGGAACGGTGATGTACTCTTTTGTGGTAAAAATGACGGCGGAATTTATCTATACGACTGTAATTCCGGGTTGGAGACTCAAAGGCTTATCAGCCACGCAAGTAATGCCTCCATCGTCTTGCTGTTCTTTGACAGCCAAAGCAGCGTTCTAAGCAGTGTCGACTCTTCTAGCCGGGTCATGAGTCACAAGCTCATCCGACAAACCAAGGCATGGAGAGCGGAAGAGCCTACATTCGACCATCGGGTCGGTGTGGCCATTGACTAGGTCTTGAGCAACAAAGGGGCTACAAAATTCCTTGTGTCCTCAGGCAGTATAGATGAACTTTGTTCAACCGTGCAGGACGGCATCACCAATTTCGTGAGCTCCGAGTTGGTGGAGCATCGACCGCATCGATAGGCATATCATCCGTTAAATGCGGATCAACTTGTATTCATGCCTAATAGGGGATACATCTCTACGAATGGAAAACACTGCAAAGACTTACAGCTTCCGACGGGATATCACAGGAAGGCAAGGTACTCTCCCACCGGTCAATTCGCTCCCTTACGCCCTGTGTGCAAGGCCATTATCTCGCGGCCACTTTCTGCGAATCTTTGGTATCTCACTCTCAACCCAAAAATCTTCTACTGTGGAACGCGACGGACTTGTCCATTCAGTCTACATCAACCAAACTGCTTTCAACAAATCGGGTTCTCGCCGACCAAGTCAAGTTTTTGATAGGAGCATATGGACAGAGACTAGTGTTTCTTGACAGCAACGGCTGGGTTTGCTCGGTGGATTTAGGTATACGTAACGTCGAGCGTCACACCCGCCACTTCTTCATTCCATTTGACTGGTTGAGTGCGGGTGCCGAGTTAACAATAGACGTGACTTGCAATGGAGACATCATCTTCGTCAAGCGACACGAGATCTCTGTCAAGCGTAGCCTTGAGGCCAGTGAGCAAGGACCGAATACGGCCGGTGCACGATCGACAATTAGGGTAGCTCCAAGACCGTCGCTAGCGTCATCGAGGAGCTCGGGGTCGGATGATATATGCTTGAGGCCTTATACAGAGGAAAAGCGGTCCTCGCTGCCAGTAGGACCGACCAAATGGTCGGAGGACATGCTCCCATGGTCACTTTAACGGAGTCACAGTCGTCATTGCCCTTGGCTACGAAAGTGTAACAATGAAGATACACTATATGTACGATGAGGCTAGGTCTAGTAGTTCTATGAATTCTGTCAACTCGTTACTTGTTGATTTAGATGCCACGGATCATGGACTTCTCAAGATCCATAAACTTCCGGACTCTCTTTCTACGTTCAACCTTCAGATCTCGTCCACCTGTATACGTCGCCCGGTGAACGTGGGCTCATGACCACTCAGCTGGAAAAGGTTCGAAGACCACACTTCTCGGGTGGAAGACTACGGCTGTACCGTCGCGCACAATGTTCGGCGACGACCTCAACGCTTTTGAAGCCGTTGCGCTACCTAAGATGCTACGAGCCCTACTAGTACCCATTCAGAGCACCTTGGGGGCATGACACACAAGCAATCTACCTGTCTGTCTTAAAGCTGCGTTTCGCCCTCGTAAAAAGAAGACGACTACACACCCCACTTGCCCATCTTCTTAGAGAGACTCATGCAATATCTACGGGGAAGACATTCATAACTCGTTATGCCCATTCACATGCCTACCTTATGATGCTGTGTCGTCATGAGACGCGCTTACCGCTAGCGCGTCACACATTATCATTCATGACCTGTTCCTTCATTTTTGAGGCCCTGCTCCTTCCTTCGCAACCCAGTCATCATGCTGCAAGAGCCACGGACTCGCTATTACTCACAATACCACGGGATTTCTCTCCCTGTTCCTACCTACAACCTTCAGACCTTTTCTGGTGTATCCATTTACTTGCGAGCAGCGGTCTTTGAGAGCTCTCAGACCATAGCGTCACCAATTCGCCCATTCTGATTGCCTTAGATCGTAATGATCTCAGACTTTTTCTTCGTTGGCTGCAGCTCTCTGCGTGCCACTGACTTTGATTTTTCTTGTTTTTAGGAATCATTCTACGCGTGCTTGCTATGTCCCTATGAACTTACTAATAAGTGCTGACAGATCACATCATGCTTTGACTGCTCCGTCTCCGATGTTCATGAGGGCTTTCTTACTGATTGCCACTCCCGTCGGCACATCTACCGCGACCCGGTGTCGGGTGGATTCCAGAAACCAAAAAAACCCACAACAAGCTGCAAAGTCAATGGCTAGTGGTTACCATGATAGCCATGGTCTGTCCAGAGATCTTCGGCAAAGACCCTTTCAGTCAGTCCTTCAAGCTCACCTAAGAGACCCAAGAGACCCCTACTGGTCGAGGGTTACCAGAAGTGCCCTTTAACACACTACCCACCCCAGTCCTTTGGTCAAGACACTTTCGGGCTCAATCTCCACTCCAGGCCAGGTCTTCTTACTTGCTGTCAAATCCAAAAGCATAAAAAAGGCGGAAAAACACCAAAAAAAACCCAATAAACCCCTGGTTGGAGGCCACCACAAGTGTCTCACGAGCCTGTGTCCTTCGAGCCTGTGTCCTTCTTGTGTTCAGCGTTTCCTTTGTGAAATCCTTGCGCCAGACGACGCCAGGTTGGTTAGAGGTCACCACAAGTACCTCACCAGCGTTCCTCATATCATCTGGTTGCCTATTAGCGAGGCGTCCAGCAGCGAGTCCTTTACGAGCAAGTCATTTCGAAAAGCCTGTCGTCTGGCCATTATCTCAGGATGACGATGAGAAAGACGGTTGGAGGCCACCACAAGTGTCTCACGAGCGTTTGCTTCCAGCAGACCGCTCCTTAGAGCAGTATACCTATAACCAAAACGCCAACCGATGCCAATCCAACACATCAAGACCGAGTGTCATTCAAGTTCTGCTACTTTGAACGACTCCCTCGAGTGGCTGGGTGCCGCCTCTGAGTGCACCACCTCAACCCGAGTGACTCATCCGAGACTGCAGTGGATATCTGTGACCGTCCCGAGCTGGTGTCTGGTAATCCATCTCTTCCACATTACAGTAGAAATTAGCTGACTCGGGATCAGGCCGATGTAGCCGTCAACGAATCTACACAGTAGTCAGCCACACAGTGCTCCGGCACAATACTCTACACCTCTCAGATTGGGTTGCTTGTTCTGCGGCGAATCCCTAGCCGCTTGGGCCCTATTGGGACCGGCGAATAGTGGGAGAGGAGGTATCAGTCTTAGGGAAGCCCACGGGGTTCCAAAGATCTTTTACATCCTTCAATCTGAATCATCGACTTCCGGAGTTCCAGGCGGCTACCGGACAGCAAATCAAAGTAGGCGTCGTACTCTTCTCGACTGACAATATGCTGATTTAGACCTCAGGTTGGGCCCACTTTAGTCGAAAAAGTGTGCCACCAATCAACTTCCTCTCTCAAGCCTCTTCACTGGTCTGACCGTCAACCTACTGCCTTGCAGCGTGGGCTGCCATGGCATTCAAGCAAGACATCTGTCACTTCCACCACGTTAGGTGAATGATCGACCGCTTCAAACGGCCTCGCACCAGCAAAAGTGGCCTTGTGGGAGCTGTCAAACACGCAATGATCGGCAACAAGAAACGTTGAATACTTTGGTCTACCTTTTACGGCAATGGACACCTTCCTCTCAACAATTGACTCTACGGCTACGGCCACATCCCCCGTCATCCCCGCCTCCGCCGTCCCTTGTCCAGCTATGCTTCCTGAAGATCAAGCAGAGATAGACCATACATCACACAGCGAGGGGAACTCAATCCACGGTATCAAATCATTCTCACATTTTGGCGTCCAGATCCACGCTGTTGCGGACCATACAGGTAAGCCAGACAAAAGTTGTTTATTCTTTCCGCTGCATGCTTTCTCCCCCTTGTATATAATGTCTTTCCCTTCTTTGTGTCGAGCTGCATACCTCGGCATTACGAGACTCGCGGAGAAGTAACGTCACAAATGTAAGTCCAAATGGGTGATATGGGAAAGATGGGACTATACAGCAGGATGGTAAGAACATGTAAGTACATATCTTCACACGCTCCGAGGTTGACTAGAAGAGTTCCGATTCGATAGCCACTTTATGGGATACTAAATATACGGAAATCTCCGCTCATCTTGAGGTGTTTGAGCTCCTGCAAATGGAGTATCACAAAGCTTCTTGTCCGGGTTTTCATAATCTTGAAAGTAGACAGCCTGGCTGTACTTGGGGGGTCATGGATAGTAAGTATCTTTAGACGTTCGCTTCGGCTATATCCGCTGACAATGGGAGTCCCGATCACCTACCTTCGCCCTCGTGTTCGAAATGCCTTGCGACTCTCCATACTTCCTCGACATTTTCTCGGCGCCCCCATTGACTTGGCCTGCTGAAGTCCAGCGTCCTCCGATCATCGGACCGCTGAGAGTATAGGACTTCGACCACAGGTCTCTATTGGTCCACTTCTCAGACCTCTTCATCTCCAGTATGTCCTCTTGTCACGGTGTATGTAGCTACTAAAAATTATGTGTAGGTGGCGTCGGGTGCCGGGAATAGGCTTCTAGGCGGTCGGGGATCATGGATGCAAGCGGCTCTTTGGTGCGAGGGGGGGCGATGGGAGATGAGCTGCAATGCAGATCGCTATGTTCCTGAAGCGAAGGGACAGAAATAGGTCTCTACCTTTGAACCATATTTCTTCAGGCGAAGAAGCCGATAATTGCAGAGATACAAGCACTTCGAACTTGCGTGAGCTCTTGTACCGAACACCCTTGCATACAATCCACTGGATCGCCTTCTACACCCGCTACTTCTACTCTCTACAAAAGTCTCAAAGTCCTATGGAACCTCCCCTCCAGACACCCCACCCGCACCCGCACCCGCACCACCCTCCTCCTCCTCATCCTTATCAACCGATCCCTCCACTTTCTACCAAGTGCCATATCCACCCCTCCCCCCTTCATATCCCGAGCCCACGACCATTTCCTCTGCAATTCCTCGTCCAATGTCCCCTTCAGTATCTGAGCGACTAGTCCACCAAGTACTTCCAGCTGTGAAAAGAGCCGCCACTTGCGAAGTAGAATCCGTGGCAGGCGGGGGGGCACCGTCGAGGGTGAAGGCTTTTTTAGGGGCAAGAATTAATGAGAAGGGTTAGGGATGCGGGCTCACTGCTGAACTTCGGGGGAAGGGCTAGGAACGGACCTGTTGTTATTGCTTGGATTAGATTGGGTGCTAGGATTGAAAATAAAGGGGCGTTCAGTGAAACGATAGAGCGACAGGGAGGAGGTCGGCGATTCGTCTGCGGCGACACATGATGGATGAGTTGGCTCACTGAGCGGTGACCGTTCCTAGAGTCTAGGGAATGCTCCGAAGGCTTTCTGTACATCTACAAGTGAAATATTTCGAGTCCGATCGGCGAGGCTGCCAGAATTGGAGGCGGTGCCATCAAGGTGACCAAGGAGTTGATAGTCACATAGCGTCGGTCCTCATATCCAAGATTACGAAAGGGGTTTTAGAGGTTCGTGGACGAAGGGAGCCGGTTTTGTGGGCTAATGCTGGAGATTTGAGGTCCAGAGTCTCGTCTTGATTAGGGAGAGTAGGTTCGTGGGTCTGACTAGTGACTTGGTCTGGTCGCCCAGTGTACTGCGCTGGTGGAAGGACTTGGTTTGGGTGGGGGTTTTGCGTGTGAAGAGAAAGGCTGGGAGGAGGGATTGGGGGAGGGATTTCGATGGTGGGAGGTAATGGGGAGGGGAGAACTCCAATCCACGAAAAACCATCCGATGGAGGATGTTCCAGTCCACGAAACATGGAACAGAAATCGGGGTACTCCCAGATTTTCAAAGACTGATGGTTTGTTGCTGAGCTTGAGGGGGGAGGGGGCAGATGGGAGGTAATAGATTTGAAGAGGAAAGGTTTTGAAAAGGGGGAAGGGGCGTAAGGAAAATGGTAGTACCAGTATATTCTATACGTCTTGAGTCGCCCAGACCGGAAGACATGTTGTTATTGCATGTGCGGCGGCTCTCTGGTGGCATGGACTTGGAATATACACTCCACCGTTCGATCTTGTTTCAATTCGATGATGGGTGGTAGACTAGGTCGATCTCGCGGGCAAGTCGGAGGGTGCACAGCTCCACTAAGGGGGGGGATCTCGCCTGGGAAGGAGGGCTCGATATTCTATCGATTTGCTTCCGAGGGGAAAGCGACTCACTGTATATCTCTTCGCCAATGTCGTGCACTTCGAGAGGCAAGATTGTCGGACTGCTATTGTGTTTCTGTATCTATGAAGCCTGACCACAGCCTCGACACACCCGATGAATCTTCTCAACCCCCCCAAGGTCGATGACTTTGGCCAGTGCAGGAGTCCGCGGGCACCCAGGGGTGTAGGTGTGTTGTTCCCCGGTCGTGGAATGTCATACATGCCCGGAGACCGTGGCTCTAACTTGTGAGGGAGTTGGGTTTCTGGCTCAGTACCCCTAGGACGGAGTTGATAGAGGGTACTGTTGTAGCTATCGGCACTCTCGATGATAATGTTACGGACCTCAATGGAGACTCTCGTCAGGTTCTTTTTGCGCCTTGAGCGCTTGATGAGGGTATACTGGATCCTCGAAATGGACTCGGATGATCTTGTCAATTTTGAAGAAGGTATTGCACTGGGATTTCTACTTCAGAAATATGATTCGGCGGCGTGGAAGGTATTGAGGATGTGATACGCGGGGGATACGGCTGCCTATGATCGGAAGCGTCTTGAGCTGGTGAATTGGATGAAGGGGGTAAAGAGAAAGTTGGCTTGGGATACCCTGTTGGACTGATGCTGGCTTCACTTTGGAGGTGATGCGATCCGAAACCCTCGGGAGACGATGAGCGCCGTTTTGTCGTTCCACATTCGCTTTTTCTTTTTAGCCCTTCGCACTTCTCTGCAGACCGTGACAGCATGCACCGCGATTATATACCGCTGCGGCCACGACCCCTGTGGAACGCCCATCACAGATTTCTCAGGCTGAGCGCGATAACCCCTCTCCTCCACTCTCCACTCTTCTCTCTCTGCTCCTTGACATCTGCAGCTCCATGTCAGCTCCTATCTCGGTCGACATGACTTCAAGCCTTCAAGCCCTGGAAGTGCCTACTCATACCGACGCACAACAGAGAACCAGCAATATGTGGCAACATATCCCTGCCCCTCTAAATCCCTGAGAGGTGCGCCTTTTGGTGATACTACTCAAGACCCAGCTCGCCGGATGCTTGGTCCTAGGTTTGGTGGCTGAGAAGAAGGGAGGGAAGAATGAGGGATGAGTATTGAGCAACCACATTCTAGAAACCCTTCTGGTCGGCCACCAACAATGGCACCGACTCCAGCTCCAACCTCGTCTGCAGCACTTCAGCGTATCCGTTTGGGCGGCTTCGAGATCAGGTGAGGAGCAAATTCTGAGATGCAACTGCGAGGGAGCAGGGAGCAGAGAGCAGAGGGGTGTAGAAACAACTTGAGAGCATTGAGATCTGCTTACAAGAGCGGCATGGAAGTAAATGGAGGATGACTGTGAAGAAAGAAATCCTCACTTTGTCCTAACCTGTTGAGCCATCAAGTATAGTCTGAAACTACAACAGAAGACATACCGACATCATATATAATCCATGTCTATGATCTATCATCCTATGACGTTATTCCAACTATATAAGGCCTGGACTCCCACTCATTAATACGCCTATACCCGCGCCGACTTGAAATCCAGATCGAAATCAACGGCCCTTCAGTCCCGCCAACGAGCCAAGAACTTCTGCATAGCATCCGTCGGTTGCGATGCCGGTGTAGCCTAAACACCTCAACGTTAATCCAGCTCTCAAAGTAGTATCATCCACAACAAAGGTACATACACTGTTCTCATAACTCTGCGTACTGAAGGTGACCGGGATCGTCTGCGTCGTCACCTGCTTCGGCACTGGCGCGAACGTCTTATATACGGAGTAGCTACTCGTTGGGTACCTCAGACTCGCACTCACAGCCGTGATCTTCGTCCCAGCATGGCCCTGCATTGGCGCATACTTTGTCGGCCCGTCCTGCTGGTCATAGGGCAACGCGTATGAGGCCTGGATTGCTGGGGCGGCAGCGGGGTTGGCGGGGACGGCGGCTTGTGGGTCAGCGGCGCGCCGGACGATGTTATTTTGCGTTTCGAGGCTGTGGGTGCCGGTGACCTGGCGGGCTGCGCGCTCGATGGCGGGGGCGAAGATGCCGGTCATGCCGGTGAGGGAGAAGCGGGGGGAGTAGGTAGTTATGGTGCCGCCGTCAAGGGAGGTAGAGATCATTTGGAAAAAGCTGAGGGTGGGTTAGTTTGTCGGGATGGATAGGCGAGTGATGGGGAGAAGTACTAGGCGTTGTCTATGCTTGCTCCGGCATCGATGGGCACGGAGCCGTTGACTGACTTGCCGAGTGGGAAAGCGGCGTTATTGGCGATAGCACCCCCGATTTGTTGCTGATAGATTGGACATGGGTTAGTTTGGTGTTGGATGGACTCAAGCCAGATGCGAAATGCCGACTCACGAAAGTGCCAGGCGTGTTTCCGCCAGCGTGTAGATATAGCGAGTATGAGTTGAGATTCGAAATGGGCGGATCATCGCCCGAGTCCCTCCATGTTATTGATATCAGCTTTCCTCCTTCCAACGAATCGCCGGCTGCAGGTGAGGTAATCTGAAGGAACCCCAGGACGGAGGGAGCAGCGAGGACGAGACGGGGGAGTATGTGGATCAACATCTTTCTCAAGGTCCGTCCAAGATTTGCGAGCAGATCTGCAGGCTCATTCAGGCGAGATTATCGGTTTAATGAAGAATCAGCTGGTCATGCTCGATGCTAGATGTGAAGGGGTACGGGTGTAGTCGATGCAGGTAAGGTGTGAAGACTTGAGATGGAATCTTGAAATCTATTTACAGTTAACTGAGCGACGAAGCTATGCCTGATAGAGCTGGTGTGATTTTTGATTCGCCGAGAGGCTTGGCATCAGTCACGTGATCCTTTCACTCCACGGTCACTCCTCTTTACAACTCTTTTCAATACTTTCTTTGGGATCGGGGATAAGGTGGTATGGTACATTTGGCCTTGAACAGAGCTCTCTAAAATGACGATAACCATGTAGATTAGATGTGCATTTTGATTGGTGTTGGCCAGACTAGCCGGAGCATCGTCTACGCTCGCTCTACTCTACATGCAGGCAAAGGTCGAATGACAGAGGATATCAACATTCTGCAGTACTTACATCACCAGGTGAAAAGTAGAGACCACCGGATCCTTAGTGAAAACACTACCAGCCCATAGCTGGGTTGTTTGCGGTATTCGCTTCGCATCGCGATGTCCCCCGTAAACTTTTTCTAAGCCGTCTTCGCAGTCGGAACATCATCCGCGAACATGGTACTGCGTGTACCCACATTGCAGGACTGATGTGCTGGCGCGATGAGGTTATCAGACTAACGGATCCATCACCCCTGCCACCTCGTCTTCTGGATTCTGCAACATGCAGATCTGCGTCTTCATACGCGATGCCGTGTGGCTGGCCTTTCGTAAGCAAGGGTAGGATATCTGTGTTCTTCTATAGGCAGATGCGCGGGGATGGCTGAAGGATAATCGTAGGCAACGAACCTTCACCCGTGGTTGCACGATGGGTTTACCGGTTTATGTGATTCGACGTGGGTCTGCCGTGACAAGTCCTGAAAGATCGCACTTGCGCTCCAGATCAGGGCTTACTGAGATTCTGAATTGGCTGGGACGCAATCCTCGCCTTCTGGGATAGAATATCCTGAGTTTGTAAGCCTTTCTGCCACTGAGGTCGATCAACTCGGAAGCTTTAGCAAGAAGAACTTCGTGCAGAGTGCAAACTGGGTCATAGTAAGACAAGTGCAGGACATGCCGGATCGAAGGAAAGGGGGCGCACTTACTCGATCTCTCCTAAAAGTGTCCATGTCACACAGATGTAATGCTTCATCAGGCTCCGAGTCATTATGAGGCTTGAGCTTCACGCGTAGGCCCGCCATCCTCACGCCATTTGGTGTTTCCAAAGGAGCCATTGTAAACGACAGGCCGGCCTCAAACTTCGAGAAGTTGGCAAGTTGTCTTCTCAATCGACGGCTCAAGGTTGGCCACATTGACCGTCCAAGACCATTTCTTTTTCATCTCCTTTCAGAGCCATGGACGCAGCTGTCTTGAGCGTCGATTCTCGGGAGTGTTATAGTAATTACAGCCTCACAACTCACTAGACTTCGGGGCTCGGTCCTATGTTTTTAGAGCTCGCGTGGGTGAGGAAGAACAACAACCTTACGACTCTTCAGTCGGTACATATTGAAGTTGAACGCAGCACCCACAGCAAGGTCGCAGCGAAACTGGAGAGCTCGACAATGGAGGATGAGGCCTTTGGCGTGGCTTGGCTCTCGAATACCTTAAAAGGGAGATTCTTCGTCAATGCGTTCAAGAAGGCCTGTTTCCTGATGCCATGGTCAGCTGGAAAAGAAAAGAAAGGGGACGAGGCATATTTAGCAATGATAATCAGAGTGAGTGGTGCACTGTATCAGCGATACCTTAGTACTCATCTCGATCTGTGTATTGAAAATCTCGTTTTGGTAAAAAGATTTTCTTAACTAAGTGCGACAAACGATAGCGTATGGGTTGCATACGACAGACAAAGCCAAAATCCGCTCTAACTCGCTTCATCATCATGTTTTGCAAGACGAAAAAAAGAGGTGAACACTTCAGATGCGTAGGATTTGGAGCCCTGGAAACAAGCAGATGAAGCAGTTGTCATCACTAGTTCTGGTCTGCGCAGCATCTAAGCCTGGTATAGACAAACCACATAAATCCATGAGAAAGTTCAGTGAGTGGTTTCAGTCACCGTTGGGCTGGGGAGACGTTTGATCCTGGACAACAGAGCGGGGACTTCTTGCCAGCACTACCCGACAGTGAGGCAATGCAAGGGCAACTACTGAACACTGCCGCTCTCATGGCCCTGGAGTCAAGATGATCTGGTTGGGTTGAAATGTATGCAGGACACGCAATTGGCCAGGATATGGCGGTGCCGGATTATGATCCCAAGGTCATCGGAGATCAAACTTGACGTTGAACGCAACCACTACGTGAAATGAGCTCTAGACTACAGTCCGACAAAAGGATGTCAGGAGAGTATCGAACAAAACAGGGATCCTCGAGCCGAAGTGGAGACAGGCCCGCTCCGATAGCATAATCAAAACGTCACAAGGAAGGTGCGAGGTTTTATGGTGTGGCCAAATTTCTCAATCGAGGGCAGGTAATTCCACGACGCTGTAGCAGCATTGGCTCGGTGACGAAGTCGAGAATAACTCCACAGCGACATGAGCACTAGCTGCGCATTGTTCATGTGCGTAGCATCACCAAACTTTATTCTGACCTGAATTGGAGATGCTCAAAGCTTGCTGCTCCACATATCCTGCATAAGGCTGTAGCAGAAACCAGGTCAGCATCACAAGGCGAGGTCTGCGATAGGATCAGTTATGAAAGGATTTAATGGTCCTACCGATCTGCTGCGGAGACGCGTGTTGAGCTCTGAGTCACCAACGTAGTCGTCCCCAAGCTCGGTGCATACAGCTGGCTACAAAAAAACGTGGATTAGTGGTTGCGATCGCCCCGTAGGAGTAGAGGTTACAGTAGCATCAGGCATCAACGGAAATTGGGGCTCAAGCTGAACGTGGAATCCTGATCGTGACTGGGCCGCAAAGGAACGGGGTGCGCGTTCACTTCGGTTCGTAGATCGACCGAGAAAATCCTATTGAACCCGCATCAACTCGTTAACAGTGGCGAATGAACAACAATGTCACGGCGCTTTGGTGAAGCGCCGTCGAAAGCAAGCTGCGTAGGCTAAGATGAAGAACAAACCTCAGGCTAGAAAACGTTCGTTTTGACCTGGATATCCCGGGTCCGCAGATTAAACTATTGCGCAAGAAGGGCATAGCCGTAGAAGTAGCTGCCGTTGGAACCAGGGTGGCGATGAAGCACCGTTGCCAATAGAGTCCAAACCTCGAGAGCGTGCTAGCGAATTAGCGTGCCGAATGGGCGCTAAGAGGGATACTACAACGACCAGAGCGCGTATCGTGAGTTGTTCAGTGGTGCTCCTCCGCGCGCTTGGTAAGCTGGAACAAGGAGTTCAGCATGGCTGCGGCGTAGTTGGCCGTTGGCAGCGGGCATTGCTACAAAGCCTCCATCAGGGCCGGCGGATCGGCACGAGCATTATCGATTTGTCAAATGAAAGGATCGAAGATATGTACATATTTGAGATGTTTTATAGAGTGGCAAGGTTCGAAAATACGTGTCGTCGGACACGTCTGCTCGGAAGTTCAAGTAACGCTGATTATGTCGTCGAAGCGGCGAGGTTAGGTAAGTGGGTGACTGCAAGACTACGACTTAGAACAGACACGTGATCATCGTTCCATGTGGTGCAGGCTGGTGTTGGCCTAGAGTATCAGCAGCATGTCGGGCCATCGAGAAGCCCGGGCCATAGTGCAGCTGGCGTTGCGCGGTAGTCTGAACATTTGGTGGTCAGGGGGAGGTATGATTCGTTAGAATGCTCGAATTCCTCAGCCTCCAGACCGCGACTGGCGCGGATACCGGCGCGGCCTAAGGTACCTCGAACACCGGGCAGTTGAGCCAAACCATCTGCGGTGAGATGCAGCAAGTCCGTTCCCACGCTATTGCTCGTGCATAAGCTCGACACTAAGAACCCTTGTCGAGTGAGCTGTGGCTTGTCTCCTGATGGAGGGTAGTTCGCTGCTGCTCTGTTTCCCTCGCCAGCAGCGTCGATAGAGAGGGAAGGATCGCGCGAAATGACGGGGACACTGCAAGTACCAATGTGACACCTGCTGATCCTCCGGCGTTGAAAGCCTGCTTGGACCAATCAAATCCAGTAGGGAGCCACCCGCTGCTGCTGCAGCCTTGATCCTACCGCTACAGCCGGCGTTCATCTGCGGTGATGGCGAGGGCTTCTTCTTATCCATTCCTTGCTTCTTGCTCTTACTACACTAGCGGGACTGCCCGTGGGGGAAGGCTGTTCTCCATATGAGGAGAGGTCAGCCGCACGCTCCAAGGGTGCGAAGATAGCCCAACTTTCCATCTGCATCCTTCGTCACCTCCTGCTTCTCAGGCGCCTCGTGCATCGATAATGCTCAAGGATCGGTATATCTAGATCCCAGAGCTCAAGTCGACCTGGCTGTCTCCCTAAGTAATTCATTTCTTGCGTATCAGTAGTCAGGTTCCCGTAGCAATTGAGGTATCCTAGAATCCTGCTAAGCAACCAACCTGAACCATCTGATGTCCGTGGTCTTTTCAGGTTCATCCTGGCACGCCATTGTGCCGCTTGAGATGACTGTCGTGTCTCAGACCCCGACTGCGCTGTTTCGAGGTGTCGCTTCTTCAAAGACCTTCCATCCCTGTAAGGACTAGCAGCAGTTCCTCGATTGGTCGGAGCACTTCCACGAACGCATGCCAGAGAAGAATTGCCCGGAAGCCCTTGTCAATATTACAGATCCATTCCTGCAGGTCGGCGGCACACCCCAGCGCAGGCGGCGGTTGCCCGTTTCGAGGCGCTTCCTGCAATTGCACTATCACTAGGCAGACAGGCTCAAACCTACTTTATTAAGCTCTCCGTGTCACCTCCCTTGGTGAGATGCTAAACACGAAATCAGCAAGAAAGCAGGAAGGCATAAAACCATACATTACAATCATCCTTGACTTAACAGACAAAATGACTTCGAGACGAAACGAGCTCCATGCTGGAAGCACCAGCCGTAGAGACGATAGCCCTCCACGCCGACGAGCGGTTCCCATTCAAGACTTACTAAACCCGTCCGTCGAGGAAAAGATTACACGCTCCCCGTATCCAGTGCCATCGTGGACGGCTAGCAATGGGATGACTGGCCATAGCGGGTGCCGATGTCACGCTAACAACACACCAAACGGCGGTCAACGCCCTGCTCAAGGGAGAGCCCATCGGAGTCCCCATCGTTCATCCCCAAGACCTTCGTCGTTGAGGTACCAAGGAACGCGTCGTGAGCACCGTCCAACGTACTCTGAGGAAGAAACCCTTTTCATCTGGTATCATCGTATCGACTTAGGGTATGATTGGGCCGACATTAGCAATGCATATAATGCTCAGTTCCCTGATCGACGTCGTGAGGATGTCGGCGGTATCCAGTGCAGGTATTATCGTTGCTGTCAAGACAACAATATCCCAAAGGTCAGAGAACGTCGGAGGTCAGCTTCTTCGGCTGAGGAATACGGTATGCGAGCCCGCACTGGGCTTTGGTATGCTTGGATGAGAAAATGATGGGTCGATCATTCAGGTGAGCCAACGCTTTGAATTGAGGCGCCCAGCTCTCGCTAACCAGAGAGCAGCGCAGTATGCCTTCGCTCATGTTGTGACTCAGATGCAGCATAGCTTGAGTCACGAACGGTCTCTGACCAGGACGAGAGCTGTCCTTTTGTTGGCATCGCACCTTGGTATTTTGCATCAGCATTACTGTTTTGAGCGTCCAGGATACGATGGTGGAGTAGCTGAGCAAATATTGTTGGATGTTGGCGGTCCATTTGCTTTTCCAGATTCTACTTTGTAACTCAAGGTTATTCTCAACAAGGAAATCTGTTGTGATTGATTGTGCACATCGACACTCGTCATAGTTGCGGGCTTCTTGCATTGTCTTGAAAATCAACTGGGGTTTCGAAAAGCTTCACCAGTCAGTGAACATTCGTCACGACGTCCTATCTCCTGCCTATCACTGATTATGCTCAAGGTTACTGCTGTCAGACCGGAGCTGCGCTCTTGCCGACCATCTCACCTAGATTCTTCGTCGGAGCGGCCGTCGAAGTCTTTGTCAAACTCTTCATCGTCGGAGGCACCATTCCTGTACTTGTACGCCTTTCTATCGAACTCGTCATCGGAGTCAAGTTCGTCTTCCGGATAATCGTTGCCATAGTAATCCTCCGCTAATGCAATTAGTAATCTTATTCTAGGCTATCGCGTTACATAAGTCCAGAATGAAATATATACTCACCATTCTCATCCTCGTCCTCACTGTCCCAGTCTTTGTCATCGTTGACGTCTTCAAGGTATTCCTGCCAGATCTGAAGATCGTTATCTTCTATTTCAATGACCCCAATTCTATCTGGCTGCATTTCCCAAGCCACGTCTTCTATCTGAGTGTCCTTCAGTGGTGCGTAGATGTCGATGACATATTCGTCATCGCTCACGAACCCGCGCCGTAATCCCCTACTTTCATCATGTATCATTTCGCCCCGCGAAGAATGACGATGTGAACGCGGTGTTGGAGCCTTCGGCTGAAACTTGAGATCTGACTTGGCTGCTACAACTGATGCGTCTTGCAGGCGGCTGGGGGCGTCTTGGGATGCAAGCTGTTTTGAGAGGTCCATGGCTTGAGCCTGGGCCGCGGAAAGATGATCATCTGCACCTTGTCTGTTATCTTCTAGTTGAGGTACAATCTCCTTGGAGACTCGTGTCTTGTTCCACGTTTCAGCCCTCCATCTCATCTCCTCGGCTGTTCTATTGGGCCTTTTAAGTGGTCTTATCAAGTTTTGTGCGAGTGCCGATTGCCCTGCCGGCGTGCTTGACGGGTCTGAGGGAGGAGCATCTTGGAGCATCGAACTCTGCCCAGGGTCAGTCCACGGAGGGAGACAGCTGGCTTTTTGAGCCTCAGTGAGGACGGGCAAATGATGTTTGCCTGCTTTCTTCTGCTTCTGTATGCCATGGCCCGCCTTCACATGACTTGGAGACAGGAACGAATTCGCGAGTAGACGGAATCGGCGTGCTTGGACGGGAAGCATGGGTCTTTGGAGCTTCTGCGACTCCCCCGGTCTGACATCGCTGGTATCATGACACTGAGAACCGTCGCCAAGGTTCTGGAAAAGACCAGGCTTGCCATTCTGTTTATTGATGTTCTCGTCGCCGGGTCGTGTAGGCCTCACTGCGGGAACTCTCGAGGGGGAGGGGTCGGATCTAGCCACATCACAGTCGCTGTTCAAGATCTGACGAGAGTTGGCGTTGGGAATCTCAGACCGCGGTTGTTGACTCTCGAGCCTCTTCCAAACCAAGGCAGATCGGAGACGTTTCTGGTGCAAATCTTCGACCTGTCAGAACCGGGTGGCCTGACAAAAATGTGGGCAACTTACACAGAACAGGGTCGTCGTCAATGTGGCGCTTTATTGCCAAACTTCCCGGGGGCAGCGACATAACGATATCAGCGATGCAGCGTTCGCTGATGAAACCCAGATGAGCCAGACAGACCCAGGGAGCCCGGGTAGCTTTGGTTGACAAGCGCTTAAGCTTCACTTTAGCGTGCGCCACAACATGTGAACTTCGTGCGCCACAATACCTGAACTCATCTACATCCTGACGACCAGGGGAGGGGCTCAAGTCATTGCAAATATACTCAGGCCGATTAGAATTCACAGACAAGCGATTGCGGACACCAAGATCCCATGCATTGTAAAGGTTGAAAGCCGGAGTGACGGTTCGCCCATGACCTATTGGCCATGATGCCCAATGTGAAGTCGTGTAACCGTTGAACCATTTAACATTTCTCGTTAGCTGAGATCATTCGAGGTCACTTCACTGTTCACCGAGGCGTGCGTTCTGGAGAAAGCGACATCAGTAAAGGAACAATATCACAGTAACTTATAGTAGACAAGGTATATCCCATTCGTCAATTGCACGCTCTGCAGCAAGTCTGACCTGCCTCAAGACTTACGTTCTATGGTATGAGCGAGTGGGAAGGCCTCGCAAAGGGACTTCCTCTTGCCCCGGCTTCAAAAACAGACATTCATCAAAGAGCGCTAGAGCTCTCGCCTCTGACACTTTGGGACATGGTAGGCTTGACCGTCTCAAGACTGCCCATAAGCTTGCTGATACCACCCATTCGGTCCATGTCCAGCAAAAGACGGGATCTGATATAGCGTGCCATCCGAAGCCATACCCAGTGCCGCACCGTTCGCATCATACCCATAATGCTGCTGCTGCGACACAAATGCCGGATGCTGTCTCAAATCAGGCGCCTCTCCCAAAGTCGCCCTCATATCTGCATAGTATTCCCGTCTCGAGCTCCTGCCATCGCTGCTCCCAGCCGCAACTCCGCCGCTTGCCGTGTTCGCACGCCGGCCGCGGCTGATCGTACCGCTCTGCTGACCTGTCCCAGGAGTCTGGCTGGCGCCGCGCTCATATGGCTGGCGCTGGCTTTGCAAGCCCGGAGATGCTTGCGTGCTATGCGAACGTGTAGGTGAAAGACCATTGTGCTGCTGAGGATACTCGGACATGATGGATCGCCTCCCAGTCTGTTCCGCAATGGCATTGCATTTGTCCCCAATACCGTGCACGTTGGCACCAACATCCGCAATAGTCTTATCTATGTCGGCTAGTTTTGACTGAAGCTTTTCCAGCTTTGAGTTCAAAGTGTCGGCCTTGGCATCCTGACCCTTGAAGGATTCGCTAAAGTGTTCATTACTATCCTGCATTTGTCGAACATCAGCTCTCAGCAGCTCCACTTCCTGCTTCATGTCTTTGACATCTCCTTTCAGACTCTTATGCGCTTTCTCGACTTTTCTTTCATGGCTCTCTAGGCGCCTGAGTAGATGATCTACAGTGTGGTCGTGCTTATCTGTTACTAAGCGCGACAAGCTCCCAAAACAGCTATCGAGATGATGATGCAGAGTCATCTCGAGTCTCGCCAGTTCCGCTGGTACTGGCCCTGAGGGCGGCTGGTAGTCTCGATACGTGAGCGGTGGGGGTGGGACCGCGTTATGTATGTCAGAAAACAAAGGAGGTACAGTAGCTGAGTTTGGCGGATTCGGCAAATCTTGTGCTTGCGGAGCCCATGAATTCGTAGAGGCAACTGAGGGTGGGTACGCAGATAAGCGGCTTGGCTGTCCGTATGGGTCTCCACTGAGGAACATTGGAACCGTTCCGCGCGAGCCCGAGGAAGAGACCTTGTGTTGGAGTTCTGGCTCGAAGGGGCGACGAGGTGGCATCGGACTGAAAGGAGGTAAGGTGTGACCCTTGCTCATGTGTCAGCATGCTGAACGCTCCTGGATCGCGAGCAGACCTACGACGTGAGGATCGTTCTCCCAAACACCATCATATTCACTTGGAGAGTACACATTCGGGTGTAACAGATGAGTGAGGTTTTGACCTCGAACGGCACTGGGACTTGGAATAATATTCGCAGAATGAGGTTGCTTCTGAGACCCCGACTCGGTAGGGGATGAGGCATTCTCGATAACACCCGCGTAGCTTGCAACTCTGTGCGCTGCTTTTCCTTCCACATACTCCACCTCACCAATCGTACCGTATGTGCCATTACGCGTAGGATTCAGCTTCCCATCCCCCATGATTATACCGTCTGGGCTGCTAATATCCAGGACCATGGTCTCATCATCCTCGTAGGGCAATGCTTCCAACGACGTCTGCTCTCTGACGTAGCGACGCGTTGGAGCAGGCGACGATTGGTGCTGACGCCCTTGAGTACCCGACGAACGAAATGGATCTGGTGCATTTGTTGACGGTGGAGCGGAAGACGGTGGATTAGTATGCTGCTTGTGGGTATCATCAGCCATCGACGATCCGGTTGGCAGCTCCACTGCTTGTGGCCTTGGAGTTCGAGCTCGTGCATTCGTGCTCTCGTCGACCGTGGAAAGATTGGGCCCGATCTTGGCGCCAGAAAACTTCCTACGAAGTTCGCCAATGCTGACTTTGTTTGCACCGAACATATTCTTAGACACCACAGGATCCGTGACGGCTCGGCTGCTTGGAGTGGCCTTTGAGTAGATCAACGGTGTTGCTGGTTGGATATAACCTGGCTTCCCAGGCGTAGTTGAAGCTCTCACTTTCTCAGGTGTTATCGGGAGGGGTGGCATCGGTTTGTTTTCATATCTGTCACGGTTCGTCGCGGGCCCAGAGCGCTCAATCTTCATCTTGCCGGCCTTCTCAGCTGACAGAGCCCAGGAATTGGGGCCAGGCTGTGCGGGTTTGCGTTGTATCACATCTGGAAGCTTGACACGTGGAGTTGGAGGGCGTGACATTGCAAAGTACGTCCTTGTCGGTTCATGGTAGCATACTATTGGGATTCGGCGCTAGTCTAGTGAGTTCTGTGAATCAACAAGAAAGGCTGGCTGTTTATCTGGATCCGTTTAGCAGTGTTTCCGCCAGACAATTGAAGCTTTTACGAAACGTGAGCAAAGTACATGAGCCACACTCCGGCTTACTTTCTGGCAGAGAAATGGGAGATTATGATCAATGGGGCAACTCAATATGTTAAGTGAAAGAAACCCCAGTGTAAACAAGGCTAAGAGATACCACAACACTCCTCTCCGACTAATTCAGTCTGCGATGTTCGAAAGGAATGATTGAGTATCAACACACTTGGGCTATCCCATGCCCCAGTACGATGAACTTCCCAGGTGTTCCTCGTCATACGAGTTCAGGACCTTTTGCTCTTAGGTACCTCATTTTGATTGAGTGAGAGAATGCTTTGACGTTTTGCCTCTTCAGCTATGGTCTTTACTGGTGATTCAGTCCAGCAGCTTCCCGTCTTTCCGTCTTTGCGTTCTTTCATAAATGCCAAGAGTCGAGTGCACCACTTCGTGCCGGCACATTGGGATAGTGCTCGCTCAAGAAGCATCGCGATGATCGAGCGGAGCCGTTGAACAAGCCAGTGCAATGGAATTCCCAAGGTGTACCACCATTAGTCTACTATTTTTGTTGAAGGTGCAGAAGGGACTGAAGTCCAGATTCCGAAGGTAGGCGGATACCTTTCTCGAACGTCGTTATCAAACACATAACCCACTGATCTATGACCCTGCTCCACTTGTCGGCAGAGAAAGCTGGTAGCCATTGATCTGTGTCTCCATGAATTAGCAATTGGATTTACTCAAGGCTAAGCTCGCGCAACCTAACCATATCCATTGGCAGAGAAGTGGGATCATGTTGATTGCCTGAAACATGAAAGACTCATACGGATATTGCAGCTGCAACTTCAGTTCCGTGAGCGATGCTCCGGCCATGTTTTCTGGAGCGCTCACCTTCGCCGAGACATCAGTGAACAGCTTTAAAAGAAGTTACTAGCAGCATTGGAGGAACGAAATAGATCAACGTTCACACGACAATAGGTTGGGCATGCTAACCAATTCGAGCCCACAGGCAAAGCGTCATTGCGCCTTTTCAATTCAATTTGATGTTCGAATTTCTTACGTGAGCGTTCTCGAAAAATCGATTTGAGTGATTCGGCATTGGACGAGCCACGACTTGCGTCCTCTACAAATACTCTTTGCTGTAGTCAGTGTTCCAGCTTTTTCTCTATTCGCGCCTTGAACTTCGTTGAACACAGCTAGCTTGATGGAACAGCAGTGGACGATTGGCTTCTGCGATTCAATTGCAGAATCGTTTCACCTTCCTGATATTCTGGTCAGAAGTCCCTCTCTGACTCAATGATCATAGTCTCCAATATCTTCCCCAATCGATTACCGGAAAACTGTTGAGACCCGCACGCCGACAACTCCCCGCTCTTATTGCAATTATCGACGACTGATCTGCGAAGTTTTACCTGATATAGAGGTATGGTGCCATGTACATCGCGCCAAGCATCATAGGGCTAAGACTGTTGTGCTTCGAGTGTTCTTGGGCGACAATGCTGGTACAGGGGGCAGGAGAACAGAAAGAAAAGATGAATGAGGAGGGAGAAGAGAGGCCGCCATACGATCAAAGATAGCAATCGAATGCCATAGTCTTTTCGTCCTCCTTCGGATCCTTCGGCTGTGCATTAGCCCGCTCTTGCCTGGCTGAAGTCTGAAAACACCCCAAAACCCAAGTAGAACTCCTCCTTTTTGCCTTTCACGACCTCGTTCACATGCACCTCAAAGACGCAATCCAAACCTGGATAGGCCAGCGTAAAGCCTCTGATACCATTGATAGACACAAGCCATCGTCTCCATATCAAAGCCGGCCCTCCTTGTTGTGAATAGGGGCATACATCAAGGTCCACATGTCCAGACCGCCAGATGTAGACGGGCTCGGACATTGGGGCCTCTGAGTCGTGGGTGAATACCTCTGCAGCGGCTTCTCGCAAAATCAGAGCCATGTGGGTCTCGTTCCGATCTTTGTGAAGCCAGTAGTCTCTGAACTTGAGCATGAGGTTCGAGCTGGGGACGTGGTAAATCAAGCCTTCAGGAGGTGGGTATGGCGGGAATGCGCTGTGGGTTGGTGAGCTCACTGTACGTTTCAGTGACTGTGCACGGTAGGACTATGTCGGCTTACGAGAAGCGGAAAGCTGGACTACTCAACGGTAATGTCAATTGTGATACGCTCGAACCTGAGGAGGTGCGAACATGGGGAGGTGGGGCTGCAAATGCACTGACAAAGAGACATAGTAGAGCTACGATACTGCATGGAATGCTACTCGCCACTGGAAGCATAATTCTTGAACAGAGTCTCATTTGGTGAGGTCTTTGACTTTATTGCTGATATTCTTGCTTGTCATAGCCACAGTTACATCCTCGAGCGCTGGTCCATGCGACCCGTTCGCTAAAGGTGTATAGCCGTCAAAATAAGACACTGTGTTGCGCATATATTCTTCTGCGGCTTCACATCAATGCCCACAACGACCGAAGGTTCCTCTCAAGGATAAGAACGACGGGAATCCATTCGAAGAGTCGAAGAACTGGCTTTTAGAAGACATATTGTGCTGTCAGCGACGTAGAGAGACACTAAACGGGCCTCCAGGGAATGGGAGTCCGGTACAACCGAACAGTAGATGTCCTAAAGCCCACGTTTGACACATGCCTCTTAGAAACGTCGAACAGCTAGGATTAACGGGTGACAATGATTTTTTATTTCCCAGCGGGCCTCTTCGCCATGCCCGTTGGACGAGCAATAGCCATATGATTACCGGAAATACGAAAAGAATTCCTACCTTCCAACTCATTCCTCGACAACGCATCAAATTCAAATAGAGAGGAAACCCACACTGTGCCGGTAGCGCTGACTATCCATGACTTACGCTTTATGGGTTTCTCACAATTATGGCGTTCAAGCCAGCTTACCTGGTTCAAGGCCATCATCACAAGCCCATCATTCGCTAGTGCTCTGTCACTATTCGTGTTGCCAGAATCCTTAGGCTAGATTGGGATGTTTGAACGTCAAATCGTAAGATCTCGTCTCTCCCTGAACCCAGATCGATCTTCGGACAAGAACTGCGCCGATGTCTGAAAGAGCTAGCCTGACTAGGCTTTAGATACGTCATACCTCGACTTCCATTCGCATCCGTGTGCCATGTGTCTCTCTAAGTACTCTATATTTACTGTTTCTTTGCTCACGCATACGTCTTCAGGAACTTGTTCAGCTATCGAAACCTGTTGCACCCATCTAGCTCACAATCGACTTTCAATGCCTCGGCGGGTGTTGTTCACTTCCCAGTGTTATCAGAATGGTAGCGATTCCGCGCGCTTCTCCCATGCGAGTGTGCTTGGGACCTATTGCTCTGTTCCGATCCATTCAGTCCATAGATGAGCATCGGAGACGCGATGCCGGATAGTCGGGCTTCTAGCTGTACAATCGAAGATGATACCGTGAGAGCAGGTCATGATGAAGAGTCGAAGCTCGATCTGAGCAGCCTACCACCGACTTTCATCCTGAACACAAACATCTCCACCGAAGAATTAAATGATGCCGAGGATGAGCTGATCAAGCATGGGGGGCCGCTGACGTATGATATCAAGGAGGCAAATCTTGTGCTTGGTAATATCTCGAGGGAACGTCGCGCAAAGCTCGAATTGCAATGGGGCGGTGTCCGAACAGAGAATACGGAGCATGACCGACTGGCGTCAGCCTCTCAGAGCACTATCAAAGAAGAAAATGAAGGTCATGTGACGAAGCGTAGGAAGCTTCGTGGGGAGAATGAGGACTTGGAGCGCAAATGGAACCGCGCAAGCAGAAGCCCAATCTCGACCGAGACCGAAGATGAAGACGACGAAGGCGCGAAGCCAATGTCGCAGCTCTCGATATCTCATATCCCTTCATCGCCTACCGTCGGCATATCTGATTCTGATGCAATGAAAGAAGCTACACCCCCACCAACCAGCCCAAGGACTCTCCAGGGCAAGGTCAAGGTCGTGAAGCTTGAGTGGTTGAAGGATTCCCTGAGCGCCGGTGTGCTCCAATCCTTCATACCTTACACACTCTACGAAGCCAATCTTCTCGCCTCAAGCCGAGCCCCTACGAGCCCGCAAGAACCGTCAAGCTCTATTGCTATACACGGTTCAATTGCTACAGTCAAACAAAATCCTTCTCACTTGAAAGAAGAGATGGGGAAGGAGATCATCGAGCGTGCGAAGGCTGAATCCAAACCGTACATCCCTCGTAACCAGAGGCGAGACCGCATTAGAGACACCATGAAGCAAGAATTTGCAGGTCGCAGCTTCATTGGCGGCAGTCAAAGCCAATCCTTCACGAAACACTCCAAGCTCTTGCATCAGACCACATCAGAGCACGACGAGGGTATCAGCGCCACTCTACCGGAGATGCCAGACTGGGTGCGGCAGAACAAGATCTACTCCTGCGAGCGATCCACGCCTCTGCACCCACCCAACGAAGGCTTCATCGAAGAGCTCAAAAAGATCAAACTAGCCCGCGTCCTCACAGGCGACGAGATCGGCGTCCGAGCCTACAGCACCAGCATCGCCTCCCTAGCAGCCTACCCCCACATCCTCTCCCACGAGAACGAGATCCTCGCCCTCCCCGGCTGCGACCACAAGATCGCCGCCCTCTTCCACGAATGGCGCACCTCGGACGGCCACATCCGCGCCGTTACCGACATCGACACCGACCCCGTCCTCTCCGTCCTCCGCCTCTTCTACGAAATTTGGGGCGTCGGCGCCATCACCGCCCGCGAGTTCTACTACGACCACGGCTGGCGCGACCTCGACGACATCATCGAACACGGCTGGATATCCCTCTCCCGCGTCCAGCAAATCGGCGTCAAATACTACGACGAGTTCCAACTGAAAATCCCCCGCACCGAAGTCCTCTCCATCGCGGCCATCATCCACGACCATGGCACGCGCGTCACAGACGCCCACCTCGAAAGCATCCTCGTCGGCGGCCACCGCCGCGGCAAGCCCGAAAGCGGCGACGTCGACCTCATCCTCAGCCACCGCGACGAGGCGCAGACCTACAACCTCGTCAGCCGCGTCGTCAAGTCCCTCGAGAAGAGCGGCCACATCACGCACACCCTGTCGCTGAACCTCACCAACTCGAAGCGCGACCAGCAGCCGCTCGCTCTCGCCCCGGTCGGCGGCGGCGGCCACGGCTTCGACACCCTCGACAAGGCGCTCGTGGTGTGGCAGTCGCAGGAGTGGCCCACGCGCGTGGCGGACCTGGCTGCGGATCCGAAAGCCAAGAACCCGAATCCGCATCGTAGGGTTGATATCATCATAAGCCCGTGGCGGACCGTGGGGTGCGCGGTGCAGGGGTGGACGTCGGGGACGACGTTCGAGAGGGATCTGAGGCGGTATTCGAAGAAGGTGAAGGGGTGGAAATTTGATAGTAGTGGGGTGAGGGAGAGGGGCACGGGGCGGTGGGTGGATTTGGAGAGGTGGAGCGATGAGAGGACGAGGGCGAGGACGTGGCAGGAGGCGGAGAGGAGGGTCTTTGAGGGGTTTGGGCTGACGTGGAGGGAGCCGGAGGAGAGGTGTACGGGGTAGTAAGGGGGAATGGTTGATGCTTATGGATACTAGTGCACATATGATCGATATACACAATTCGTGCACATATGGGTACAGGTCAGACTCCAGCGAGCTCCTCAAATTGGATGCAGCGACAAGCCGTTGGATTAGGAACAGAATATAGCTATCTGAATATGTGGATAATCTCAAAGCAATTCACTAGCTCACAGCAGCAAATTCACACGTCTTTTCGAAAATCACCTATCAGCCCCGACTCCCACCATTCAATACTCAAAGTCATCATCCACACTCGGCCCCTTACTCTTCGACACACTCTCCTGCTTCTGATACATCTCCACCACCATCCTACTTCCCGTCGCCTCCTCCGTCTTCTTATCATCCCTCTGTTTGATGAACCGCGGGAACCTCAAACTGATACCCTTACCACTAGCATCATTGAGCGCGTCAGCACCGGCCTTGTATCTCGGGCTGAGCGTCAGATCCGCCGTCTTGACCTCCCACACAAACCGTGGCTCGAACCAGACGTCGGGCTGATCCTTCGGCACCTGGGAATGCGAGTAGAACGGCTTGGGCTTCTCAATCGTGTGTTCACTCAGCTTCTCATGCAGCTCCCCGAGGATAGCCTCCGAGAAGCCTGTGCCGATATTGCAGACCGTCTCGTAGATTTGCTTGCTGCTGTTGTAGCACGCTAGCAGGAACGCACCGTAGACAGAAGTGCGCTTGCCCTTGCCGTAATAAGCGCCGAGAACGACGAGGTCGAGAGAGTCTCCGACACCGCTGAGGTAGTCTTTCTTCACCTTCAGCCAGTTGCGGCTGCGCTTGCTGGGCTCGTAGCCGGATTCGGAGGTGTCGAGCATTTTGACCATGAGGCCTTCGCAGGAGGCTTTCACGCTTTCGTCCAGAAGGACTTGAATTTCGTCGAGGTCGGAGGTGTCGCCGTATTGAGCTAAAGAGAATTCGCCTTCGAGAGGGGTGAAGGCGTCCTGGAGAAGTTCGCGGCGCTCGCGGAGGGACTTAGACACGACGGCCTTGGAAGTCGTCATCAGCAGGCAGAGCAGGAGAAGAGGATTGGCCGACATACCTCGCCGTTGTGAAAGAGCATGTCGAAGGCAAATACGCAGACCTTAACTTTGATGTCTTCGGTTTTGACATCCTTCCTCTTCCGTGTCATCAATTGTTGAAAAGGTAGCACCTTCTTCTGTGCCGTATCCCAAGCTACCGTCTCACAATCCAACACGAAGCTCTTAGTCTCCGGCTTGATCCAAGTGTGAAGTTTGTCCAGAATATCTGGGTACTTCTTGGACAGATCTTCAGAGTTGCGGGAGAAGATCGCGGAGAGGCCTTTGCTACTCTTGCCAGGGCTTGGTGCACTGCTTGCATACTGTTTGGGCGAGTCTTCTGCCACATAATGGATCTGGGCCCGCTCTCCATCGTACTTATATTCGCATGTGAAGTTCTTGCCTTCGAAACGGTCAAGCACCTCAGTGATCGACTTTGTAGGCTTCGCCAGCATTGGCTTCAGGGGGACTCCTGGTTGCAATTTGCAATTGTCACGTAGGTTGAAAATACCGTGCTGGAGCATAGCTGGAACAACGACTTCGTAGCTTGGGAGTTCGCTAACTGTGCGTTAGCAGTACTCACATCTATTATTCTTTGGACTCATACCTGTACACGGTCTTGAGTATCTCCTCCCCTTTTGCTAGCTGCTCGCTGCTGGGCACCTTGTTGCCCTTCTTCTCGGTCTCGTACGTGACCATCGCATGAGCGAGAGCGACTAATACAGTCTTCTCGGCTAGACCAAGGCGTAACTTCCCTTCTAGGAAGCGTACGATGAATTTTGCTTCGCTCGCGCCACCCTTGTCCTTCGTGATATCGACACCTTTGGATCCTTTACCCGCGAGTGACGCATCCGCAGCAGACAGAAGCTTCTTGATGCCAGCAATCTTCTTCTCTTGTGAGCCATGGCCAGCCACTGTAGCGATGCCCATCAAGCCGTCGCGGACGCCTTTCACGGTCAAAGCTCTGGGCTTGAACATGGTCGGCTGGTTCGATCTGCTCTTTGCAGCAACTAGACCCAGGTCTCCAATCTCGTTCTGATCGGCTTTGATAACTTGCAGACTTCTTCCAGTTGACTCTCCAATGGCCTTCATGATCAAAGACTCACCAATGCCGAGCTCAATACCAGCATAATCAGCAGCAAGCTTGTTGATCATAAGGTGTATAGTATGCAGTAGATCGTCAGGTGTGAGGCGCAGAACCTGTCTAAGAAAAAGAGAGCAGTGAGCCGATATAATCAGTCGCTTCGTAGTCATCTCGATCAAGGAAAACGTGGTACAAAGAGCTGCATAGGGTACTGGCTCGCCGGCCTTCCAATCGGGGTAGGGGTCCTTGCCACTGCTCTTCAGAGTTGACTGGACCTTCTCGCGAGCTTTGGCTGCAGCCTCTGGTTCATCGTCTTCTTCCGACTCAGCATCCTCGTCTTCAACTTCTGACGCAGTACCGACGTCTTCCGCTCCTTTATCAAGCTCTTGCTTGACCTTTGACGCCTTTGCTCTAGGCTTGGAGCTTCCGATATCAGAATCACTCGCCTCTTGGTCCCCAGGGAGTGATTGGGCTCTGTCTGGCTTCGAGGCGCCGGCCTTTAGCTTAGCAGATGCCTTTTTCGGATCGGCCTTGGAGGCTGCTCTTTTGGAACTAGTAGACTTGGAGCCTGATGAGTCTAGCCTTTGCTTCGAACTCGGTTCTTTCTTGACCTTTCTGTCCTCTTTTAACCGAGCGCCGGGCCTGGTTTGCTTCTTCACAGGTTCTCCGTCCTCTGATTCGTTTTCTAGTAACGACGAACAGTCAGCTTCAATAGAGGCAAACACATTGTGAGATCCTCCAATCTCCTATCAGGTACTTACCCTCTTTGTTGATCGGAACAGCTATATGCTCGTCATTTGTGACAAAATGCTCCTTAGAAGGTTGCTCTGAAGTCAAGTGGCCATTAGTCTCGGTCGCGATGCCAGCCATTACAGGCTCGTCTCCCATGGACACGTCTTTATCACGGTCCTCTTGCTCTACCCCTTTGGAGATCTTCCTCTTCTTGGCTGGCTGCACATCATCGTTGTCATCGTCGTCGTGGTGTTCAATTTTGAGCTTGCGTGGGTCCTTCGGGTTGTTGAAGGCTAGAGTCGATTGCTGCTTGTACTTGGAGTCACTCGATTTCCCCAGGAACTTGCTGTGGATCGAAGTGATCAGTGAGGTCTTTATTTAGGAGGTACAGAAGGCCAGTGCACCCTAAATTCCGCTGTGATGTGTGAACATACCCAAGAGTTGCCTGCTTTGGAGGCATGGTGACGAGTAGTTGGTGCTGTTGGCTCGTCCGTAAACGAAATAAGAGATATCTCTGGAAGGTTGTGGTCCACAGTAAAGGTACCGGTATTGTGCAGGACGAAGGCTGAGGATTGAGGAAGGAACGACCAAGGCCGGGGCTAGACTCTCGCGGTAGCTGAGTGTTCGATTTGTAATATGACCGAACACCTCTGAGCGAGAGTAGAAGAGCAGGTTTTCTATAGCATGAATGTTGAAGTTGGAGGAAGTTGGAACAAAGATGAGAGCGAGAAGCTCTGCTCCTGTGGGACGAATGATACAACGCCAGAATTACCACAGCTACAGCAGCAAGGATGCTCTTTTATGACCTCAGATATGACACCTGTAGGTCTCATACATCAGATTTCCAGTAATATGAACTGATTACCGTAAAGGCAATGGAAATGGTTTGGTGTCGATTTGCTTTTCGGATTGACCTTTCTTTGCAATTTCAAGGTACAGAGTCCACTTCAGGTGAATTTGGCTTCGGTCGACCTCTACTTCAGACGGACAAGAGGACTGAAAACTTCGAGACCGACTGTATGCAGGCTGATGGTCGGGTCCTGACTCCTGACTCTAAGGTAACATCTCATGCATCAGAATGGCCACTTGATTTGGATTTATGCTGCTTTCTAGCCAGTGTATGCTTTCTAATTAGCTTCAGGTCCCTTGAATTTCACCCGAGTCCTGACCAGTCGCTCTACTGCTTCAGGCTAGGAGAGGGTCTATATTTATTCCTTCCTCTTCTTCCAAAGAAATGGCTACTCACAATTGCAGATCATGTAGTAGCAGCAAAAGATGAAACATGTCTCAATCGAGTACTCTCAGAGAATATATTCCGAACCATTTTGAAGCATGCGAGGTAAGACTATGGCTCTTTCATAAGCGTCTGGAGGCGCCAAAGCGCGTTAAGTGGCTGACGTCATCCCGGTTAGGCAGGTAGCCCTAATCCCGCCAGACCCTGAAACTAATGCAGCCAATTTGCTTTTCGATGCCAACAGTGCAGGAGTCTTCAATGATATGCCTCCTTCCCCCTCATTAAACACCTCGAAGGATACCAGACCCGTTGATAGACTCGCAAGCATCAAAGGCCATATGGAAGGCTCCAACCCCACTGTCTTTACCTCGGACCATGTTCCGCAGGCACCAGAAGACCCCCTCTTTGGGTTGATGGCCGCATATCGAAAGGACACATTCGACAAGAAGGTTGATCTCGGTATTGGAGCTTACAGAGACAACAATGCCAAGCCATGGGTCCTTCCAGTGGTCAAGCAGGTCAGTCTCATCCTCGAATGCATTGATCGGAGCTATACAAGCTAACAACTTCCTTCAGGCTGACGAGAGGCTGCGGCAAGACCCCAACATAAACCACGAATATCTGCCAATTGCTGGTCTCGCCGAATTCACCTCAGCAGCTCAAAAGCTCATGCTGGGCGCAGACAGTCCCGCGGTCAAAGAGCAACGAGTATTCTCCTCCATTGCTTCTATTAACCTACTTTAACTGATCTTACTCAGGTAACAAGCCTCCAGACCATCTCCGGCACCGGCGCCGTCCACTTGGGCGCCCTCTTCCTCGCCAAGTTCTACCCTCGCTCTTCCAACCAACCCATCTACTTCTCCTCCCCAACATGGGCTAATCATAATCAAATCTTCTCCAACGTCAATCTTCCCATAAAGACCTATCCCTACTTCTCTACGAAGACTAAAGGCCTCGACTTCGACGGCATGCGCTCCGCCATAGAGTCAGCTCCAGAGGGCAGCGTCATCCTCTTGCACGCCTGCGCCCATAATCCCACCGGTGTTGATCCCACCCAAGAGCAGTGGAAGGAAATCGCCAAGGTCGTCAGAGCGAAGAAGCATTTTCCGTTCTTTGACTGCGCATACCAGGGTTTCGCATCCGGCAATCTAGAGAACGATGCCTGGGCCGTGCGCTACTTCGTCTCTCAGGGCTTCGAGATGTGTATCGCTCAGTCGTTCGCCAAGAACTTCGGTCTTTACGGCGAGCGAGCCGGCGCGTTCCATTTCGTGACGGGACCTGGCTCCGATGCCGTCAACACTATTGGGCGCATCTCTTCCCAGCTAGCGATCTTGCAGCGCAGCGAAATCAGCAACCCGCCTGCGTACGGCGCACGGATTGCCAGTCTCGTGCTGAATGACCCTGCGCTTTTCAAGGAATGGGAAGCCAATCTGCGAACTATGGCCGGTCGAATCATCGATATGCGCAAGGCTTTGAGATCGAAGCTCGAGGAGCTGAATGGGAAAGAGGGGAGCTGGAAGCACATTACGGAGCAAATCGGCATGTTCAGCTTTACCGGCTTGACGGAGAAGCAAGTATTGAAGGTTAGGGAGGATGCACATATCTATATGACGAAGAACGGGCGGATCAGTATGGCGGGGCTGAACACGGGAAATGTCGATTATACAGCGAAGGCAATACACAAGGTTGTGAGCGAGACATAGCAAGGGTGGCATCCAGCGTGATGGGGAAAACGGACATAATGAGTGATGAAAACATGAAGCATCAATTATAGCATGATGAACTCTCCTCTTGACTTGGTACAATTTCTCGATCACGATTATGAAGCCACGGACTACATCTCCCAAACTTCTTCAAACAGCCCATCCCCCAACTCACACTCCCCACCTTTCCCCTTAGAACACCAGATCCCAAGTCACCAAAAACCCGCACAGCCCACACGTAGCCCAGAACACCATCCTCGCCGTACTCTTCCTCTCCGCCGCCCTCTTCAGCTGCTGATTCCCACCTCCGATATTCTCCGTCGTGCCCAGTGAATCCATCTCCAACTGGCCTATACTCTCCGATTGTAATGTCAGGTTCAATATGATTTGCGATTGCAGCTCGGAGATGTCGTTGAGGGAGCTTTGGGCGGTGCTGCTGGGGTGTTAGATGTGGGAGAGCTATATGGCGTAGGAAAGAGTGCGGATCTGGGAGGGCGGAGAAAGAGGCAAGGAAAAGGGCATTGGGACGTACCGGACTTGACCCAACTGGTCCTCGAACTGGCGCATCAACTCCCCATTCTCCCGCTCCAGCATCTGCACCTGCTCCTCGCTCAACCCCTCCATCTCCTTCTTCCGCTCCTCGTCTTCCATCTCCACAACCCCTCTCCCTCTCTTAGCCCCTCCATTCCCCATCCCCTTGCCCCGAACATCCACCCCACCACCCACAACCGCATCCCCCATCCCAGGACTCATATACAGCACACTCCTCCTTTTCTCCACCTCCCTCTCCACCCTCCTCACCATCATCCCCTCCAACACACTGCCCGCCCTCTCCAGCGCCCTCCTCAAATACAACACCACCTCCCTCCTCCACACCCTCGCCGTCTCCTCCCCCGGCTCCTCCCCTTCCCCCTCCTCCCCCCCCCTCGCCCACTGCATTAGCGCCCCCGGCCGGCGCTTCCTCTGCTTCTCCTCCGCGATCTGCCGCCTGAACGTCTCCGCCGCGTCGAGTTGCGTGATCGAGGCGTTGAGATCGCGCAGGAGGGTCTTGGAGGAGGTGTCGATGGCGTCGCGTTGGGAGTTGGTGAGGTATTGCCTTGTGGAGGTGGGGCGGGAGGAGGGCGGGGCGAGGGAGAGGTAGGAGGGGCGGATGGACAGGAGGTAGCTGTGCAGGGAGGTGATGTGCGTGTTTATTTTGTAGGCTTCTTGGAGGAAGGGGTCGGTGGGTTGGGAGGGGTGGAGGCGGGTGTGGGCGTTGTGGGTGGAGAGGAGGGAGGAGAGGAGGGGGGTTAGGTCTGTCATTGTGGGGGTTGAGGTTGTGGTGATCTGGGGTCTCTTGAGTTTGAGTGGTTCAAAGTAGTTGAGCAGTTGAGAGGTTTGGATATGAATTTAGGGCTGCCAAGCTTGATACGTCATCTGATTGGCTGAACTTACCGGACAAGTACGCGATCTATCCCCAAAGCCGGCATTGTTGTGATAACGACTGCACCTTGGGTCAGGCATGAAATGCAGAGGAGGGTGTGGTTCCTGTCCTTGAATCCCTCTGTTCTATTTGCCTCTAGTCTACACGGCACCAATGTCCACCGCCATGGAAATCAGATAGAGAAGCTGAATACTTCACACTCATTTCCTATCCGTCTCCAGTACTTTCTCAGCTTCGGCTTGATAGCCAGTGAGGTTATGACTCGCTCTATGTAAAAAACATCAGACGACTGATTCCAAGGAGTACTCACCACCCAGGATAGGACCCAACGCTGATGCTACAGCCACACCAAACCGAGCAAAGCCAAAGTAATTCCTTCGCTCCGCACTGGGTGCAATGTCGGCGACAACGCCATTGCCTAGAGCTACCTGTACTCTGCACGCATCACAATACAAGGAGTGCTAGTCCACTTATTCCGCAAAGCCAGGCCAACGTTCGCCCCTACATAGATACTCAAGCCCAAGCTGTAAGCTGGCCGTCTCCCAAGCGTGTCTCCCAAGTCACCGAAGCCAGTCAGGACATGTCCCCAGAAGACCTTGTACTTAGGTCGTCAGAGTGAGATTGATGACTTCATTGGTAACCTTCAAATCACTTACATGGGCGCTGAAGGCTGAGAGTAGATATTGACGGAAAGAATTGAGAAGAAGCCACCTACTGCTGCCAAGAAGGCAATATATGATTTCTGACGCTCGGTGAAGACAGGCTAAGGAGATCCTGAGGGGATTCGGCCAAGCGTTTTGGGGTCTGCTTTGACGACTGCTGCAGGCTTGTCCGCAGGGGCAGAGACGACCACAGGATGGAGCTGGCTATCGTCCGGGATCTCGTCTTTGGTAGGTGGTCCTTGCTCGGGAGGTTCGTGCGACGACGGCGAAGTCCTGCTAAGACAAAGGATCTATTCGAAGCCATCGTTGTGGTTCTAGGGATTGAGATAGTGTAGCCGTTATCATCAAATGGCGCGTGGAAGTTGACATACTGTAGGGCCAATGCAAATTGTCGTAAAACTGGGGCAGACGTCATCTTAAATCCGATCTGATATTACAACATCCCTTGTATACGACCGTTGTGTATGCAATGTCTAGAGCACCGAAGCCTTTAGGATCTCCTTCGTACTTTAAAACTGCACATGCACAATTACCTGATACTTCGAATGATTGCTAGGGAATTGAGAGGAATGTAACAATTATGAAGGAAGGCTTTCTCACAGCGTGGGTGTGATCGGTTGGATACGTGATTATGGAGAACTCGGCTTGCTAGATGATCGTAGAAAAGACCGCCAGCGCCAACCTGTTCGGCCTGCTTCAAGTATTCAACCCTGCCTAAAGGAGCAGAAGATCGCCGTTGCCTCCATCGATCTGGGGTTGATAGACCTGTTGTGGGTTGTTCTGATTGACGACGTATTGGTGCTCCGCGGGCGCTCCGGTCGTTGGGCTTCCTCCGAATCCATCGTCAAGGTTCAGCGCTCCCATCTGCCGAGCCACCTGTTGGGGTCCGAGGCTAGCAAAGTATTCATCCGCGCCGTTCACCGCTGCCATAAGATCCTGCTGACTAGGACCTCCGCCTTGCGCCATAGATCCGATACCGATGGCCATGCTGTTATGGGCGTTCTTGGCAACCTGGGTCGGCAGCCTATGCTTCTGGAGCGCAGGGCTGTCGACGAGCTTACGTGTACGCGCAGCCCGGAACACATGATGCACGGGCTTCAGGTATACTGTGGCTAGCGTTCCAACGTTGAGGCACATCTCCTCGAGAGTGGCGGGATCTAGCTTCTCAGACTCAGCAGTAATAGCCGGTTTCTCGCCCATCACTATAAGTTTGGCGGTTTCAGGGTCGGTGGAGAGCAGACGCCAGTACATGAAGCCACGATCCCGAAGGTCGGGGTTATCAGTTTCTTCGGTGGCCCACTTCAGCACTTTTGGCACGAGGTCTTGGCCTTTCATAGGACGTTGTATAAAAAGCTTGACGGTCGCTGTGAGTAGAGCGAGCTGAACCTCGACTGGCTCATCGGCAAAAGTGTACAGGAAGTCGTCCAGGATGACGTCCGAGTTCTCGATCCTATCCGCATACTGGCCAATGATCCAGATCATTGCCGATTTGGCCTCCGGCTCGTCTAAAGAGTCCAGGTTCTGACACAAAATGGAAATTATCGACTCATAGCGATTGGGATACTTGCGGAAGATGTTGCGGATGACAACCGTTGCTTCCTGAACGATGTAGGAGACCTTATTAGAGACCAATTCGAGAAGCGAATCGATACAGTCTTGTGCAGCAGGCTCAATCTTGATCGCCAATTTGCCTATAGCGCGCACTGACTTCCGGACGAAATGGACGTCAATTTCGGTAGCATATCTGAAGTTATGTGAGTAATCAATACGCTCTGATAACGAAGAATAAACATACTCGCGTAGCTCAGCTAGCACTTCCTTGATATTGTTTTCCGTTGCCAGCATAAAGATCAGCTCGAGCTTCGTGACCTTAACGTAGATCGGATCGTTGTATTTGCAGAAAAAGACTCGGATGTCATTACGTAAAACCTCCGGCCAACGTTGGAGGATTAAGAGAGCGTTACGTAGAACGAGGTATTGGATCTCAGGACCTTTCGCGAGGATAGTGACAAGCGGTGGTGACAATTTGCGACAAAGTGTTGTTGTGATCTTTTCATCCGCTATGTATTCCATCATGTACAATATGACGCGGATACATGTAAGCACCACAGCCGAGTTCGAGTGTGAAAGTCGTGGAGACACACGTTCGGCGAGTAGCGTCGCTTCGGCACTGTCCTGTGGGACGTAGTTCATGAGCGCTTCCAATATGTAGGTCTGCCCCCATCTGATTATTGGTTTAGTTGCAGAAGAGGGTCTGGCTGGGTTGAAAACTCACTCGGAGCATTCGGACATGATCTGGATGATCTTCGATGCACTCGCATAATCTATAGTCAGCTTGATGGACTCGCTTCGCTCCCAAATGTCCATAAGAGCTGCAAGTGCCATCGAGACAACGGTGGGATTCTCGTCGCGGAGCATCGTGTTCAGTCTGTCGATCAGGTCTGACTTTTCCACAAGCGCCCTATCATGGTCGTAGAGTTTCGCAACGGTCATTGCGGCAGTCTTGCGAACATAAGCATCTTGATCCCTGAGCAGCTTTTTCGTAGGCTCCACAGTAGCCTCGACGAATTCGCGGACGTGAATGTAGGAGACGGTCCGAAGAGCCTGAGAACGTATGAGAGGATTGAGGTGCTCTAGATCCTAAAAATCATATGATTCCTGTCAGACACTGACCAAACTTTGGGCCTATCTGGTTCAATACCGAGAGAAGTATAGGGAGAGCTTTCAGCGCGACTTCCGGTTTCATACGCGAGTAATTGACCAGGAAGAGGAAGCACCTGAAAGTGTCAGGCAACATGATCGGACAGGTAGAAAAGCTTGCAGACATACATTTTCTTGATCTCAAGGCTCTGGATTTGCATGCAGCTGATTATGTCCGGAAACAGGGCGACCATGTCGTTATTGCTCATGGTCATGTTGGCAACGATCTTTTTGAGAGCGATCTTCTTGGCTGAGTGGTTCTTATCCTTCTTGCCACCCATGGTCAGCTCTTGACGGAGCTCAGCCACTTTTCCCTGTACACCATGAAGCATGATATTAGCGGAGAAAGCGATCTCAGGGACTGTCGCCTCCACTAAGAATCGCAGAGCAACCAGTCCAAGCCAGACATCCATATCTTATGCTTAAGCCTAAAATGATCGCTATTCTCTATGCAGCGTATGTGGTGCCAAGAGGATGTGGAGGTAAAGAGATGGTTAGGAAAGCACCAAGTTTATAAAGCACAAGAACCCAAGCATGCGCGTCTGCCATATGCGGCTAGTTTCTCGGCAGAACACCAGCTTGACATGTAAATAAAGTAGAGACCATCAATACTTACCCTTGCAAATAATTTCGCATCCGAACCACCAGAAGCCATCCTCGCTTGTGCTGGTAAGTCTTAGCAGACGAAGCAGAACCCTCTATCCATCCTTTTCATGTGTCTAAATCTGCGACCAGCTCAACTACTGATCAAGCTTGCAGGACCCTTGCTGGAGACATCTTCCAATCATCGCAGCCATGGAGGCAAAATATGAGCTTCGCAACGTCGTCATGCTGTACATGGACGACAAGGTATGAAGAGTCTAAAATGGATGCGTAAAATAGTTTATGCACATCAGCGGCTTCTAGTTCCCGGCGTTAAGCGTTGCCGCACGGAAATGTTCCGGGTGTGCTCTTGGCATTGCTTTGCTAACCAGACCGGAATGACCAGGGCATGAATCTCAAGTTCCCCAACCCTTTCGAAACACCAAACAACTATCCCTTGCACCCGAGTCCCGAGAATCATGGCTTCTTCTGCATCCCTTTCAATGTCAAAGCCGCCATGGATTCAGCAATTGGAGGACCCCCCGAGAGCGGCGTCGAAGGCGAGCCTAGCGAATCCACCGGGGTATCCAAGCGAGGGTTCCTCCTCTTCCAAGGTAGAGCAATCTGCTTCTCTTTCTAGTGAGACTGTTTTGACCCATGTTAGCAGAGCTCAAGAAAGCAATTGACCGCCTCGAAAAGATCCACTACGGAGGAGACGGACACGTTGAAGGTCAAGAAGGCGTGGGAGATAGCCATTGCCCCCGCCAAGGCACTCCCGATGAATGCTGTCATGATGTACATGTCGGGAAACAGTCTGCAAATCTTCAGCATTATGATGGTGTTCATGCTGTTCAAGAATCCGATACAAAGCCTGATGCAGACCAATCAAGCCTTCACGAGGTTCGAGACGGAGGGGACAAGAAAGACAATATGGCTGACTAAAGCGGCTTACGTTGCTATGAACCTTGTTGCCTTGGCTCTAGGGGTATGGAAGGTCAATGGAATGGGATTGTTGCCGTGAGTGTGCTCTACAGCGCAGAAGCTTCTGTCAGTGAGCTAATCAGGACGGCAGGACAACGAGGTCTGACTGGCTGGCTTGGGAGACGGCGAGGATACCGCTAGAGCGTGCTGTGTTCGCCTTCTGATAGCCTAGCGTAGCCGCTCCATTCATCACCAGCTCATCCAGAAATTGCCCAATCTGATCATGATTCGCACTTTGCTATTACACGACAGATTCCAATCCAAACGAACTGAGCGCAGTACATGTTCAGAATTCGTTGATTGGCGCCTAGCATTAATTCTGCCCTTCCCAACCAACCCATTTTCTCGACATAATACGCCAGACCTTGACCTCACCGCTACGCATGTCGCCTAGCTTGAAGCTCTCCATCTTCACTTTCTTACCCTCTCTTCCTTGTTCCCATGCACGCACTTTCTTCTTAGTACCGTCCCAGTCCACCACAACACCAACATGGTCTGGCTTTCCAATTTCAATGTTGTACTTGGAGTGCATGGGCCCTCGGTGCCCTTGAAATTTGGCGTTTCTAAAAGTTACAATATCTCCTGGCCGGATCTCATCCAATTGCTGTACAGTTGCATTTGCCAGATTCGCGTATACAAGAGCGCCATACGCCCGTACACCCACAGGGGGCAACGCTTCACGAAGGGGGGATAGGAGGTTCAGGACCAAAGAATGGGGACCCCCATCCCCCACTACGGTGTTGAGCTTTGAAGTAGCCTCATCAGCGATACGGGCACCGAATCTGATATGTGCATCTTCCAGTTGGTCTTGACGCATGCGGGCTGGCGGTTGCTCATGGTGCTGCTCCAGGGCTACTTCGGCAGGATTTTGCACGTCGAATAGTGCTGTGATCACAGTTTGGGAATAATCCATATACAGAATGTAGACGATTTTGGTAATTGACTGCTGCGCGCCTTGTCTTTTTGTGCTAGACTCTTCAATCTCGTAAATGATATCGCGACGATTTTGAAAGACTGGAGGTGGCGTGTTAGCTTGGCACCACCATTGGCTACTTTGGCCCAGGTCCACATCGCTGGCGATGAAAATATGTTCACCAGAGACTCTCGCCGCATCCACAGATCTACGAATATTGGAGCCTGTTCTTTGGACATCCAGTGACTGCCGAGGATGGCCTCGGCCAGAAGGCGGTTGAGGAGGCTGTAAGGGTAGCGATGAGTACTGCTGGTTCTGCTCAGAAGGCGGAGGTTGCATGCTACGTCGCGGGGGAGAAACGGAATACAATTCATCTGGGTCCTCGTATTTCGGCGTAGTAGGGTCGGGATCATCAATCCGTCCACTGGCACTTGTGGACTGGACTCGTGTTGGTGAAGTATAGTTGTACGGATCGTACTCTTCGTCATAGCTCGCGTCGACAAGCTCTCTCGGGGGTGGAAGAGGCGGAGGAGGAGCACGCGGCATATCTGTTGATTGGCGGCTGGGTCTGGGTGGTTGATTCGGAGGAGGTGGTGGGACAGCGCGGAGAGCCGGGCCAAGTGACGGTAGAGCGGAATGGTGCAATGTTTCCTCGTCGTTAGTAGAATGACGCTCAAGGCTTGCAGGCCTCGCATGAGCTCCGAGTGCATCTTTATGAGTAGCGTCTGGTGCCATATCAGTATCGTAGTCTCCCTCGTATTCGGTAACTTCCTCGTCACTGTCTTGACGGGCTCTTGTCTGCGGTACCGCTGGCATTGCTCGATATTCACCTGTGGATGTCCTACTATGAACAGCGACAGGTAGGGGTGGTGGAGGCGCTCTGTTCTGCGGGGTTGGAGGTGGTATTACAGGGCTTGAACCAGGTATTGGGGGAACACGACTCGACCGTTGCGCAGACATCTTTGGATTCTTCGGTGATGTCGGAGATATCTCTGTTGAAGGTACACGAGAATCTTGTGACCGGTTGACGATCTCTACCTGAGGCGGTTGTCGAGCCCTATCGGGCAACGACGGTGCTGGTCTAGTCGATGAGGAAGCTTGCAATTTGTCATTAGTCAGAGTTTCCGAGACCTCTGTTTCTCGATGCTTGAGAGAGGATCGACGGTTCATAGAAGGCATCTCATCATCAGACTCAGGCCCGGGGCTAGGCGACATGGGCTGGCTAGATGGTGGAGGTGGGACTGGTCGTGCTACCACAGAGTTAAAGCCCAGAATCCTTCTACCTGGTGTTCAGGACTTACAGTTGGACGGCACAGCGGGAACAGGTCGCTCCATGGGTAAAGGGGGCGGCACAGCTTTAGCTTGACCAGGCGCTGCCGGTAGGGGGCGGTCTATTGCTATAGTCAGCAGAAGTATCATCTTCGTGATGCAAGAGAATCTGACCTAGAGGGACAGGTGGAGGCGCGGGCCGCTCAAGAGACCTCCTTTGTGGCACTCTTGGCTGCTCGTCCATGTCCTCCACATCAGGCATGTCATCTGGCCTTCGCCCTTGAACTATGGACGTAGGAGGCTCTAATTGCTCCTTGTGTACCTCCACTTGACTCGTGTCTTCTTCGGGACTTTGAGCCCTTTGCATGCCAGGCATGGGCATGATTGGAACGGGCGGTGCGCGAGACGATTGAGCCTCGCTTTCACCAGACGCTGTCTTCCGCTCGCTGGAGATCGACGTCTGCTTCTTCGGCGCCATGCCTGGCATGCCTCCAGGCGGACCGAACATACCTGCCATACCCATGCCTCCGCTCATCTTAGCCATGCGTTCACGTATCTCCATTCTCCGCTTTACCTCAGGATCTATCACTTCCTCGTCTCCCTCCTCCTCTTCTTCGTCCGCATCATCTTCCTCATCCCCAACATCTGCCTCCTTGAAAGGGGTTTGCGGGGCTTTTTGAATACCAGGAGGAGCAAGACTTTGTGGCTTTTCATCGCTGTCATCTCTGCCTGTAGAGGTTTCCTCTCCTTCCTCGGAATCTCCGGCGCCAGACTGGTCAGCGTCATTAGCGTCACTCTGAAAGCCTCTTGTGGCAGCCGTGAGAGGACTGCCAATCGAAGCTAAGTCTACAGTTTTCGACAAATTCGATTCAGGCGTTTCTTCTGACGCAACGTCTTTGTCCCTCTGATCATTACGGTGCGACTCGCTATTTCCAGTGCTAGTGACTTTATTCAAGTCGCGACCTTCGTCTTCGTCTACCCAGTCTACCGGCTTTTCAAGGGACTCCATTCGCTTTTTTGGGGGCCTCTTGGGCTTATCCTTCCTTTGTGCGCCTTCCGCATGCCGAGCCGCCTGTTCGATCTGCTGCTTCTGTAGTAGCGCAATCCGATCTTTGAGACTTGTTGGCTTTGGCTGATCTTGGTCGTTTTCAGCTGAATTTGGCGGTCCGGCTGTAGAAGGCTGCTCGGCAGGCTCGACGCTGGCTGATTGTCCCACGATTTCCGGGTCTTCATCGCGCCGATAGATCTTCTGCGGTGGAGCTTCACGAGGTGGCGGGACATACGCGTTCTTGCTCGGTGGCGGGGCGACGAAAGGCTTTTTAATAAATCCTGTGGCACCTGATGATCCAGGACCGCCAGGCTTGGGTGCTACTGGGGGCGCTGCAGGTTTATTGAATGCATTGATACGATCTCGAAATGATCCACTAGCTGGCTTGTCGTCGACGGGTGGAAGAGTGCCCTTCTTAATGCTAGCTGGCGCTTGAGAGGGTTTCTCAGGAGGCTTGTATGTCTGGCCTTCACTGGGCTCTTGACTGCGTGGCTTTGGGATTGGTTTGACGTCTTCCGCTGCTAAGTCGGCCGGCGTAGGCTCATGTGGTGGTGCTAAGGTACGCGGACTTTCTGATAACCCTTCCTGTTTTACCACCGGAGAAGGCTCGTTTTCTTTCTTCTGGCGGCTCGGTCGTGAAGGTCGTGGTGGTGTTTCAGGCTCGTATATCTTAACGAAGTTCCTTGGGAACAAGCCTTCCTGTTTACCGCATAACGCGTCCAAGTACTCCCCATAGTACCAATCGGCATCTTCTTCGTCCGTTACTGTGATAAGCTGGCCATTGGGAAAGCTCAGGTCGTCATCATGAGGAGAGGAATACTCATATACTGCCTTCACTTGAAAAGGAGTTTTAGGCGCAGCCATTGCTCCGGTATTGCAAAGCTGTGCGGCGATTTAGCTCTACATAACAGTGACTAGTATCGGCGTCAGATAAACGTCCCAGAAGTAAAGTTGAGCTGATCGCCGCCGTCACCAATGCGAGTACTCCGTAACCCTGACAAGGATCTGCGGCTCGCTTTGGCGTACTTTAGCCGAGGAAGGCGGGGTGGATTTCGGCTTCAATCAGAACATCATCCATCAATCAAGGACTCACAGACGGAATAATAATCGTCGAAGCATCTACTCAACTGCCAACAAGCCAGGTTGCCTAGAAGTCAACTTGCAGGCATGAGAAAGGTCTGCTGGGATGATTCCCCCGCCACACAATCATCTGTTGCAGCTCAAGCCCCCCGTTCAAGGGAAGAACGAAACAAGCACGCGGCGCTCTATCATGCTAACATCCTCCAACATCAAAAAGATACAGAATCACTCATTCTCGAATCACTAGAGAAGCTCATCGACTTTCCTAGCTCACCAGATTCGAAGCCAGCGCAACCCTCACCGGAAGACGTTCACATTCTCAAAGACGCATTGACATTATTCCAGCCATCAGACTACGATTCATTAATCGAGGAACGAAACATCAACAGATTGTGTGGTTATGCGTTATGTCCGCGTCCAAATCAATTACAACCAACGAGCGCCGATCGCATTATCGTGCGTGACCGGGGCAAAGTATGGGATCCTCTAAAGGTTGTAAACAGGAAGGCATTAGAGCAATGGTGCTCAGACGGATGCGGTAAGAGAGCGCTATTCCTGAAGGTGCAGCTACACGAGGAACCGGTCTGGGAAAGACTAGGCAGGGGCCGTGGTAATATCACGCTGTTCGGTGAGACGGGCGGTGGTCAAATCGACGAGGTAGCAGAGAAAGCACTCGCTGTGAAGCTTGGAAGATTCAACATAAGCGATGAAGATGATAGACTGTTGAGGGCAATGCAAGAGCTTGCAATCGAGAGAGGCGTCGGTAAGACTGGCCATAAGTCGTCCCGGCTGGTAGACGTCAACATCACAGAGAAGGTCAGCTCAGAAGGACAGCCGCAGCCTTTGCCTGACCCTGGACACAGTTTAGCTAGCCATCACTGTTCAGTCGAAGGCTACATACCTCGTGGCTCGGCTTTGATGGCACAATCAAGACCAAATGCCGGAGAGTTTTGCGATCACGACGATAAAGATGATCTTTCAGAAATCATTCATAATTATTAAAAAGTCACAAAAAAAATTGGGATTCGATGTCCCACACTTTTTGATAGAGCATGTGGATCGATAGCACTCATGCTGTGCTGGAGCTCAGCTTCCTCTTCCCATATGTGATGTTGAAGATTGGGGTGGCGACCACTGCAATTACGAGTCATCATGCTTTCGGCCTCGCTTGATTGAGAGTGGCTGCTACCGCGACAATGCCATATAAGCTATGCTACGTATTATACACGCCTTCCGTTATCAAGCACATCCAGAAGGTTTTTCGTATCTGGACGGCCTATCGCTCTCGGCGCCTTGCTCCCCAAGCTGGTACCATTGAGGTTCAGACCATAGCCTTGTGAGCCTCTCGTGGCAGGCTTCTGTGCCGATGGAGTCATGTCAGGGATCTGCCTCTGCCCTTCGACCTTTAAATCGATCATCGGCTCCTTAGATGGCTCTTCTGACGTTTCCCCATACAATGATACCGTTCTTTCATCGGCGCGCCCTATCTGAAGTTTAATCTGACCTTGTGAATCGATGGTAATTCGCTCAGGCTTCACCCAAATCTTAGCTCCGCCCGGTATATCAGGTTCAAACCTGTATACGCCAGATCCTACCGATGGGAAAGATTTGGATTTGGAGTCTTCGGCTACGATCCCACCAACACCTATGATAGCTTTGGCACGCCTGGGCGATTGCACTGCCAGAACTCGGCCCCGCAAAGGCCTTTGATCGCACTGCGGTCCCAGCACAGGGTGATTTAAAGTATGAGCGCCAGCTCGAAGGTACGACAAGCCTGCAGATGGATGTGTTGTTGGAGGACCCTCTACACTGTCTGTGGAAGTCCAGATCTCAGAGGCCCGTGATGTACTGGGAAGATCAAGAAATTTTTCGATTAAGCGAAACAATTTTGCCTCGTCCGCCCGTAGACTTTTAATGTAAACCTCAAGGTCATCGTCAGATATCACCACTGGCTCGATAGGCGTCGTTTCCCCACTGTCAATGGCGACTCGACGGCGGGCGCCCGTGGCCTTCTGCGCAAGCCGCTCCCTTAAGAATTCTCCAAATTCCCCTTTCCGCTTTCTGATCGTTCTCTCGGCATACTGATTGAACTCGCCCTGGGTCTGTCCAGCTAGCCACGGTCCTCTATACTTCCATCGGCCGCCGTGTGTGGAATGCGTCTCGGCTTCTGTATTGTCATCCGTGGACTCAAACACACTTTCATGATCGTCCAGGTGTTCCTGGCCTTGAGTATCTATTCTTCGATATTGGCTCACTTTGTTCCTTGGAGTTGCGGTCTTCGATATTGGTAGACCCATCTCTTGCCATTTCTTGAGGTTGAGAGCATGATCTGCAGCCGACTCGAAGTCCGTGATATGATTTATCGAATCAACGTCAGCAATGCGGATGATTGGCGTTGAAGTTCGCGCAGTGGACTTGAGAGGTAATGAACGTTTGAGCCCCCAGTCGCCTCTCGCTAGCGACGCTGGCGTCGTCTCTATCGCGGCCTGTGTAGGGTATGGCAGGGTTGCGGTCGCTGAGTCGAACCGCTGGGACGCTGTTAGAGTTGCGCTGGGCCGGGGAAGTGGAGGAGGTAAAGAGAACAATCGGGAATTTCTCAAAAGATTCCCCGTAGGTGACAGCTTTTGCGTTGCCATCCCTCGACCACGAAGGTACGAACTCCGCGGTTCACGAAGACTTCATATGTCGATCATTCGCCCCGGACTAGACGCGCGCGCAGCGCTTGTCAGCTCGGCAGCGATGGTCCCGGTTGCTAGGCCGACATGTTTATTTTAAACCTCTTGGCGTTTATCCTCCATCCAGCGCAAAGCTCAATGTTCCTCACGCCGATTGACGGTACCAGTTATATGAGAGAGTCACTAGCAGTCAGATCCACGTTCTTTTCAAGTTCCATCGCATGCACTCGTCACACCAACAAAGTTGAGCGACAGGGAGAAAGATGGATCGGCCTTCGACTCCTTCCGGCGGCCCTCCCAGCTACGCTGCTGCAGCACCTCCATCTTACTACGATGCGCCCAACGAAGACATACCCACAAACATGCCGAACAACGGCTCATCCTTGCGTCTGTTAGGCTCGGAGGACAATGTGGGGCAGCGTCCGTACGTTTCACCTTCGAGACCATCGAAGGCTTTCATTACTCCCAGGCGCAAAACTGTCGGAAGACAGGCAATGGCACATGACTCTGGTGATCAAGGGAACAATGCTCCATCAATCCCAGACGAAGCTAAACTTACACCGTCTGAATGGTCTTCATCTGCCCAGGTTGGCAGTAAGGACGGGAACCCCAAGCGCCGTGCTACTGTTCGCGTTACTTTCAAGAACCAGAGCTCACCCGTAGGAATTCCCAGGCATATCAATCCTCAGAGATCGTTCGGCTCATACAGAAGCTCGCATGCCAATCCGTCGCCGCAAACTTCGATACTCGATAATGCACCTCATCTAGTTCCTGCTGGCGCTGAAGCTCCATCATATCTACCCTATATCCCACAAAGAGCTTCACCGACTCGAGCAACATCGCCATCGAGAAGTTCTTCTGAAGACGCACGTCCACCTGCGTCGCCGATCTCCTATGAACGATCGGATCTCAATGGGAGTCCTCGCCCCGGTACTCCTTCGTCACGGTACGGTAGCAGCCCAAAACGACCGCTTCCTCCTGCGCCGCTGTTCTCGGGACCCCAGGCGGCCTCGCGGCCCTCTGTAGACATGGCTGAAACCAGTGCGATACTCATTGATGACCAGGAGGATGATGTCTTCGAATCTCCCAAGGGCAATGCTCGGCCCAGCGTCAAGTCCTTTAATTCTTTCCAATCTCATTCGACTTTTACGGAAGACTACTATCCCAAGGAAGAGGGAGACGATAACAACCATTATGGCCCCGCTCCTCTTGGAAGGCAAGAGCGTAGACGCGGTGCAAGGCACGCTCAAATGGCTAAGAAAGAAGTTCGCTTGATCAACGGAGAGCTGATCCTGGAATGTAAAATCCCGACGATCCTGCACAGCTTCCTCCCAAGAAGGGACGAAATTGAATATACGCATATGCGCTACACCGCTGTGACTTGCGATCCAGATGACTTTACGCTCAAAGGCTATAAGTTGAGGCAAAATATCGGCAGCACAATAAGAGATACAGAGCTTTTCATCTGTGTGACAATGTACAACGAGGATGAGATAGACTTCACCCGTACTATGCATGGTGTTATGAGGAATATCTCCCACTTCTGCTCGCGGTCTAAGTCTAGAACATGGGGAAAAGATGGATGGCAGAAAATTGTTGTTTGCATCGTGTCAGATGGGCGACAAAAGGTGCATCCGAGGACTCTCGATGCTCTTGCAGCTATGGGAGTCTACCAGGACGGCATCGCCAAAAATTTGGTCAACCAGCGTGAGGTCACAGCCCATGTCTATGAATATACGACGCAAGTTTCTCTAGACGCCGACCTCAAATTCAAGGGAGCAGAGAAGGGGATCGTGCCGTGTCAGATGATCTTCTGCCTAAAGGAGAAAAACGCGAAGAAGCTCAACTCTCACCGATGGTTTTTCAACGCCTTTGGAAAGGCGCTTACTCCGAACGTATGCATCTTGCTTGACGTTGGGACAAAGCCTGGGCCAACATCTTTATATCATCTTTGGAAAGCGTTTGACACAGACTCGAACGTTGCTGGCGCTTGCGGCGAGATCAAGGCTGGAAAAGGCAAAGGATGGCTAGGACTTTTGAACCCCTTAGTAGCGTCGCAAAATTTCGAGTACAAGATGTCGAACATCTTGGACAAGCCACTGGAGTCTGTATTTGGATATATCACTGTCTTGCCTGGAGCTTTGAGCGCATACCGCTACTACGCCCTGCAGAATGATACGACAGGGCATGGCCCGCTGAGTCAATACTTCAAGGGAGAAACTTTACATGGCCAAGATGCAGATGTCTTTACGGCGAACATGTATCTTGCGGAAGATCGCATTTTGTGTTGGGAACTGGTCGCCAAGAGGGATGAACGATGGGTGCTGAAGTATGTCAAGAGTGCTACTGGAGAGACAGACGTGCCTGGTGAGTGCTACAGCCTTCACGCGATCTCTTGGACGGATGCTAACGTGCAATGCATAGACGCTGTTCCCGAGTTCATCTCGCAGAGGAGAAGATGGCTCAACGGTGCCTTCTTTGCGGCTGTATATTCCTTGGTTCACTTCAAGCAAATATGGACTACAGACCACACCATAGCGCGGAAGGTTCTACTGCACATAGAATTTGTATATCAATTTGTCAGCCTGGCCTTCACATACTTCTCTCTTGTAAGTATTCTCAACTTTACGTTCGCATCAACATCAAGCTAATGCCCTTAGGCAAACTTCTACCTTACCTTCTACTTCATCGCAGGCTCGCTGTCAGACCCCAAACTCGACCCCTTTGGACATAATATCGGGCTGTACATTTTCACGATACTGCGTTATTCATGCGTTCTCTTAATCTGTACCCAATTCATCCTATCAATGGGCAACCGACCTCAGGGGTAAGCCAATCCCAAGCCTCGCCCCTTTCCGCTTCCCGCTAATCTGTCCTCAGCGCGAAACGAATGTTCATGTCCAGCATAGTCGTCTACTCCATCGTAATGGCCTACACCACCTTCGCCGCCCTCTACATCGTCATCTCCCAACTCAGATCCCCCGACACCTCCTTCAAACTCGGCAACAACATCTTCACCAACCTCATCGTCTCCACCGCCTCCACCGTCGGCCTCTACTTCCTCATGTCCTTCCTCTACCTCGACCCCTGGCACATGTTCACCTCCTCGGCGCAGTACTTCGCCCTCCTCCCCTCCTACATCTGCACCCTGCAGGTCTACGCCTTCTGCAACACCCACGACGTCACCTGGGGCACCAAAGGCGACAACGTCATCAACATCGACCTCGGCGCCGCCGTCGGCAAGGGCAACGCCGTCGAGCTCGAGATGCCCAGCGAGCAGCTCGACATCGACTCCGGCTACGACGAAGCCCTGCGCAACCTCCGCGACCGCCTCGAAGTGGTCCAACCCGGCGTCAGCGAGTCCCAGCAGCAGGAAGACTACTACCGCGCCGTGCGCACGTACATGGTCGTCGCGTGGATGGTGGCCAACGCGGTGCTTGCGATGGCCATCAGTCAGGCGTACGATAGCACGCATGTCAGCAAGAATTTCTACTTGAAGTTCATCCTGTGGTCGGTGGCTGGCGTGGCGCTGTTTAGGGCGTTGGGTAGCAGTGCGTTTGGGATTATCAATATCATTCATATGATTGCGGAGGGGAGGATGAAGATGAATATGCGGAATGTGAGGGTGCCGGATTGGATTAGCGATACGGGGAGTAAGGTCAGTAGCAAGTTTAGCTACTTGTCGGGGAGTAGCTGGACGAGCCGGAGTTGGAGGTCTAGTCGCAAGGGTTGAATGATTGAGGGAAAAGTTCATAAGTATATTCGCGACAGACTTGGTGGTGGTGTTCTAGTGCAAATATTGGGTATGTTCTGGCTAGCCCGGAATGGCGTATCGTATATGGTTGGCGAAGGGTGCTATTTCTAAGAGATATCTGCACTGGTGTGCTCAGGGGACAAACAAGAGATATTTTCACTTTCACATTCAGATTGCCTTTTCATAATGCTGGGTTGATAATCATGCGCACGTTGACTAAAGTACAACAACAGCCTTCAGCCTCAGACGAAAACTCTGTGGGGTATATCCTTCATCAAACAGGCCTAAAGCCATCGCATACAACGGAAACGAGATACGAGAACGGTAGGCTTTCCCTTCTAGCGGGGCGTCAGGGGCTGACAGATCAACTGCGTAGCTCAGAGGACCTCGTAGAGAAGACAAAGAAAGAAAACAATCTACTTGCGTCGCGACTCAGGCGTCTCCGGAATATCCCAGATGCTTGCCTCAGAAGCCTGCTGCACTTTGGAATCCACGGCTGCAGCACCACCATTCGGTGCTAGGTCGGTGGGAAGTCGCTCTTCTGTGGTGCAGTGCTTTCATGAGATGCAGGATTAGCACCACTCAACTGCGCACTGGGAGTCGCCCGCTGTTCAATCCTGGTATGCAAATCTACGCCAAGCGCTGTGTCGTTGCCTGACGCTGCGCTCTTGGAGCTGCCAAAGAATATGGGCGAAGTGGCGCTGAAAATTGGGAGGTCGTGCCGTGTGCGCTTTGGTGTAGATGGAGGTGGCGATTGTGCGGTTGAAATAGGCGGCTGATCTGTGATGCTAGGCATGACAGTCGATCCATGATCGATCTTAGGGGTAGGTGGCTGTTCCGGAAGAGGGTCTTGAGCCAGAGTGGGCTCACAGAGGATGGAGGGTGCGATGGGTGCCAGGGCCGGGATATTCGGGGTGATGGGTGCTGCGAAGGACATCGGCAGATCCTGATCTTTCGATGTCATTAATTCCGGACGAGGTTCCATTTGAGAATACGTAGGGATTGGAGAGGAACGAGGGGGAGCATCAGCAAGTTGGCCTTTAGTCTGAACCATTGGTGATACAAAGTCTCTTGTAGGTTTCTCATGCTCCTTGGTGGATTTTACGGGATCCGTCGCGGGAAACATATGCTCTTCAACACTGCTGGAACCTTGGCTCGGCTCGCTCTTTTGAGCGATACATGTGGTCCAATCCGTAGTAGTTTCCTTCTCGACAAATGGAGTCTTGTCTGCTTGTGCAGGTTTGGCTATTTTAGGTGCCACTGACTTAGGCCGTCCGCGCGCTACAGGCTTGTGCTTTGCCTCTTTAGCCTCCTGCACCTCTCTGGGCGGCATGTTCAGCTTTATGCTCATCTTCTTCATACCCGACGCCAAAGTGTCTAGATCTTGATCTTTCGACACCTGCTGCGGGGCTGGAAGCGCCTCCTCTACCTCAGGCACAGAAGGCGTTCGTTTGGGAACCGTTGAGTATGCAGAAGGCACCCTGGGTACGGGCGGTGGCCTTCTGACTGGATTGGGCCGTGGGGCCTCCGAACGTGTCTCGCTCGGCACGCGAGTCTTCTTTACCACGAGGGGATCCTTGCGAGATTGGCTGAGAGCGGAGATATCCGAACTCGTTTCGAACGCCCGGTCACCGTTGGCAGAAGCAATACTCGAAGCGGCACTGACACGACGACTTCTGGGCGCCGAAGGCTTCCTCGGGCTTGCGCACAACGACTTATTAGCTGGGATACTTTCGGTACTATCTGCTAGTAGCGCAGGATCAGCGATAGTTCTTCGACGGTTGGCCTTCGATACAGGCTTTCCATCCTCTTCTTCAGACGCATATTTTGGCGCCTTGGCTGTCCTATTCCGCAGCTGCATGCGCTTGCTGTCGGTGATACTGTCCGCGGTGGAAGCAGCAATAGGGGCCTCTGCAGGTAAACCAATGGTAGAATGCCTTGCCTTCCGCGCACGACTAGCTTCTGCGTTCAGCTCCTCCGGCTTACAGCTCTTGGTCTCTCGATCTGACGGTATAAGCAGCTTAGAGAGTTCATGGGCAGCCGTAGCCCAGCTGACAGGTGGCGGCGGCTGCTCAGGCACTCTTGGAACGGCGGACTGCGTATTATGGAAGTAGCTAGCGGAGCCTGAAAGCGACCGCCGGCCTGCTGATGGGGATACGACTTTCGCACTAAAAGACTGTGTTGTCGATGAGTAGGTTGGCGGAATAGCATTTCGCTGCTTCTTGGGAGCTGCAGCTGGGGCGGGCGGGTTTATGAGATTCTCGATCTCCTCCAACCGGTCCAGAGCCCACCAATTAGTATCAAAAGTTTCCGTGGGCTGTTCGTCAGAGTCATCAGTGTTACGGTCAAAGTTACGGTCGCTTTGACCATTGATGTTCAGGCTCCCAAGCCGCGTCGCCATGTCGTGTGCAAGGCCGTTGCTCAGCGTTCTGGCTTTTGCGATCCGGTCGTTCGAAGTCAATCCACTCACGTGGCTCAATACGCCACTCATTAAAGCGCGATCGCTGTAGCCTCCTTCCAGTACACTGATGACCCTCCCATCGACCCCGAGTCCATCCTCTTCTGCCAAACGAACAACGTCACGCGTGAAGCGAGCGTAGAACTCTGTAGGCACATTGACCTGATGCCTCTGCATTCCAGGGCTTTCCCACTCGCTGGCGTCGAAGCCGGCAGAGAGAAAGATTGCAGACTTGGGTTGCGGATGCATTGGACTTTGGCGAAGGCGATCTGTATGCAAGCGAAGAAAGGTTCTAGCTTTCGACAACAGTAAGATATATCTCTCCTCATACAGTCTCCAGAAGTCTGCTTCCGTCTTCCATGGCTGCAAATGGACGTTCCAGATTGTTTGTCCGTGAGCATTCTCCAGGCATAAGCTAGCATTGCGAACTTTTTCTTCGTCACCCATTTCACATGGATAGGAGTTGATGTCATGTAAGCTGAAGTACCCAATCGCTGTCTTCTTCGACATGGGAGCGTTCTTCGGTAAAGATGCTACCTTGGTATTGTGCGCCCAGGTGATTGACTGAGAGCCGTCACCGTGGTGGAGGTCGAAATCAATAATGGCTGCATGGGTGAGTCCATGTGTTAGGGCAGCGTGGCTGATGCCAACATGTACGTTGTTCAACCAACAGAAACCCGAAGGATAATCAGCGGAGCAGTGATGCCCAGGAGGTCGAATACAAACAAATGCTCGCTTGGTATTGCTCTCGTCGAACACAGCATCAATACCTTCACATACGCCTCCAAGGGCGCCCTCGAGGGCTTCAAGAGATTCGGAGCAGAGGTAAAGATCACCTTCATGGAGTTTTGGCTGCTCACTTTTGACACTGCCGCTGGCCTGCTCGGATGATGTGGGCCGGGTCAACTCCTTGCCATTCAATGCAAGCTTTGTCTCTGCTGCTTCGCACATGGTTTTTAGCTCATTCATCCATTTGAGTCCATGGACATTGATAGTGGCATGCGATGTTAGGGATAATGTCCTCTTAGTCTTATGCACCTTGAATGGTGGAGGAGCCTTTGCATTCCGCTTGGGATGAAGCGGCGAATGGCCTTCAACATGGCGTCCACCAAGTCTGACATAAGCTGTAGCCAATCCTAGTACTGAAGCATGAATACGCTCGGGGCGCTCCACAATACTGCTCAATCCAGCTCTTGACGTGCGAGGCCTGGAATACCGATGTCCATAGCATTTATCCTGGAGAATAACCACAGTCTTGAGGTCTATTCGATCGCCAATTTCACCCCGATGCATCTCAAGCTCCTTCTCGAAACAGTCACGAGCAACTGACGCAGCTGTCATGATGGGCGGTGGGGGCTCTTCCGCGGTAGCTGGAAGGTCAGACTTGGGGCCTGCTCCGGGGGAGGACGACGAGGCTAGGCTGGAGAAGGTTCTTTGGGTTTTAGGTGTACGTGGCGGCGTCATGCCCCCAACACTATGTAGCGAGCTCAGAGATGTCCGTTTTTGCAAAGTAGGGGTTTTCGTCCGTTCAACATTGCCAATGGAGCTTGAACTAGGCGTCCGGCGTAAGGGGCTTTTTTGTGGCTCTTGGGGGCCGTGTGTTGATGAATATCCATTTCTTTGTTTGAGTGGAGACGAGACGGGAGAGGACGGTGGAAGTGCTGTCGCAGCAGCTGTGCTTAGTGATAGGCGTTTGAGACTGTCTGAAAGCCTGGTGCCGTCATTGTTTGTTGATTTCGACATGTCTAAATTCGCGGAATGCCCGTGTTCGTTAACGGTGAGGTTGCGAATGTCCATTCTTAAAAGGACGCAGCGGCACCTGCAGTCTGATGATCGTGGTAGACCAGCACCAATGATCTATTCTCTTCATGTGGAGTACCAGCAGGGCGCGTGAAGACAAAGCGCATTCGCGATATTATTAGCGGTTTCATGAAGGTCGGCAAAGCTTGGCATTAGGGAAAGACTTAATCCCTTATTATTGGCACATATATATTATAGATTATCTCTCTGATTATCGCAGTTGCATCTATTGATCTAATTAGCAAACTAAAGCTTTTGCATATCTCGTATATCGTATTTCGAGTAGTTTTAATTCTTTATTATCGTCGTCGACATGTTTGTCGTTCTTTTCTTTGTCTTACGATCTCGAATTATTTAATTTCTTTTATTACACTAACAATCGCAAGTTATTATCGACAAAATGTATTACAATCTTCGAACAATCTATAGAATACAAAAAAACTTATTTATATATAAATTATTGTTTAGATCTCAAATACGAGTCAAGAAAGATTCTTGTAAAATTTATTTCGTCGTTAAAGAGTTCTTAATTATATATATAGAAGAATAGTTGTAAGCAATGCAAAAAGAGATAATTTAATTTTTATAAGAGAAATAAAGCATATATGTATTGCGATTAATAATATATAGAGTAATAAAGAAATTGCAATTAAGTATAAAGAGCTTTGCAAAATTTAATTAATAGACTTTCTTTATATTATCGCGAAGCAACTTGTCTTTATTAACAAGACTATATTTAACAAGACAATAAAATAAAGACACACAATGTATATTTTTATTAACAAGAACGATAAATATAATACAAACTTAATTAGAGATTGTTATTAAAGCGTAGTATAATCGTTGAGTTGAGTCGAACACTATTTTCTCAATCCGACCCATCCTCTTGGGCCTCGTAGGGTTGGGTTAGGGTCAAGGCGCGAATTCGATCTTAGGGTCGAGTTTCGTCAAGTCAATGCCAAGAACCCAAGCTAACTTGGTCACGTTAGCATTTTCTTCTTGTTACGCTAGTACTTCCACAAGAGATATTAGAGCGAGATTATGCTTTGGAGAGATTTGTAGACGTCTTTAGACAATGCAAGCAATCACTTGATAACAAGAGATTGCAACTTAGTAGTCGTAACAATAAGTCAAAACTTAAGATAAATTGAATACGATTCATAAGGAAGTCGTATTCGAAGATCTATATATTGAAAAAGATTTTTTTTTGTTCGCTTAGCTCGCTATCGAGCATGTCGAACATTGCTCGCTTAGCTCGTTATCGAACATGTCGAACATTGTTCGCTCAATTCGTTGTCGAACATGTCGAACATTGTTCGTTTGTCAAATCGTCAAACATGCAAGTAGTCGTGCTTCGTACTACATATCGTGTCGTAGATTATATATCACATTGTTTCGAACTAGGCTCGTAACATTTCTCTTCTCTTCTTTTATCTTATCTATGCGCTAACTAGATGCGATTAGCGTGGATTCTACGCTAATGTTATATGATTAGCGCGTCACGTGATGTCACGTGATCGGATGGATTGAATTGGGCGTTCGACCCATCTTATGCGTTCGATCCACTCGATTAAGCTAGAACTTTTGCTTGGCCCCAGGGTTAAAATTGGGCGAGTCAACTCGTTGGTCACGCTATAATAAAGCGTGCTTCTAGTCTATATTATAAATAGTTATCTTTTTTGTATAGCAATTCGCGAAGACTAATTTAATATAAAAATTATTTTGCGATAAATATTAAATGATTTATTGTTTTATTCCAACGTCTTTTTAGTCTTGCAAAGCATTATTGTTATAAACAATATTAGTGTGTATATTAATCTATATATTAAGAAAATTATTAAAATTTATAATTGCTAGATTCGATATTTATTTTCTTACTTATTAAACTTTAATTTAATTAAATTGAGTTTCAATATACTAAAGACATAAGTTAGATAACATTAAAATATTATTTAATTTGCGTTTTCTAGTAACTTCGATACATATTTGCGATATGCAATTAAAAGAATTCGATATAATTGTTTTGCACACGAGTACTTTAGATATAGCGTCAATAGATTCGTCGCGTTGACCTAGAAATGTCACGTGCAAATGCCAAGACTTAGGTTAAAAAAAATTCGAAGAATCGAATCGCTTAAAGTAGTTTAGTCGATTACTATAAGTAGTTTAGCGCAAAGCGCGCTAAGCTACTTTGAGTAATTCGATTTCAAAAAATTGTCGCGAAGCGATCTTGGCGTCGGGTCGAGCTAGAGGAATAATATTATAATCTGGCCCAATGCCAATCTAAGCGTCAATAAACAATATATATTTAAGATAGATATACGTGAGTTAAATAAAAGACTTGCGAAGTACAAAATCGAGATAAATATAAAGAAAAAAGAGAAGAAAATTTAGATATAGAGATAAAAGTGCATATATCTTAAAGATATAATTTAAGAGAATTAAATTTAAGACATAGATAGATCGATTTTAGTTCAAGTAGTAGATCGAAAACATTTATTAAATTGCATCAAATATAGAATTAAATAGATATATATTTTGATATATCTTTGTATTAATTGTATATTTAGAAAAAAAATAAGATAAAGTTTGCAAATTAAATAGTTATCGAAGTTTGCAAATCAATCTAATTAAGATCTTTTAAAATAGCATTACATATATAGAAAACATCTTGTTTTCGATACAAAATAGACTTATTTCTCTTGACATTAAGTTATCTTATTCTTATTGTTGTTCTTTTTTTTCTTCTTCTTCTTGTCGTTTGTTTTATTGTTATTTTTATCGATAGATTTATTGTCTTGAACAATTATTAACAATCTTTTTGCAACTCTATAATAAAAATTAAATAAAACTAACTTTGTCTTAAATTTATGTATTGTTCTATTAAATATATTCTTTTCGATAGCAATATAATACAATGTAGAGAAGAAATTTGTTATTAACTTTAGATTATCTATTGTTTACTTTTAATTCTTGACAATGTTATACATTTTTCTTAATTTAACGTAGACTAATTGTTGGATCGAATTTCGATTTCAACTTTAAGAATTAACTCGACTTGACGATTTCAACATTAGAAATCGATCTAAAATTCAATTCGATTTCTATTATTTTAGAATCGATTCGATTCGATTTAACTCGATTTTCGATTTCAATATTAGAAATCGAATCGAATTGTCAAAAAATCGAAAACAACGTTATTATGTCAAAATTTTCTATTTTTGAATATACGTTATTATAATTTTGAATTTTTCGTTAGAGTGTCAAGTAATATGCTTCGACACAAAAGTTACGTTTGCTTATATTATCTCAAAATAGCTTACTTAGACTAGTTGTTGCTTGCATTACTTTTTTGCATTATTTTTTTATTCTTGAATTACTTTCTCGAATTATTAAAGAATATTGTTATATTATATTTGTATTCTTGTTTGCAAAATGTCGAACTTTTCAAGAGCTTTAAGTCAATTATCGTCTTCAAACGAAAAAAATTCTAGTAAATCTATTTTTCGCGACTCGTTATTTAGTAGCTTATATCTTAATTAATTCGCGAGTTAATTTGATTAAGATTTTCTTACTTTTGCTTTTGATAATAGAAAAAGAATTTTTCGCGAAACAGTAAACAAAATATTTATTAATTATTTACTACTTGTTTTGAGAGAGAAAAAAAATACGTTGAATGAAGTTCAAATATTGATACTCAATTTCAAGCATAATAATTATAAACAACTATTGACAACAATATCTTAAACAAGATTCAATCGAGACTTGTCAATTTACGTTAAACAAAAAAAATTAATGTAAAAGCACAATTCGAGCTTTGAAACAAATATGTTCAAATAACTTCGATTATAAATACTATTTCAAAAATTGTGTGTAAAAGTTATTACAAAATTTTGAATTATTCTATTGCTCACAATTATTTAAACACATCAAATATAAAGAAATTTCTTCCATTCTTTTTTTGTTTAAAACGAAAACAATCTCGATTGCAAATCGCGATCGATTTAGTCTTTAATCGCGTAAATCACGATTAATAATGCATATAAATAATGCAAAACTAACAATTCTTTAGAAAAAAAGTTATATCGATTTGTCGTTATTCTTTATTCAAGATAATTGAGAAAATTAACTATGCAAAACTTTCGTAAATTTAAATTTGCTTTTTCGAATTATTGACAATCTTAACTTTCGAAAGTTATTAGAAATGCTTTGTTCAAATTTGATGCTTTTGAATCGCACAAAACTATTCAAGATAATTCTTTCGAAATATAATTAAATTTGTGAGAAAATCAAGATAGATCTCAAGAATATTTAACGTGTCTTTATTACTTTGAATGCATAATCTAGTTCTTAAGAAGTTGTTTATTTAAGAATGTTAATATATTAAATAAACATCGCATTTCAATTTCGCGAACATCTTATTAAATTTATTTCTCTTGATATCGAATATATAGATCGTTAATTAATGTTAAAGCTTATAAAGATTTTGAAGTTTTTCGAGATTAAAGACAAACTTCTTGAGATTATTATTAATAACGCAAGTAATAACGACATACTTAAGAACAAACTTAAAAAGATCTTAAATTGACAAGAGTTTTAATAAAATAAACAACAAAACTCTATGTCTTGTTTGACTTATATTATTAATCTTGTAACTTAAGATTTTATTTCGATAATAAAATTAAAAACAACAAATAACAATATTGTTGTGCAATTAGAAAATAAACAACTTCAAGATGTTGCAAGAAGCACAAACTTGTCTACTATAATTAAAAGAATATTTAAATTTGTAATAATGCAAAGAGATAATACATATATTAATTTTATTAAATTTGCGCTCTTACAATTGTTATTAACGACTTAGCTTAACGTTTGCTTCGATTTAGAGTTTTTTAAAAAAAAATCGATAAAAAGTTACGAAAACTAGTACAAAAGATTTGTATTTATTGAAACTTTATTTATTTTATGTTTTGTCAAACATATCAATTACGCGATTACATCAATTTTTAAATAGAGAAATATTTTTAAAATTCAAAGATTTAACAAATTAAATTTAACAAAAGCGAGTAAAACTTAGTTTTGTTTATTAATAACATGCTAATTTTTTTTACAAATGCACTCTTATAATTTCGCAAACAATTAACACAAACAATTATTTAGAATTTCGAGTATTTAATGCAATGTTTAATTATTTTAAATATCTAAAAAAGATAATAAAAGTTAATATTTATTTTTCGACAAATATTGTAATCAAGATTTGCAATAAAGTTTCGACAAAGCTTGCGAAATATTATTCGAGAACAAAAGAATTAAACAATACGTTATACGATCTCGTTAACATTTTAAATCTTACGCAAAAAATTAATCTTTATAAATCGTAAAATAAAAGAGAAAACGACAATACTATTAATTACGAGAACAAATACAAGATAGAATTTGAGAATTATTTTCGACGTTATTACAATTTGATTGCTAATTTAAGAGCAAAAGCGCAAAGAGCAAATATTGTTAAAAAGATAATGTAATATAATAATGCATGTAATCTTTTACTAATGTTAATATAATATATTGTAACTATTACGAGATTCTTACTTTAACAATCTTAATAATCTCGTTCGATACAAGATAAAGACAATCGATATCTTCGCTTCAATATTGTAAAAAATAAATATTTAATTTAAGAGTATTAAAGAGACAACGTATGTTACGCTAGTACTTCCCACGAAGATATTAGAGAGAATTATGTTATTGAAGAGATTTGTAGACGTCTTTAGGCAATACAAGCAATCACTTGGTAACAAGGATTTGCAACTAAGTAGTCGTAACAATAAGTCAAGACTTAAGATAAGTTAAACACGATTCATAAGAAAGTCGCGTTCAATTAGTTATATACATGATGAATTAATTGAATCGCTAGATTAATATCTTTGATCTCAATGATTCACTAATTCTAAATTGATGATCTTAATGAATTAATGTTCTTGATTCAATTGATTTATTGATTCAATCACATGATACTTTCTTGATAGATTGTGCTCTACATATTGTGAAGAGCTTTGCGTCGTAATTAATAGATCTAAGCACGCGACTTGTAACACTATCTTTTCTTTTTAAGATTTTTGTCTTGAAAACATTTTGATTTATTCTTTCTTCGCTAAGTCTAAAAATTCTAAAAAATTCAAACAACGACACGAGCTTTATCGACGATTGCTTCGAACAAGCGTTATTATATCTTAATGTTTGCGATGCTCTCATCGTGAATTTCTTTGTAAGGTGAGGAAGAAGTTTAATCGTTGTGCTAAATGTGTAAGATCATTGACGAAGTGTGATTGTCGTAATTCTTTTAATGTCAAATGGCAATTCTTGAAATAGTAAGAGAATGCGTTAGAAGAAAAGATGCGATTGATAATCGTTCGTACGAATGAGTTTTATCAAGAGCTTCGAAAGCAATACGCACGCATGAAAAGATTGCGCAAACAAAAGAAATTCTTGAAAGAACGTAATAGTGAAATGCTTCGTCGTGGAATTTAGAGTTTGGACGAGCTAGATGCTTTGAATAATTCAAATTTCGAAAAGTTAAATCAAAGAATTGTTGTTGTCTTCTTTATTGGCGATTTGTTTCGAAAGTTGTTTTCTAATTTCTAGAAGAGCGTTTTCTTGTCTAAAACTCTTCTATCAAATTCTTGCATCAACGAAGATTCTTAAGTGATTCTTAAGTATTCTTTGATGTAAGATATTCTTTTCACTTGATAAGAAACTTCTAATTCTTATGTTGTAGAATTTTTTCAATCTTAAATTATTTCTCTTCTTGTGAATGAAAATAAAAGATGTCTTGTAAAGGCGTGATAGAATCTATTAATTCCAACAATAATATATAAAATACTAAAAATACTTTGACGTTCTTGGGTAAGTCGAGTTCGTAGTTGATTAATTTCTTAGTCTTCTTAATAAGAAACGATTTAATCTTAATATGATTCAATTTCTTGTTTAACTTTCTTGTCTTAAGATTTTTTGTAAAAAAATACACTTTATTTCTTTTCTTTAGTTAAGATGTCGTTTTTCGTTTTTTGTTTTAATACTTGATCGATCTTTCTTGCATCTTTAAGATGTTGTCGTGTATCTTTTTCAATGTTGCTATTCTCTTAATGATTAATTGTGCTAATAGATGTGTGCGCTTTTCCTCAAAGAGATTGAGTTCTTTGTTATAATTGACAAGAAATAAAGTTATCTTAGTAATATTCGAAATCTTTGCATTAAGAGCTAATTGTGTTATAGATAAAAGTGATATTCAATTGCTATAAGTATTGTTGACATAGTGTCTTAGATATTGCTCTAAACTTTAATTTGTTCTTTCTATTTAATCATTCGTAATCAAATGATAGACGATAAACATTTAAAGCCTCGTATCTAACATTAAGAGAAATGTCTTTCAATAGTTAGACGTAAAGAGCTTGTCTTTGTTACTAATTAATCCTTTAAGTATATTATAATACTTGATTAATCGATTTAGTACGATGTATCTTAGTTGTTTTGCTATAAATTTTTTTTTGCATACGATAATATGTGAGTACTTAATAAGTTTGTTTATCATTACTAGTATCGAATTATATTTGTCTTCAATTGTTAGATTTGTCGACTTGAGCAACTTAGTAATAAAGTTTATCGTAACTTCATTTTATGACGATTTAGATAATTTCTAATATTAAATTTCGTTATAGTTCGCATGTGTATCATGTTTGTTTTGTTAACAACTAAGACATCGTTTAATGTATGTCTCGACAACTTGTCTCATTTGTGAAAACTAATAATGCTAGCGTAAAAGCTAAAGAGTTTTGATCACTCTTAAGTGCTTTTGCAATGATTTATCATAATGTTCTTTTATACATTTATCGATTTTGTTAATAAATATTTAGAGTTTTTCTTTTTGTATTGAAAATTTCTTTGTATTATCTTGAAGTATTTGTAATGTAACATTCAACTTGTACTTGTTTGCTAATAGTGATTCGTCTTTATTGATCTTAAGTATGCTATAATTAAACGATTTCTTCGTTTTTATATAATTACTTCTTTTGCTAAGTGCGTCTATTCTATCATTATCTTTGTCTAAGATATATTGTATTTTAAACTTGTATTGTTCGAGTCGTTCTAATTATCGTACTTGTCTTCTATTAAGCTATTTAATAATGATAAAGTGCACAAGATTTTTATGATTCGTAAGAATTGTTAATTTTGATAATTCTTCGATGTATACTCTTCATGACTTTAAGAAAACTACAATAGCGAATAGTTTTTTGTCGTATACATCGTAATTTTGTTCGACTAACAAGAGTTTTCTTAAGAGATATGTCATTAAGTGTTATATGTTTTTATGCTTTTAACTAAAGCATGCATCGATAACTAGATTTGATGCGTCAATTTCAATTCTATTTGACAATCGTAAATCGTACATCTTTAATATTGATTTCTTCAAACATTCTAGTTTAAGATTTTGAAATAATTTTTTTTTTATAAATTCTTATACTTATGACGTATTCTTTTTCGTAAAATTCGTTAATAATATCGCATTAACGAAGTAGTTTTTGATGAACTTTTTGTTGTAGTTTATGAAATCTAAAAAGAATTGCACTTCTTTGACATTAATAGATAATTTTTATTCTTTAATTGCTTGTAGCTTTTTGAGATTCATGCGTACTTCGTATCGTTTTACGACAAATTTAAGAAAATCAATTTCTTCTTAATAGAATTCGCATTTCTTTAGTTTAAAATATAAGTTTCTTCTATTTAAACATTTTAGCATTTTGAAAATATAACTAATATGTTCTTTCAAAATCTTTGAGTAAATTATGATGTCGTTCAAGTATATTATGACAAATCGATTTAAATGTTGTCGTAATATATCATTAATTATTTTCTAATACGTTGTCGAGACGTTCGTGAGTTCAAACGACATTATCGTGTATTTGTATAATTTATATCGTGTGCAAAAAGCTATTTTTCACTCTTTCTTTGTTTTTATTCTAATTTGATTGTACGCTTCTTGTAAATTCAATTTGATAAAGTACTTAACTTCGAATAATCGATCTTGAAGTTCGTTAATATTAAATAGTGAGTATCGATTCTTAATCGTAATATTGTTTAGCTTTTGATAATCGACATATAGACGAAGAATTTTGTTCTTTTTAGATACAAAAAGAATCGAGTATCTTGCTTATAATTGAGATTTTTTAATAAATTCTTTTTTTTCGTTTTTTGCCAAGTATTCGCGAAGTACTTCGAGCTTTTTTTCGAATAAAGCATATATAAGTTCAAACGTAAATTGCTTGCTTAATTCAAGTTTGATTTCATAATTTTACGATTAATGTTTAAAAAGAATCTTTGTCGTTTTCTTTTCTTAAAATAAATGCTTTTAATTGTTGTATATTCGTAGTACGTACTTTAGCGATTTCTTCGTTGTACTAGATAATTCAAGATTTTTAAAAAATTCGCAATTTTTTTTATTTATTTTAACTTTGTGATCTAGTTAATCTTTGTCGATGTTTGTCAAGTCGAACTTAATTAAATCGTTTTTTTTCGAAAATGCAAGTTCGCATTTTGCGATCGAATTTCGACTTTGTCTTTTATCTATTATTGAACGCTATTAATGCGTAGATTAAATATGAATTGCGTGATCACATTGTTCAAATCTAAGTACTCGTGTATTTTAGTTAACTTTTAAGTTGTGTTGCTTTAATCAAGACATTTCTAGAACGATATCGTAAATAATTATTTTCACTATATCAAAAATTAGTTTCTCGTAATGTTGCTAAATAGCTATCGATAGTAATTTTGTTTCTTTATTCACTTTTTCATTCTTGTCAAGTAATGAATTTTCATCTACAATTATTAGATTGTATGCGTTAGACTTCTTTCGAATAGAATATTTTTTCTTCTTAACAAAAGCTTTGATCATAAAATTATCTATCGCATCAAAATTAATCATTGCGATGAGTTAACGATCATTGATCTTAATTAATATGATAAAACATTGTGCGTATGCTATTAAATTTAGTTGCTATTGTTAAGCTAACATATTGCATTTCTTTAATATGCTCTTTATTAAGAAATTTGAACTTTTCTTTGCTTCTATGTTGCGACTTCTATTGCAAACGTTTATTTGTGCTAAGCTTTCTTTCATTGCTAGATTGCTAACTTTGACTTTCTAGAAAATCAATTAATTTCTTTCTTTTTTTCTAGATGAGTTTAGCATAAGTCATCGTAGCAAATTGTTTAATTAAGTGTTGCATGTTTCTTTAATTGCTCTATCTTCTATTTAAATAGACTAACATTGTTTAGTTGTCGTTCGATTTCGTCAAAAATATCTTTTTCTTTAATGGCGTCGCTTTCTAGCGTCTTCTCGCATTTGTTTACGATCTAATTAATCTATCTTTTCTTTAATAAGTTAGCTAAAGCGTTAAGATGTTTCGTGATGTCTTTTATGCAATCGTGAAAGTTCTTCTAGTTATACTCTTCGTTCGAGTCGATAATTAAGTTGTAAGATTTAATAATCTTTTTAAGTACTTGATTAACTTCTTGCGTAGATGCGAATGCCTTGCTTAATAATGTTTTATCTAGAACTTTCTATAATTAATTTGAGTTCTCTATCAAATAGTAGTCGTCGTTCGATTTAGTTTTGAAGATGTTCGCTCCTTTGTCAACTTGCTCTTTGATGTCGTTCTAGCTATTAGATATCTCTCTTAACATAGCATTGATTTGTCGTGAAATTATCAAGTTCTTTGAACGACAATCTCTTGCGAAGTGATTCGATTTGCCACATGAATAGCACGTTTTTGAATTTCTATTATCTTGCTTTTTTTTAGAGTTTTTCTCTTTACGTCGTTAAGTAGAGTTTAATTTCATTGATGCAAGCTCGCGATAATCTAGGTTGCTATACTTTTTAAAATGATCTTTCTTCGCGTAATAATTAATCGTTGATTCAAAGAAGATTTTCGCTCTCTCATGAGATTGATCGTATCGTTTTTTCATAACTCTCTTATATAGCTTGTCGTCTACGTCGATTGCTATTTTTATTAAAGTTTGAATGATGTCGAATTTTGCATCGCTACGCATGAGTTCGTTCTTAACATTCTTCTTTAAGTCTCGTTTAAACATTGTTATTAATGATGCATTGTCTCAATCGATTAGATTTGCGTATTTTTGAAATTTGGCAACGTAGTTTGTTGCTAACGTTTTTTGTTGCAAATACTAAATAACTTGTTTCGCTATTTGTTTTTCGTTAAATATTTTAAATACTTGTCGTA
>JAABUQ010000151.1_pt1 | contig 146488 bp, 140 predicted proteins | sample 5560001 | NCBI WGS metagenome assembly JAABUQ01 (sample SAMN10711888, study PRJNA513371) | rock metagenome | isolation source: Antarctica rocks | place: Antarctica: Victoria Land, Finger Mt nord | collected 2015-12-18
GCGCGAGCGACTCGACGGTCCAGTCGGGCAGCGTCGGCGGCGCGGCCGAATCGAGCGCCTCGGGAACGACCGTCTCCGCCGTGGCCACGCCGCCGAGGCCGCGCGCGATCGCGTCGCGGTCGAACACCGACGCCAGCGCGTCGCGATTGTCGGCATCGGCGAGGAACCCCGCCCGGCTGACGATCGCCAAGCCCATCAGCCCCGCCGCGGGATCCACCCGGACACTGGCCGCAGCGACTCGGCTTGCCGCCAGCAGCGGCCAGTCGCCAAGCGCGCCGCCCAGCACCAGGTCCGACCGGCGCGCCACGAAGCGCGCGATCGCCGGCGCGGCGGACTTGCCCGATAGCTCGAGGTCGTCTTCCGGTCTTGACCGGGGCGCGTCTTCGTCCGCCGCCTTTGGATCAATCGCGGGGCGGAGCCGCATCTCCTGCTTGTCTACGGACGCGCGAAATGGCCCGGAGCCGCCGCTTCGACGCGGCCCCACGATCGCCAGCTCGGGTTGGGCGAACAGCTTCAGCAAGTCGGGGCGCGGGCGCGACAAGCGAACTTCGACCACTTCGGGTGTCATTTCCGCCACCTCGGCGACCGCGCTCAGGAACGGCGCGAGCGCGTTGCGGGAGCCGCGCGCGAGTTGATGTCGTAATGCGGCCGCGACCTCGGTCGATCGGACGAGGTGCCCATCGGCCCAGCGCGCGGGGCGGAGGCGAAAGATATAGGTCGTGCCGTTGTCGATCACCGTCCAGCGCTCGGCCAGCCCAGGCTCGATCTGCCCCGCCGCATCGAACCGCACCAGACCCTGTGCCAAGGCACCCGCGAGCACATTCGCGGGTCGGTCGAGCGCATGGCGATCCGCGAGCCCGGACGCGTCGCCGATAACGTCGACGATCACCGGCCCGGTGTCCGGCTCACGGCGTCCGCATGCGCTCAACAGCAGGAGCAGGGCTGGTGCGGACGGCGGGACTCGAACCCGCACTGCGCAAGGCAAGAGGATTTTAAGTCCCCAGCGTCTACCGGTTCCGCCACGTCCGCGCACCTGCGATCCGAAGCGCATGCGCGCCGGATCGTCAAGTCACACGCCGTCAAAACGCCCGTCAGTCGACGTTCAGTTTCGAGCGCATTTCCTTGCCAGGCTTGAAATACGGCACGCGCTTGGCATCCACATCCACCGTGTCGCCGGTGCGCGGGTTGCGGCCGGTCCGGGCATCGCGCGCGCGGGTGGAAAAGGCACCGAAGCCGCGCAACTCAACCCGGCCGCCCGCCGCGAGGCGGTCGCTGATCTCGTCGAAGAACACATTGCACAACCGCTCGACATCCCGCTCCGTCAGGCTCGGATTGTCGTTGCACAGCTTGGTGATCAACTCGGACCGAATCATGATGCGCTCCGCCAATCCCCACGCCCAAACCAGCCGGAGCATCCCGGCCGGTTGCGCCAACTTTACTGACCGCCGCGCTGCTTGAGCGCCTCGCCCAAGATGTCGCCGAGCGACGCGCCCGAGTCGGACGAGCCATATTGCGCGACCGCCTGCTTTTCTTCGGAGATTTGCATCGCCTTGATGGAGAAGGTCGGCTTCTTTGAACGGTCGAACCCGGTCACCATCGCGTCGAACTTCTGCCCGAGCTGGAAACGCTCGGGACGCTGCTCGTCGCGATCGCGGCCGAGGTCGGTGCGCTTGATGAAGCCGGTCGCGCCGTCTTCGCCAATTTGCACCTCGAGTCCCGCGTCGCGAACTTCGAGCACGATGACGGTGACAACCGCATTCTTGCGCAGCTCACCCGATGCCGCGACCGTGCCGGCGGCGGGGCCGCCACGCTCGAGTTGCTTCATGCCGAGGCTGATCCGCTCCTTTTCGGCATCGATGTCGAGCACCACCGCCTGCACGGTCTCGCCCTTGCGATGCAACGCCAGCGCGTCCTCGCCCGACACGCCCCAGGCAATGTCGCTCATGTGAACCATGCCATCGACATCGTTGTCGAGGCCGATGAACAGCCCGAACTCGGTCGCGTTCTTGACCTCGCCCTCGACTGTCGAGCCGACCGGGTGTTCGGACGCGAACGCTTCCCACGGGTTCGCTTGCGCCTGCTTGAGGCCAAGGCTAATCCGGCGCTTGTCGCTGTCGACCTCCAGCACCAGCACATCGACTTCCTGCGAGGTAGAAACGATCTTGCCCGGATGAACGTTTTTTTTGGTCCAGCTCATCTCGGACACATGAACCAAGCCCTCGATGCCCGCTTCTAGCTCGACGAACGCACCATATTCGGTGATGTTGGTGACGCGGCCCGTCAGCTTCGCGCCGATCGGATATTTCGCGGTCGCGCCATCCCACGGATCGCTTTCCAGCTGCTTCATGCCGAGGCTGATCCGCTGCGTGTCCTTGTTGATGCGGATGATCTGCACCTTCACCGTGTCACCGATGTTGAGCACTTCGCTCGGGTGCTGGACACGCTTGTAGGAGAGGTCGGTTACGTGGAGCAGGCCGTCGATACCGCCCAGGTCGACGAACGCGCCATAGTCGGTGATGTTCTTGACGATGCCGTCGATCACCTGACCCTCGGCGAGCGACTGGATCAACCCGGTGCGCTGCTCGGCGCGGGTTTCTTCCAGGATCGCGCGGCGCGACACGACGATGTTGCCGCGCTTACGGTCCATCTTCAGGATCTGGAACGGCTGCGGGATGTCCATCAGCGGCTGCACGTCGCGGACGGGACGCACGTCGACCTGGCTGCCGGGCAGGAACGCCACCGCGCCGTTGAGGTCGACGGTGAAGCCGCCCTTGACGCGGCCGAAGATCACGCCCTCGACCCGCGTCTGCTTGGCGAAATCGCCTTCCAGCTTGTCCCATGCGGCTTCGCGGCGCGCGCGGTCGCGGCTGAGCATCGCTTCGCCGTGCATGTTTTCGACCCGGTCGACATAGACCTCGACCTCGTCACCGACCTTCAGCTCCGCCTTTTGGCCCGGCGCGGCGAACTCGCGCAGCGGCACCCGGCCCTCGCTCTTCAACCCGACGTCGATCACCGCGAGATCGTTCTCGATCGCGGTCACGGTGCCGTGAACAACACGGCCCTCAAAACTGTCCGCGCCGCCGAACATCTCGTCGAGCAGGGCGGCAAAGTCGTCACGGGTGGGAAGCGCCTGGGTGGCCATAAGCAGTTCAGATCCTTAGCGTCGTCGTTTCCGGCCAGCCGGTTGGTCCGGCGGTCTTGGCACGGGGTCCGCCGTGACGACCGGGTGTCGACACGGCATCCGGGGAGGGCAAGAAACGGCGGAGGACTGGGCGCGTAACGCACAAAAGGGCGCGTGGAGAGAACTCCCGCGCCTTGCCTCCGCGAGCGCCTGCCCACCGGACGGCGACGATCTAACCCAAGAAAAGAGGAGAGGCAAGGCGGACGACGCCCTGCTGATGCGGCGTGCGAGGTACGGTGCCGCTACGCCGCCTGCCGAACATCCTCGTCGTGAACGACGACCTGAACGTCCAACCCGTCGCCGGTCGGTTCACCAAGCGGGACCACCGCATGGTTCCCGTTCATCTCGACGTCGAGCTTTCCACTGACTCCGATCTCTTCGAGCGCGGAATGGATAGCGCGGGACACGTCCTTGATATCAGCCATAAATCTCACCCGTCCAAGCGCACCGGGCTCGATCACCCTCGCCAACAGCTATGTCGGTGTAATCTCTTGAAAAATCAATCTAGATTGTCCGGTAGTCGGAACAAAACTCAAAAATCCGAACCAGGCAGGATCGGACGCGCTTTCATCGGCAGCACGACCAGTGCCCAGGCGGAGAAATCCATTGCCGCCCAAGCCCACCAGGCGACCGGCATCATCAACAGCCAGTAACGTGCGTCGCCGCGCGACCGGACATAGCCTCGCGGCACCACCAGCGAGATCACCGCGACCGTAAGCGCGATGGCGGATGCGATGCCCACCAGCACCGCGAAATTGGCGCGCAGGTCGGCGCGCAACACCTTGGGCGTCGCTTCCCGTCGCCTTCGAGCGTATCCGCCTAACGTCTGCGCACCCGCATCGCTACCAGCGCGACCGCGCGGGAGACGGCGGCATCGATCGAGAGCGCGGTCGTGTCGAGTATCGCCGCGTCGGCGGCGATCGCCAGCGGCGCGGTGGCGCGGGCCGCATCGCGGGTGTCGCGCGCGCGAATGTCGGCGAGCACCTTGTCGTAACCCGGCGTGTCACTGCGCGCGAGCAGCTCGGCGTGGCGGCGTTGCGCGCGAACGGGCGCGGTCGCCTTGACGAACAGCTTGGCGTTCGCGTCGGGCACGATCACCGTACCGATGTCGCGCCCGTCGAGCACCGCGCCGCCCGGCTGATGCGCGAACCGTCGCTGCCGCTGCATCAGCGCGGAGCGGACCAGCGGGTGCGCGGACACGACCGAGGCGAGCTTGCCCATCGCATCGTCGCGCAATGCCGGATCAGCGAGCAGGTGCTCGTCGAACCCCGACGCGGCGACCGCGTCGGCCTCTCGCGACGGGTCGAGTTCCAACCTCAACACGTTCAGCGCCACCGCGCGATACAGCAGCCCCGTGTCGAGGTGCGGCAGCCCGAAATGCCGCGCCAGCGCGCGCGCGATCGTGCCCTTGCCGCTCGCCGCCGGCCCGTCGACCGCGACGATCATGCGCCGCGCCGCCGCTGCGACCATGCCCGGCCGAGGCCAAACAGCGCGATCGCGCCCCACACGATCTCGAGAACGAGGGATGCCACATTGACATGGACGGTGAGCGAAATGCCGAGCAGAATCGCGCCAACCAAGTTCAGAAGATTGAACAGCACGAAGTTCACCGGTTTGGCGAGATTACTGTACAGATAGCCGGCGACCAGCACCGCGCTCCCCATCAGCCCGACGATGTCCGCGAGCGTGCCGTTCATGCCCATGCTCCGAGCGAGCGCATCAGCAGCACGAAGCCGGGAAAGCTGGTGCGGACCGGCGCCATGTCGTCGACGGTGACGGGCGCTCGCGCGACCAGCCCTGCGACGGCGAAGCTCATCGCAATCCGGTGGTCGAGGTGGGTCGCGACGGTCGCGCCACCCGCTAACGGATCGCTACCCGTGCCCTCGATTGCGAGGCCGTCGGGCAGTTCCTCCACCCGCGCGCCGATCGCGCGGATGCCCGCCGCCATGACCGCGAGCCGGTCCGACTCCTTGACCCGCAACTCCTCCAGCCCGCGAAAGACGCTGCATCCGCGAGCCAGCGCGGCGGCGACGAACAGGATTGGGAACTCGTCGATCATACTCGGCGCGATCTCGGGGGGAACCTCGGCGCCGGAGAGCGCGGAATGACGCGCGCGGATGTCCGCGACGGGTTCGCCGCCCACCTCGCGCTCGTTCTCGTAGGTGAGGTCCGCACCCATCGCGCGCAGGACGTCGAACAGTCCGGCGCGCGTAGCATTGACCCCGACATTCGCGATCGTGACGTCCGACCCGGGCACCAGCAGCGCCGCGACGATCGGGAACGCGGCGGACGAGGGATCGCTGGGGACGGTCATCGTTTGCGGGCGGAGATCGGCCTCGCCGGTCAGCGAGATCACGCGCCCCGCTTCGCTTCGCTCCACCGTGATCGCCGCGCCGAAGCCCGCCAGCATCCGCTCCGAATGGTCACGCGTCGGCACCGGCTCGGTCACCCGCGTCGTGCCCGGCGTGTTCAGCGCGGCGAGCAGCACCGCCGACTTGACCTGCGCGGAGGCGACCGGGAGCGTGTACGCAATCGGCACCGCCGGGCACAGGCCGCGCACCATCAGCGGCAGGCGAGCGCCGGGGCTGGGCACGACGTCCGCGCCCATCCTCGCCAGCGGCTCGATCACTCGCGCCATCGGACGGCGCGACAAGGACGCGTCGCCGACGAACATCGCGGTGATCGGGTGCGAAGCGACCAGCCCCATCAGCAATCGCGTCGACGTTCCCGAATTGCCCATGTCGAGATGGCGTTCGGGCTGGAGCAGCCCACCGACGCCGACGCCGTGGACGGTCCAGACGCCAGCGGCACCGTGCTTGATCGACGCGCCCATCGCACGCAGCGCGGCGGCGGTGGCGAGCACGTCCTCGCCCTCGAGCAGGCCGGTGATGCGGCTTTCCCCCACCGCCAACGCCGCCAGCATCAGCGCGCGGTGGCTGATCGATTTGTCGCCCGGCACGCTCGCCGTTCCCGTCAGGGGGCCGGACGGCCCGGCGCTGAACGGTTCGGGAGCGGAGGTCAGCATTGGCGCGGCGCTTTGACAGCCGGGTTACGGCATGGCAAGGCGCGCCCCACTTCGGGCAGGACGACGCCCGACCATCAGCGACATCACGAAAGGGTTGGAAACCGGCATGATCAAGGCCGAATGGGGCACCAAGCGTACCTGCCCGAAATGCGCCACGCGCTTCTACGATTTGGGGAAGGACGACCCCGTTACTTGCATCAATTGCGGCAACCCGTGGGAGCCGGAAGCGATCCTGAAATCCAAGCAGCCGATGGCGTTCGAGGTCGCCAAGACCGCCAAGGCCGAGACCAGCGAGGACCTTGCAGGGCCCGACGAGGATCTGGACAGCGCGGTTGAGGACGAGGAGCCGAGCCCCGACGACGAGGTCGATCTGGGCGGCGACGACGATCTGGGCGTCGAGACCGGCGCGAAAGAGGACGAGCAGTAAATGGGGCGGCGGCGCGCGATCCGCGCCGCTTGCCAGCCAAGCGCGCGCCCGCTAAGGCCGCATCTCCCGCGGGATGGGGCCGTAGCTCAGCTGGGAGAGCGTCGCGATGGCATTGCGAAGGTCTGGGGTTCGATCCCCCACGGCTCCACCACTTTAGTCCGGGATCTTCGCCAGGCCGCACTTGAGCGGTAGCGCGAGTCCGGCGGCGACGAACAAAACGGTGTCGGCAATGGCAGCGACCGTCTGATTGAGCCGGCCCGCCTCGTCGCGGAAGACGCGACCGAGGGCTGTATTGGGCACGATGCCTAGTCCGACCTCGTTCGACACGATGAACAGCGGAACGGGGCATAGCTCGACAGCCCGGACGAATGCGGTCGTGGCGGTTCCGACATCATGTCCTGCGAGCATGACATTCGTCAGCCACAGCGTGAGGCAGTCGATCACCGCGGACCCTTCCTGCAACGCCGCGATCGCGTCGGGGAGGTCGATCGGGCACTCCACTGTGGTCCATCGCGGCCCGCGATCGGCCCGGTGCCGGGCGATCCGGTCGGTCATCTCTTCGTCGCGAGCCTCACCCGTCGCGAGGTAGGTTAGCGGCCCCGCGCACGCCTCCGCCGCCGCCTGCGCCAGCCGGCTCTTGCCCGATCGGGCCCCGCCCAAAAACAACGTCGTCGCCATCTTGCCCCGCTCGCCATCGCGCCGTAAGGGCGCGGACGCGACAGGTTCCCAGAGATGGGATGAAAAGGGAACCCGGAAGCGCGCCTGACAGCGCGCCATCCGGGGCTGCCCCCGCAACTGTGACCGGCGAGCCTCTTCCCTCGCGCGCCACTGGACGTAAGTCCGGGAAGGCCGGAAGGGGCGACGACCCGGGAGCCAGGAGACCTGCCTGTTCGCGGTTGTCCTTCGCGCGGACGGGGTGTGCCGGGCGGACGAGGGTCATCCTCGCGTGACGACAATGCGGGTCGCGTGGCGCAATGGGCGTCGCGCGTCCCCGTCGTTGCGAAGGGGATCACGCGTGAAATCGTTTCAATATCTGCTGGCATGGCCGTTGGCGACGTGTGCCTGGCCCGCCTCGGCCCAGAGCGCGCAGTCGACCTCCGGCCTGGAGACCGCCGCCGGCGACCGGGGCGACGTGATCGTCACCGCCAACCGCGATGCCCGGTCGCGTGCAACCGTGGGCCAGGCGGTAACGGTGCTCGACACCGCGACGATCGAGCGGCGCCAGGCGTCGGTCGTGGCGGACCTGCTTCGCCAGACGCCGGGCGTCACCGTGACCCGCAATGGCGGCGTGGGGACAACGGCGTCCGTCAACATCCGCGGGGCCGAAAGCGACCAGACCGTGGCGCTGATCGACGGCGTCAAGCTCAACGACCCATCCTCACCCGGCGGCGGGTTCGACTTCGGCAACCTGCTGGTCGGTAACATCGCGCGGATCGAGGTGCTGCGCGGGCCGGCGTCGGTATTGTGGGGCAGTCAGGCGATCGGCGGCGTGGTCAACGTCATCACCCGGCAGCCCACCGACAAGCTGGTGGTCAACGCGCGCGCGGAGGGCGGCTGGCACAACACCGGACAAGGTTTCGCCAACCTGTCGGACAAGACGGGGCCGGTCGCGTTCAGCCTGGGCGGAGGGTATTATACCACCGACGGCATCTCGGCCTATGCGGCAGGGTCCGAGCGGGACGGATTCCACAGCTATGCCGCCAACGGCAGCGTGTCGGTCGCGATCACGCCCGGAGTATCGGCGGACCTGCGCGGGTTCTACTCGAACGGACGGACCGGCATCGACGGGTATCCGCCGCCAAATTACGTGTTCGGCGACACGCGCGAGTATAGCGATGCCGAGCAGTGGGTCGGCTATGGCGGTTTGAACGTCGCACTGTTCGGCGGCGCGCTGAAGAACCGCGTCGGTTACGCGCATACCCAGACCGACCGGCGCAACACCGATCCCGACGGCATGCCGCGCGAGACGTTCCGGGGCGCTGGCCGTAACGACCGAGCCGAGTATCAAGGCGTGCTCGCGCTAGGCAAGGCGGTGCGCGCGACCTTCGGCGCTGAGCGCGAGGTGTCGCGCTTCACCACGTCGAGCTATGGTGGTCCGGTGACGCCCGGGCGCGCGCGCATCTTCAGCGTTTACGGCCAGCTGTCTGTGACGCCGGTGGCGGGGCTGACCGCCACCGGCGGCGTCCGCCACGACGACCATAACGTGTTCGGCGGCGCACCACTGCTTCGGGGGACGCGGCGTGGTCGCCCAACGGTGGGGCCACGACGCTGCGCGGAAGCTATTCGGAGGGGTTCAAGGCACCGACGCTATTTCAGCTGCAAAGCGAATACGGAAACGCCGCGCTTCGGCCGGAGCGGTCGCGCGGTTGGGACGCGGGGCTGGCGCAGCGTGCGCTGGGCGGGGCGGTCGAGGCGAGCGCGACCTGGTTTCACCGTGACTCGTTCGACCTGATCAACTTCGTTTCCTGCCCGAAGCCGCTGGTCGGCATTTGCGCCGGCCGACCGTCTGGCACCTACGACAACGTCGCGCGCGCGCGGGCGCAGGGGCTTGAGGTGGCGCTGAAGGTCAGTCCGGTGGAGGCGCTCACGGTGGTCGCCGCGTACACCTACCTGGACGCGAAAAACCGCTCGGAGGGAACCGTCGATTTCGGTCGCAGGCTGGCGCGGAGGCCCGATCAGAGCGTGACAGTCAACGCCGACTATCGGTGGCCGTTCGGCGTGACCACGGGCGCGACGGTCACCGCCGTCGGGGACAGCTTCGACAACGCGTCCAACGCGCGCCGGCTTGACGGCTATACGCTCGTGGACCTGCGCGCGTCGTTCCCGGTAGGCGGTCACGCGGAGGTGTATGGCCGCGTCGAGAACGTGTTCGACGAACGCTATCAGACCACCTTCCAATATGGCCAGCCCGGCCGCGCGGCGTTCGGCGGCGTGCGGTTGCGGCTCTGACGCGGGTGGCCGCCGCGCTCCGTCGGCGTGTACAGGTTTTGGAGGAATGTCGCCCATGACGCGGACGCAACATGAGCACGATCGACACGATGCCCGGATGCGGCGCGTCGCGGTCGCGCGCGAAAAGATGCAGGCGCGCCGGACGCTCGAACGCGGGCTGCTCCTCGTCCACACCGGCAACGGCAAGGGCAAGTCCTCCTCCGCGTTCGGCATGGCGATCCGCAGCATCGGCTGGGGCATGCGGGTGGCGATCCTGCAATACGTCAAGGGCAAGTGGGAGACGGGCGAGCGCAACTTCTTCGACGCGCACCCCGATCTCGCGACGTTCGAGGTGATGGGGGAGGGCTTCACCTGGGACACCGCCGACCGCGCGCTCGACATCCGCGCCGCGCGCGCCGCGTGGGAGCGGTCCAAGGCGATGATCCTCGATCCCGCCTATGACTTCGTGGTCCTGGACGAACTCAATATCGTGCTGCGCGACGACACGCTGCCGATCGGTGAGGTGGTCGCGTTCCTGAAGGATCGCCCGCTCACCAAGCACGTCTGCATCACCGGCCGCAATGCCAAGCCCGAGCTGCTGGATATTGCGGACCTCGTCACCGACTTCACCGAAGTGAAGCACCCCTACCAAGCCGGATTCAAGGCGCAGAAAGGCGTCGAATATTGACGCGGGTTCTGTCGCTGGTCTTGGCCGTGGCCGCCACCGGGTCCGCGCCGCCCGCGCCGCGCATCGTGTCGATGAACCCGTGCATCGACGCGGTGCTGATGCGGGTCGCGGACCCTCGCCAAATCGCGGGGATCAGCCATTATTCGCAGGACCCGCGCGCGTCGTCGGTGCCGCTCGCCTGGGCGCGCCGGTTCCGCGCGACGTCGGGCACCGCCGAGGAGGTGGTGGCGCTGCGTCCCGACATTGTCCTGTCCGGCCCGCACGTAGAACCCGCGACGATCGCGGCGCTCCGGCGGATGCGTATCCGGCTGGTTCAATACAACGTGCCCGAGTCGGTGGCGGAGAGCGTGGCGCAGGTGCGCGCGATTTCGGCCGCCACTGGTAATTCCGCGGGCGGGGAGGCACTCGCCGCGCGTATTGAGGCAGCCGCAAGGCCAGTCGCGGGGCCGCAGGTGCCCGCGCTCATCTGGCAGGGCGGCGGACTGGTGCCGGGCGCGGGCACGCTGCCCGACGAGCTGCTGCGCCGCGCCGGTTTCCGCAACATGAGCGCGGCTTACGGCCTGAAGAAATGGGACGTGCTGCCGATGGAATATCTCATCGCCCGCCCGCCGCGCGTCCTCCTGTCGACGAGCGCGACGCAGGCGGGGGAGGAGCGGCTAATGTCACACCCCGCGATCCGGCGGCTCGCGGCGCGGATCACGGTCGCGCCCTACGCGACCCGGCTGATGAACTGCGGCGGCCCGACGATCGTCGAAGCGATGGCCCGCCTGGCCGAGGTCCGGCGCGGAGTGGCGCGGTGAGACGCCTCAACCTGTGGCTGATCGTTCTGTGCCTGCTCGCGGCGGCGCTGTCGGTCGCGGCGGGGAAGGTGTGGGTGCCGCTGAGCGCATGGAACGCGGCCGACCCGCGTTCGATCATCATCGTCGAGCTACGGCTACCGCGGACGGTGTTGGCGCTGACCGTCGGCGCGGCGCTCGGGCTGTCGGGCGCGGTGATGCAGGGCTATCTGCGCAATCCGCTCGCGGACCCCGGGCTGTTCGGGGTGTCGGCGGGCGCGGCGTTCGGCGCGGTGGTGTCGCTGTATTTTGGCTACGCGGCCCAAGCCTGGCTGCTGCCCGGTTTCGCGCTGGCGGGCGCGGGCACGGTCACCGCGCTGCTCGCACTGATTGCGGGCCGATCGGGGAGCCTGGTCCTGTTCACGCTCGCGGGCATGATCCTGACCAGCATCGCCGGCTCGCTGACCGCGCTGGCGATCAGTCTTGCGCCGACGCCGTTCGTGTCGTCGCAGATCGTCACCTGGCTGATGGGGGCGTTGACGGATCGGAGCTGGGACGATGTGGAAATCGCGCTGCCGCTGGTGCTTGCGGGCGCGGCGGTGCTCGCGACCACGGCGCGTTCGCTCGATGCGCTGACGCTCGGCGAACTGGCGGCTCGGTCTATCGGCGTCGATCCGGGTCGGCTGCAGATCGCGGTGGTGGTCGGCACCGCGCTGACGGTCGGTGCCTCAGTGGCGAGCGCGGGAGTGATCGGGTTCGTGGGGTTGATGGTGCCGCACCTCGTCCGCCCGCTGGCCGGCGGGCGTCCGTCGGCGATCCTGCTGCCCTCCGCGCTGGGCGGGGCGGCGCTGCTCACGATAGCGGACAGCCTGGTGCGGCTCGCCCCCACCGTCAGCGAGCTCCGGCTCGGCATCGCGATGTCGATGCTGGGCGGCCCGTTCTTCTTGTACCTGCTCGTATCCATGCGGCGGAAACTGGCATGAGCACGCTGGTCGCCGACCGGATCGGCGTCGCGTTGGGCGGTGCGCGCGTGCTGACCGACGTCGCCATCGCCTTTCGCCCGGGCCGCGTTACCGCGCTGCTCGGCCCCAACGGCGCGGGCAAGAGCACGCTGCTCGCCTGCCTCGCGGGTCTGCGCGTTCCGGCGACGGGCGCGGCGACGCTGGACGGCGCGCCCGTCCACCTGCTCGATCGCCGCGTCCGGGCGCGGCGGATCGGCTTGCTGCCCCAGGCGCAGGACGTCCATTGGAACGTGGATGTCGAGACGCTGGTCGGGTTGGGCCGGCTGCCCTGGCGCGCTCGCGGAGCCGAAACCGAAGCGGACCGCGCCGCGATCGCGCGCGCGATGGCCGCCACCGACGTCGCTCACTTCGCGAGCCGGGGGGTAGAGCATCTGTCGGGTGGCGAGCGGTCGCGCGTGCTGCTCGCGCGCGTGCTGGCCGGCGAACCCGAATGGCTGCTCGCGGACGAACCGCTCGCCAGCCTGGATCCCGCGCATCAGCTCGACGTGGCGGGAGTGCTGCGCCGCATCGCCGCGCAAGGCGCGGGGGTGGCCCTGGTGATGCATGATCTCAACCTCGCGGCGCGGATCGCGGACGACGCGGTGCTGCTCCGCCAGGGCAAGGTGGTGGCGACCGGCGCGGTCGGCGATGTGCTCACCGCGCCGTTGATCGCCAAGACATACGACGTAACCGCCGAGGTCGGCCGCACCGCCGGAGGCGAGCGATTTGTCCTGCCGCTGGCGCGCGCCTAAGCCATGCGGCGGCGGTGCTTCCATGCCGGTCGTGGCAATTGATGGCGATCGGGAGGGGAACGGTATGACAAAGGACGAGCTCCACGCGCACCTGGATGCGCTCGCCAAGCCGCGCGGTGCTTTGGGACGGCTTGAGGAGATCGCGGTCGAGCTGGCCTTGACGCAGGGACGGCTCGATCCGCGCACCCGTCCGCGCGCGCTGGCACTGTTCGCGGGCGATCATGGCTGCGTCGCCGACGGCGTGTCCGCCTGGCCTTCGGCGGTGACGGGAATGATGATGGCCGCGATCGTGGCAGGGCGCGCCACCAGCAACGCGCTCGCGGCCGCGCACGGCTGCGCGCTGCGGTTGGTCGACGTCGGCGTGGCCGGGGTGCGATTGGCGAACGGCCCCGCTTTCTACCGGGATGCGCGCATCGCCGATGGGACAGCGAGCCTCGCGACCGGGCCCGCGATGACGGTCGACGCCTTCGACGCGGCTTGGCGCGTCGGCGAGGAGGAGGCCGAGCGCGCGGTCGCGGACGGTGCTGCCCTGCTGATCGCGGGCGAGATGGGCATCGGCAACACCACCCCCGCCGCTTGCCTGACCGCGCTGCTGACCGGCATCGACGCGGAGGCGGCGGTGGGTCGCGGCGCGGGTTCCGACGACGCGGTGCTCGCACGAAAGCGCGCCGTCGTCGCGGGAGCGGTCGCGCGGGCGCGGGCGCGGGCGCGGGCGTCGCTCGCGGACGAGCCGCGCCGCGCGATCGCGGCGGTCGGCGGGTTCGAGATCGCGGCGATGGCCGGCTTTTATGCGCGCGGTGCTGCGCTGGACGCGACGCTGCTGCTCGACGGATACGTCGCCACGGCTGCGGCATTGGTCGCGGAGCGGCTCGCCCCCGGCACCGGCAACGCGATGATCGCGGGCCACCGGTCGGCGGAACCCGGCCACGCCGCCGCGCTCGCTCGACTGGGACTCGACCCGCTGCTCGATTGGGGCATGCGGCTCGGCGAGGGCAGCGGCGCGCTGGTCGCGTTGCCGTTGCTCGATGCCGCCGCCGCGTTGTTGACGGGCGTCGCGCGGCTTGACGAGATCGGCGCGGCGCGTGCGGACTGACGTGCCCGTCTGGGCACCGCCGCTGTTGGCGGTGCAGTTCCTGACGCGGCTGCCGGTGCCGCCGCTGGCGCGGCTCTCGCCGGAGCAGGCGAAAGCGGGGCTTCATCGGGCGATCGCGTGGCTGCCACTCGCGGGCACGCTGGTGGGTTTGATCACGGCGGGCACGTACGCCGCCGCGCTGCTTGCGTGGTCGCGGCCGGTCGCCGCCTTCCTCGCGCTGGCGGTCGAAGCATGGCTGACGGGCGCGTTCCACGAAGACGCGGTCGCCGACTTTTGCGACGCGTTCGGGGGGAGCGCATCGGGCGAGGAGGCGCGGCGCATCCTGAAGGACAGCCGCGTCGGCAGCTATGGCGCGCTCGGCCTGGTGCTGTTGGTCGGCCTGCGCGCGGCGGCGATGGCGGCGCTACCGGCCCGGCTCGCGGTGGCGGCGATCGTTGGAGCAGCGACGATGGGCCGGTTATGGGCGGTGTGCCTGCTCGCGCTGTGTCCGCCGGCCCTGGTCGGCCCCGGGCTGGCGAAGGATCTGGGCGGACTGCCGCGCGGCGGCGCGATGCTGGCGATGCTGCTCGCGCTGCCTGGGCTGGCGGTGATGACGCTCGGCAAGCCGCCGGCGGTGCTCGCGTCGCTCGTCCTGGGCGCGGTCGCGCTGCCCGGCCTTGCGGGCTTCCTGCGCCGGCGGATCGGGGGCAGCACCGGAGACTGCCTGGGGTTCGCCGCCTATCTCGGACAGCTTACGCTGTTGCTCGCGGCCAGCGCGCGATGACGCGGGCGATGGTCGTGCTCGTGCGTCATCCCGAGGTGGCGCGGGCATGGCGCGGCCGCTGTTACGGGCGGAGCGACATGAGCTGGAGCCGCGAGGGCGCGCGGCGCGCGGCCGTGCTGATCGACGAATTGGTCGCGCTTAGGCCCACGGCGATCGTTCATTCCGATCTGGTGCGGACGCGCCGCTTGGCCGAGCGCTTCAAGCTGCCGACGATCGCGGACCCGCGTTGGCGCGAACGCGATTTCGGAAGCTGGGAAGGGCGGAGCTGGGACGCGATTTGGCGCGAGACGGGCAGCTCGATGGACCGCATGGTCACCGACCCCGAGCATTTCCGGCCCGGTGGTGGCGAGACCACGCGCGAAGTCGCGGACCGCGCGCGCGTGGCGTGGGACGACCTTCCCGCGGACGGTATCGTCGTGGTCGTCACGCACGGGGGGCCGATCGCCCTCGTCCGAGCCGTCGCGGAGGGCATTAGCCTCGACCGGGCTGTAGGCCTGGTTCCGGCGTGCGGCGAACAGGTTCGCCTGGGCCGCCGCGCGCTCGGCTGAGCCGCCGTCGCGTCGCGCGTCTACCAGCGCGCGAGGCGCGCCACGGCGGTGCGGGCGGCGATCGTGACCAGCCCACAGCCCAGGACGTACCAGACCATGATATAGAGGGGATCGTCCGACGGGCACGCGAAGGCGAACACGAACGCTCCCCACCCCGACGCGCCCATGCCGCAGGCAAGCGCGGTGCCGCCAAGGTCGGTCGGCGCGCCACGACAAGCGATCAGGCCGAGTGCGATCGCGGGCGGCAGCGACAGCGCCGCCATCTCCCGCAGACACATCAGCCCATGGTGCCAATCGAGCCGCACCGCGAGTTCGGTCATCGACGAAATTCCAGTGTCGAGCGCGCAGCCGATAGCCAGCGCGACGCCACTCGCCGCGACGATCCGGCCCAAGCCGCGTCGCGGCACCGCTCCGGGGCGGAGCGAGGTGAGCGCGGTGACCGTGCCGAGCAGCGCGACCGCGAACAAGCCGACGAGCTTCAACCGCAAGGACGAGTGCTTGATCGCGTCGGCGAAGTCGTCGCGCGCGAACCCGGCGGACAGCCACCAGGCGAGTTCCGCCCCGGCGACGGCGGCGACCAGCGCGGCGTCGCGCGCGAGCGAATGCCGGCGAACCGGGCGCAGGTCGGCGACCAGCGTGTCGATGACAGCATTAGTCCGCATGTGCTTGCCTTTGCGCGATCGTGGATAGTTTCGCGATCCCCCGGTGGATGTTGACCTTGACCAGCGCGGTCGATTGTCCGGTCCGCGCGGAGGCCTCTTCGATGCTGTACCCGTCGATCTTCACCAATCGGATCACCGTCGCCTGCGCGGGTTTGAGTTCCCGCATCAGCGCGTGGAGCAGGGTCGCGCTGACCACCATCGTTTCGTGATCGCCGACCGCGACGTCGTCGTCGAGTTCATCGGTCCGCGAGCGGCTGATGGCGCGCAGCCGGTCGATCCACTTATATCGCGCCACCGCCGTCAGCCACGGTTTGAACGGCCGCGCGCGGTCATAGGTGTGGCGCTTTGCGTGGATCGCGATGAGCGTGTCCTGCACCGCGTCGTCCACCAGCGCCGGCGGCAGCCGCCGCGCATAGAACCGCAACAGCCAATGCCGCAGTTCGTCGAGCAGGCGGCGGTATGCGCCGCCGTGCCCGTCCTGCGCCGCCGCCATCAGGCCACCCCACTCGTCTTCGGCAAGTGTCACCACGCTCAGCCCTTGGCGGCCCCGACGATCGCGCCGCCCACGCCGTCCTGCACGATCGCCGCGACAGCGAGACCGGGCTGCTTGGCCGGCGGAATAGCGAAGGTCGCGCTCGCGCCGGTCCAGCGGCCGAGCGACACGAGTTCGCGAACGATGTTGCGGTGGGGAAGGGTGCGCCCGCCGTTCTCGCCCGCCCGGATCGGCACGTCGATCGTGCGCGGGTCGTAGCGGACCAGCCAGATAGTGGCCGGATGCGCGGCGGGCGGTCCCTTACCGACGATCACCTGGTTGGCGCGGATCGCGACGGCGGGGCCGCTGACCCGCGATGCGGCGATCGTTTGGTCGAGTCGCGTGCGGTTGCTGCCGACAATATCCGCCTGGCCATTGACAAAGACTTGCGGCGTCCAGACGTTGGCACGGTTGCGGCGGTGCGCGTAGTCCCATTGGCGCGCGGTGAACTGCGGTGTGGCGAAAGTGTCCTTCCAGCCGAGTTGGTCCCAATACGTCACGCCATATGACAGCGCGAGCACGTTGGGCGCGCGCGCCAGCGCGTTGATGTTGGTCTCGGCGGGCGGACAGTCCGAACAGCTTTGGCTCTGGAACAGCTCCACGACCGTCAATCTGGGCGGGGAGGCGGCGGCGGCCGGCGCGACCCGGGCGGTGTCGGTCGCGGCGAGGGCGACCTCGCTCAGCGCGGCGATGCCGATCAGAACAAGCCACTGGGGACGGGTCGGTCGCATGCAAGGCACCTCGTGCTTGTGTTCCTGGAAGTTCGCCGCCGCCACCGATATGGTTACACCGGCGATGTCGCCCGGCGTCGCCTCGATCCGCGAAACCCTTGCGACAAGGAACAGGGCCGCCCAGCAAGCGTAGATATGACTGTCGGGGTCTTGCGGCGCTTGTGCGATAGGCTCTACACCATAGTATCCGAACAGGAGATTGTAATGACCAAGACTTTATCGGCCGCGCTGCTGGCCTCGTGCGTCGCGCTGGCCCCCACGCCGGTGCTCGCCAAGGGCTGTATCCGTGGCATGGTCGCGGGCGGCGTCGCGGGCCATTACGCCCACCACCACGCGATCGCGGGCGCGATGGCGGGCTGCGCGGCGGGCCATTATTACTACAAGCACAAGGCGACCGTCGCCGCGCGTCAGCAGACGACCACCACCACCGCCACGGCGCACTAAGACGACCGACCACTCCCTCTCGCCGGACGGCGGGAGGGAGTGGTCATTCGGCGACCGGTCAGGCTATTGTCTCGCAAGCGGTTTGTGCCGCAGTCTAATCGGGACGCGCATGCCGTTACCTCTTTATCCCATGCCGGACTCCAGGCCCGGTTCCCATGCGCAACGGCGCGCAGGGCTGGCGGCCGTGTCGCTGCTCGTCGCGGCGGGGATGTTCACGCTTGGCGGTTTTCTGCCCGCGCTGATCTGGGCGGTGATCTTCGCGATCGGGCTGTGGCCTACGTTCGAGCGGCTATCGGCACGCTGGCCGCGCCACCGTCACGGCTTGCTTCCCGCCACGTTGGTGCTGGCAGTCCTGTTGATCTTCGTTGTCCCGGTATTGATGGTGGCGCTGCCCCTGATCGGCGACGCGCACGCGGCCTCGATATGGGTCGCGCAGGCTCGAGAGGTCGGCATCCCGCCACCGCCGGTGCTGTCCACGCTTCCGTTCAGCGACCGGCTGATCCCGCTATGGCAGCGCGAATTGGGTCAGCCCGGCGCGATTTCCGCGCTGACCGCGCATGTCATGCAGGGCAGTCTGGTCGCCACCGCGCGCGAAGTCGGCGCGGAGGCGCTGCACCGGGTCGTGCTGCTCGCCTTTATGCTGCTGGCGCTGTTCTTTCTGCTGCGCGAGGGCGACACGGTCAGCCGGCAGGTACGCGCCGCCAGCGCCCGCGCGTTCGGCCCCAAGGGGGAGCGGGTGGGGCAACAGATGATCCGCTCCGTCCACGGCACCGTCAACGGGCTGGTGCTGGTGGGGCTGGCGGAAGGCGTGCTGCTCGGGCTGGTATACTGGATCGCGGGCGTGCCGCACCCGGCGTTGTTCGGGCTCGTCGCCGCGTTGCTGGCGATGGTGCCGTTCGGCGCGCCGGTCGCGTTCTGCATCGCCGCATTATTGCTGGCGGCGCTGGGACAGCCGGTGGCGGCGGTTGTCGTGGTCGCGGTCGGTTTCGCGGTGATGTTCGTGGCGGATCATCTGGTCCGCCCGATGCTGATCGGGGGCGCAACGCGGTTGCCGTTCTTGTGGGTGCTGCTCGGCATCCTCGGCGGGGTGGAGGCGTGGGGCCTATCGGGGCTGTTCGTCGGCCCCGCGATCATGGCCGCGCTGATCCTGTTGTGGCGCGAATGGGTCGGCGAGCAGGCCGGGCCGCTCGAGCCGACGCCGGGATAGCCGTCAGAACCAGGCGATCAATGCCAGCGTGCAACCCGCCGCCGCCGCCAACCCCGCGAGCCCGAACAGCCAGCGCCGCTGCGTCAGCGCGGTGATCGACGCCAGCGCGATCGCGATCTGGACGAAGGTCATCGCGATCGACAGCTTGATGTGCGGGCGCAACGCTTGCCGCGACTCCTCGTTGGCCTCCTCCGACCGCCTATCGAGCACCTCCGCCCGGTGCTGCAATGTGCGGCTCTTGGCGCGATAGCGGGCGATCTCTGCCTGTTGCGCAGGGGAGGCGGCATCGACCGAGCGTTCGTCGAGGTGGCGTTTCAGCTCCTCGGCCTGGTAATAGGACCACATATCCGACGCCTGTGCCTTGAGCAGCACCGCCTCGTTCTTCTGATACAGCGCGTCGCTCTCGGTATGTCCGCCCAGCAGGCTCACCACCGCGCCGATCGTCGCGAGCACCGCCGAGAACAGCGCGATCCGCTGCGACAGCGGCTCGCCATGCTCGGCATGTTCGTCGACCACGTTCTCGTGATGACCGCGGACCTCGAACTCTTCAGCCATGTCCGTTCACTCCGCCCACGCAGCATCGTCGATGTGCAGCTCGGCGCTCGGCCGCGCTCCCCAATCGTCCTTCTTCGCGCGCCCGGCCAGCCATAGCCGCCGGTGGCTTGCCCCTAACAGCGCCTGGCCGAGCACGGTGTCCGCCTGTCGGAACGCGACCGTCTTGAGCGATTGCCCGTCGTCGCCCGACACGATCGCGCGGACGTGGCCGTTGCCGACCACGTCCGCCTTGACGACGCGCACCGGCCCGGTGGCCACGCGCGGCGCGGGCCAGCCCATGCCATAAGGACCGCCCGCCTCCAGCGCGTCGACCAGCGCCGGGTTGACCCCGGCGGGCGCGACGCTGGTGTCGAGCAGCAGCGCGCGCCCTTCGGCGGAGCGGGCAACGCCCGCCGCGAGCCGCTCTTCCAGAAACGCGGCGAGTTCGGGCAGGCGCTCCTCGCGGACGGTCAGCCCGGCGGCCATCGCGTGCCCGCCGCCCGCCTCGATCAAACCGTGCTCCTTCGCCGCGAGGATCGCCGCGCCGAGATCGACGCCCGCGACCGAGCGCCCCGATCCCTTGCCGACCCCCGCCGCGTCGAGCGCGATCACAATCGCGGGCCGCGCGAGTTTCTCCTTCAATCGCCCCGCGACGATGCCGATCACGCCGGGATGCCAGCCGCGCCCCGCGACCATCGCCACCGCGCCGCCGACGACCAGCGTCTCGGCATGCTCCTGCACGCCCGTCTCGATGAAGCGCCGCTCGTCGTTGAGCCGCCCCAGCTCCTCCGCCAGCGCGCGCGCTTCCGCCGGGTCGCGGGTGGTGAGCAACCGGACGCCGAGGTCCGACCGCCCGACCCGCCCGCCCGCGTTGATCCGGGGGCCGAGCGCGAAGCCGAGATCGCTGCACGTCGGCGCTCGCCCCAGCCGCGCCGCTTCCGCCAGCGCGGCCAAGCCGATGTTGCGCCCCTGCGCCATTACCTTCAGCCCCTGCGCCACGAACGCGCGGTTGAGCCCGCGAAGCTGCGCGACATCAGCGACGGTGCCCAGGGCGACCAGGTCGAGATGGTCGAGCAGCCTGGGTTCCGCGTGCCCGGCGAAGAAGCCTCGCCCGCGTAGCTCTCGCACCAGCGCCGCGCAGAGCAGCCAGACCATGCCGACGGCGGCGAGGTGGCCGTGCGCCGCGCCGTCGGTCTCGTCGAGCCGGTTAGGGTTCACCACCGCGTGCGCGTGGGGGAGGGCGGCGGCGCATTTGTGATGGTCGACCACCACCACCTCGACGCCGATGTCGCGCGCATGCGCCAGCGCCTCGAACGCCTGCGCGCCGCAATCGACGGTGACGATCAACGACGCGCCCTCCGCGGCGAGGCGGGCGAGCGCGGGGCCGGTGGGGCCATAGCCCTCGATCATCCGGTCGGGGATGTACGCGCGCGCCTCCACGCCCAGCTCGCGCAGCACGAGCACCAGCAATGCGGCCGACGTCGCGCCGTCGACATCGTAATCGCCGAAGATCGCGACCGCCTCGTTGGCCTGCACCGCGTCCGCGACGCGCGCGGCGGCGCGGTCCATGTCACGAAAGATCGACGGGTCGGGCATGAACGCGCGGATCGACGGCGCGCGGTGGTCGTCGAGCGCGTCGGGCGGACAGCCACGCGCGAGCAACAGCTGCGTCACGAGCTCCTCCGGCATGAACCCGCCACGCGCATCCGCCTCCAGCCGTCGCCAGCGCCAGGGCTGGCCGAGAATGGAGCAGGAAATGTTCAGGGCGGCGGTCATCGAGTCGGGCAATCGGAAGTGGTCAAAGTTCACGCTACGTCAGTGTTTCACCCCGCCTCGGGGCAGCGCCGCAGATGCTGAAATAGCGTCAGACCGGAAGGAGGACAGGCACATGCACGATCTATCGCACGTCTTTGTCCGTGTAGGACAGCCCGGTCACGCGATCCAGGCGCCTTCCCGAAACCATTTGGTGATCACATATTTTACGCCCGACACCACCGCCATGCCTTCGTGCAACGTCAGCTCGTTGGGGCTACCGTCCGCCTTCATGTTGTTCCACGCCAGCAGCATGCCCCGCTTGGGCGCGATGCGGATGCCCGCCTGCGGGAACCAGGTCGCGCCGCCCTCCTCGACATCATTGAGATAGATCATCGCGGTCCAGGTGCGCTGGCCGCCGGTGCGCTGCATGTTCGCCCAGTACGGCGCGTTCTCGCTGAACCAGTCGTTGTGCGCGCGGAACTGCTGGCCGGGCGCATAACGCTGGCCTTGCATCGTCTCGCCCCGCGCGGGGTCGATGCCGAGCAAGGCCGCGATCCGTTCGTCGGTGGGCCGCACGTCGGGCGACCAGCGGTCCATGTCGCAGCTCTCGCTGGTGCGGAAGTTCTGGTCCTTGCTTTCCGACAGCAACGTCGACGGGCGGCGGTTGCCGTCGATCAGCCGTATCAGCGCCGCGCATTCGGCGGCGGACAGGAAATCGGGGTGGTAATAGACCTGAACCCCCTCGATCCGGACGGCGGTGACCGCGGGGTTGTCGTCGAGCCGCGCCGCCACCTGCGCGCCCGCGAGCTGGCGGACGGGCGAGGCGGACGGGGCGGCGCGCGAGCGGAGGAAAGCCATGCGCGCCATTGTCGGCGAGCGACGGCGAAACGCAAGGGGCAGGACCACATGCCCGGCCCCCAACGTCTTAGCCAAAGATGCCATACACCGTGTCGACCACCTCACCCGAGTAGATGTCGACCAGCAACGCGTCGCCGTAATAGCGCACCCAGCGATAAGGCCCGTCGACCGGCGGCAAGCGGTATTCGTACGGGTCGTCGAGCCAGTAATCGCGCGCGAACAGCCCCTCCTCCAGGACGAACCCGACGCCGAACCGCTGATACCCGTACCGCCAGCCATAAGGGGCGGCGTAGCGCGGCAGGCGGAACAGCTCGTCATGCCCGCGCCGATAGCCGTTCCAATCATAACGCCGGTCGTTCCGCCACCCACGATTCCACTGTTCGCCGCCACGGTTGTACTCTGGCCGGTAACCACCGCCATAGCTTGCGCGCCCGCCGTCGTACCGGAACGGATTGCCACGATCGGTGCGGTAGGTCGGCGCGGGCTGATAGGCGCGGCGCGGGGCCTCGTACGCTTGCCGGTTCTGAAACGGCTGCTGCGGCTGCCCGACGAAGCCGCGTCCGCCCTCGAAGCGGCGCGGATCGCCGCCGAAGCGGTTCTCCTGGGGCCGGTTCTGGAACGCCTGCCCGCCGTTGTACCCCTGACCGCGATCGAACCGGCGACCGCCGTCGCGCATCTCAGGGCGCTGGAACGCGGGCTGCTGCTGCGGGACACCCTCCGCACGCGGCGCGCGATCGAAGCGGCGTCCGCCGTCGAACCCGCCGCGCTGGACTTGCGGCTGGGGCTGAGGCTGTTGCGGAGTGGGGGCCTGCGCCATCGGCGCGCGCTGCTCGCCGCGGCCGGAATGGCGGTCGCCGCCGCGCCAATCCTGCGCGCTCGCCAGCGCGGGCAGTGCCGTGGCAGCCAACAGGGCCAAAGCCATCATCTTCCTCATGGCGTTCACTCCCGGCCCGTCGCGGGCGCAAGCCGCCCCGACGTTGATCTCCCAAATGCGCCAGCCGTGCTGCGCGCAAGCTGAACCGTTCCGTCAGCGTGGTGTAAGGTTACGCCGTCGCTTTGCCGGGCCAAGCGCGGGCACCGTCCGCGCGGCGTCCGCCGGATCGATCCCGGGCCGCGCGCCCGCCGGGATCAGCTCTTCGCCGCGCGCCGCGCGTGCCGCCCGCGCGATCGCCTCCACCAGCCGGGGATAGATGCCGCACCGGCATAGGTTCGTGATCGCCGCCCCGATCTGCGCCTCGCTCGGGTTGGGCGTGGTCTTGATCAGCGCGGCCGCCGCCATGACGATGCCCGGCACGCAGAACCCGCATTGGACGACGTTGCCAGCGACCAGCGCGAGCTGCACCGGGTGCGTCCGCTCGCGCGACAGCCCCTCGATGGTGGTCACGACGCTACCCTCGATCGCGCCGATCGTCACCTGGCAACTACGCACCGCCGCGCCGTCGATGTCCACGGTGCAGGCCCCGCACTGGCCGTTGCCGCAGCCGTATTTGGTGCCGGTCAGGTTAGACGCGTCGCGCAACGCCCACAGCAGCGGTGTTTCCGGATCCATACGATACTGGACCGGCTGATTGTTGACGGTGAACTTCGTCATGCGTGCGTCAGAAGGCGTTCAGCCCCGTAATCGCGCGGCCCAGGATCAGCGCATGAACGTCGTGCGCGCCTTCATAGGTGTTGACCGTTTCCAGGTTCATCATGTGGCGCATGACCTGATACTCGCCGCTGATGCCATTGCCGCCGTGCATGTCGCGGGCGTGGCGGGCGATGTCGAGCGCCTTGCCGACATTGTTGCGCTTGACGATCGAGACCATCTCCGGCGCGAACCGCCCCGCGTCCATCAGCCGCCCGACCCGCAGGCTCGCCTGCAGCCCCAGCGCGATCTCCGTTTCCATGTCGGCGAGCTTCTTCTGGTACAGCTGCCGTCCCGCCAGCGGGGTGCCGAACTGCTTGCGGTCGAGGCCGTATTGCCGCGCGGCGTGGAAGCAATATTCCGCCGCCCCCAACGCCCCCCAGCTGATCCCGTAACGCGCGCGGTTGAGGCAACCGAACGGCCCCTTCAACCCCTGCACGTCGGGGAGCAGCGCGTCCTCGCCGACCGCCACCTCATCCATCAGGATCATGCCGGTGACGGAGGCGCGCAGCGACAGCTTGCCCTCGATCTTGGGTGTCTCCAGCCCTGGACCGCGCTCCAGCACGAAGCCGCGGATCGCGCCGCCATGCGCGTCCGACTTGGCCCAGATCACGAACACATGCGCGATTGGCGAGTTGCTGATCCATGTCTTCGCGCCAGAGATGACGTAGCCGCCGTCGACCTTCTTCGCGCGCGTCGTCATGCTGGCGGGGTCGGAGCCGGAGTCGGGTTCGGTCAGCCCGAAGCAGCCGATCCACTCGCCCGAAGCGAGCCGGGGCAGATACTCGCGGCGTTGTTCTTCGGAGCCGTAGGTGAAGATCGGGTACATGACGAGCGACGATTGCACGCTCATCATCGAGCGATAGCCGGAGTCGACGCGCTCCACCTCGCGCGCGACCAGGCCATAGGCGACGTAACCCGCGCCGACGCCGCCATACTCTTCCGGCACCGTCGGCCCGAGCAGCCCGAGTTCCCCCATTTCCGCAAAGATCGCCGGGTCGGTATGTTCGTGCTGGAACGCCTCGACGATGCGCGGCGCGAGCTTGTCCTGCGCATAAGCATGCGCGGTGTCGCGGATCATGCGCTCGTCGTCGGTCAATTGATCGTCGAGGAGGAACGGATCGTCCCATTCGAAGCGCGCCATGCCTGCCATCACCGATCTCCTCGATCCACTCCCTACGCCTGCCCGCCCGGTCCGGGTAGCGCAAAAACCGTTCGCCGCGCGAGAACCACCGCTTGCGCCGAGCAAAGCCGGTCCGCTACGCATCCCATCGTCTTGTTGTTCCGTTAACCATTGAACGACAGGGCGGGTAAGAGTTGTGCGGCGCCAACGATTTGTCGCCGAAGGGGTTTGCGTGGCAGGCATTCAGCGTCGGCATTACTGGCTCGCCGTCGCGCTGTTGGTCGCGCCGGCGGGGGCGTGGGCGCAACTGGAGCGCCCCGGCACCGCGCCCGCGCGAGGGCCGGACGCGCCGAAGCCGGCACCAACCGCCACGCCAGCGACCGGCGCGCCCATTGTTCCCGACGCCGAGTTCAATGCCGCGCTGCCGCCGCTGTCCAACGATCTCAATGCGCCGCTCGAGCCGATGACGCCGATGTCGCCCGCTGCGACGCCGGTGCCTTCAGCGACCGCGACCCTGCCGCCCGCGAATCCCGACGACCCGCAACTCGCGCAGCCGCTGACGCCACTGGCGGCGTTCAACACCACCCCGCTGGAAACGGTGGCGGACGTCAAGGACAAGAACGCGCCCAAGCTGCGCTATTCCACCGTCATCAAGGGGCTGGAGAAGACCAATCTCAAGGGCCGGTGGGAGGCGCTGTCCGCGCTGCGCAACGGCCACGGCAAGGCGGACAACGCGACCCAGGTGACCGCGCGCGCGCGCGAGGACGAGGCGCTGACGGTGCGGCTGTTGAAGTCGCTCGGCTATTACGACGGCACCGCGACCTCGGCGGTGGAAACGACGCCCAAGGACCAAAAGGCGCGGCTGACCGTCACGGTCACTGCCGTTCCGGGGACGTTGTACAAGCTCGGCTCGATCGCCGTCACGCATGGACCGACCACGCCCGCCGACCTGGTCGAGCATAATCTGCCGCTCAAGACCGGCGACGCGATCGAGGCCGACCGCGTGCAAGGCGCGGAAGCCAACGTCGCGCTGGTGCTGCCGCAACGGGGCTATCCGTTTGTCCAGGTCGGGCAACGCGACATCCTGCTCGACGAGGCGAAGTTCACCGGGGACTACACGTTGCCGGTCGAGACGGGCGCGCGGTCGTCGTTCGGCAAGCTGGTGACGGCGGGCGAGCCGATCTTCGGGCTAGACCACCTCGACCTGTTCCCCCGCTTCCATCAAGGCCAGCTGTACAATAGTCTTCTGACCGATGACCTGCGCGACGCGCTGGTCGCGACGGGGCTGTTCTCGGCGATCAGCGTTAAGCCGCAGGCGACCGGGCGCATGCGCGCGGACGGGACCGAGGAGGTCGACCTGCTCGTCACGCAGGCGAAGGGCAAATGGCACTCGCTGGCGGGGCAGGCGGGCTATGCGACCGGCCAGGGTTTCACGCTGACGGGCAGCTACACCAACCGCAACGCCTTCCCGGACGAGGGCGCGCTGATCCTGACCGGGGTCGCGGGCACGCAGGAACAGGGCGCGTCGGCGACGTTTCGCCGCGCCAACGCCGGGCGGCGCGACCGCAGCTTTCAGTTGCTTGCGAGCGCGGATCATAGCAATTACAGCGCGTTCAACGCCTTTACCGGCACGCTCGGCATCCGCTGGGCGTATGATTCGACGCCGATCTGGCAGAAGCGCGTCACCTATGCTTACGGGGCCGAGCTGGTCGCCACCAATGAAAGCGTGTACGATTTCGGCATCGGCGATCGCACGCGACGCACCTACGGCATCCTGGCGCTGCCCGCGCAAGTTCAGTTCGACCGGTCGGACAGCCTGCTCGACCCTACGCGCGGCTATCGGTTGAAGCTGTCGCTCAGCCCGGAGACGTCGGTCCACGGCGGCATCAATCCGTACGCGCGCGCGCAGTTAGAGGGGGATTACTACAACCACGTCTCGTCGAGCCTCGTGCTGGCGGGACGGGCGCGGGTCGGCTCGATCCTCGGCATCTCGCGCGACGAGCTCGCGCCCTCGCGGCGCTATTATGGCGGCGGGGGCGGATCGGTGCGCGGCTATGGCTATCAACGGCTCGGGCCGTTCGATCCACAGGGCAATCCGGTCGGCGGGCGCAGCTTCAACGAGTTCAGTCTGGAGGCGCGCTACCGGTTCGGCGATTTCGGCATTGTCCCGTTCTTCGACGGCGGCAACGCGTATGAGTCGAGCAGGCCCGGGTTCAACGACCTGCGCTATGGCGCGGGCATCGGTGGGCGGTTCTACACCAATTTCGGCCCGTTCCGCGCCGACATCGCCACGCCGCTGAACAAGCGGAAGGGGGACGGCAAGGTCGCGTTGTATATCTCTATCGGGCAAGCATTCTGATGGCCGTCGCGCCCGTGGAGATCGCCGCCAGGCCGCGCCGGTCGCTGGGGCTCCGCGCCCTGAAATGGCTGGCGTGGACGCTCCTCGCGCTGGTGCTGCTGGTCGGCATCGTGTTGCTGGGGATCAACACCGACCCCGGCCGCCGCTTCGTCGCCGATCGCGTCGGCGCGTATACGACCGAAAGCGGGCTGACGATCAAGGTCGGGCGGATCGACGGGTCGCTTTATGGCCGGATGCGGCTGCGCGACGTGCGGGTCAGCGATTCCAAGGGCGTGTTCGCGACCGCGCCCGAGCTGGACGTCGACTGGCGACCGTTCGCCTATATCCACAAGCATATCGACGTGCGCGATCTGTCCGCGCGGCTGGTAACGCTGCTCCGTAATCCGGCGTTGAAGGCGGTAGTTTATCCGCCGGGGACGCCGACGCTGCCCGACCTCGACATCGACGTAGATCACCTGCGCGTCGACCGGCTGGTGCTCGAGGCGCCAGTATCCGGCGCGCGCAGGATCGCACGCATCGACGGTCGCGCCCATATCGCCGACCGGACCGCGCGGCTGAAGGTCGATGCGAGGACACTAGTCGGGCCGGGGATCGCAGGCGGCGATGTCGCGCATGTCACGATCAATGCGGTGCCCGACGACGACAAGCTCGCGATCGACGTGCGGCTGACCGCGCCCGCCAACGGCGCGGTGGCGGCACTGGCGGGGCTGCACGCGCCGTTGGCGGTGACTGTTGGGGGGCGCGGGTCGTGGACCGCGTGGAACGGGCGGTTGACGTCGACACTGGGCGGCGGTGCGCTTGCGGACCTGGCGTTGAGCGCGCGGGCGGGCAGTTTCACCGTCCGGGGCATGACGCATCCGGGCGTGTACTTGGCGGGGCCGGTCGCGCGGCTGACCGCGCCGGGGCTGAACGTCGACGTGACGGCGGCGCTGCAGAACCGGCGCGTCGATACGCGCTTCGCGCTGCGCTCGGATGCGCTGGCGGTGGCGGGCAACGGGCTGATCGATCTGGCCACCTCGCGCTTCTCGAACTTGAGGATCAACGCGGACCTGCTGACGCCGGGGTCGATCGCGCCCAATCTGAAGGGGCGCGGGCTGCACGGCGAGCTGGCGCTCAACGGCGCGTTCCGCACGCCCACAGTCAACTACAAATTGCGCGCGGAGGCGGTGCAGTTCGGCACGAACGGCGTCGAAGGGCTGTATGCCGAGGGGCTGGCGACGGTCGACGCGCACCGCATCCTGCTGCCCGTCAACGCGCGCGCGCGCCGCGTCACGGGACTGAACGCGGCGGCGGGCGGGTTGTTGACCAACGTCGCGATCAACGGCGATGTCGCGATCCAGGGCACACAGGTGCTGAGCGACAATCTCCGCCTGCGGTCGGACAAGATCAACGCGACCGCGATAGTGGCGGCGAACCTGTCGACCGGACGCTACACGGGCGCGCTCAAAGGGCGGATCAACGATTACCTGGTCAACGGCATCGGCATCATCAACCTGACCACCGACGCGCGCCTGGTCACCGCACCCGGCGGGTTCGGCATCACCGGCCGCGTGGTCGCGCAGACGGTGAAGATCACCAACTCGGGCGCGAAGACCTTCCTTGGCGGCAACGCCACTGTCAGCACCAATTTCGGCTATGACCCGAACGGCGTACTCCGGTTCAACGACCTGCACCTGGTCGCGCCGCAGTTCCGCGTCACACGCGGGCAGGGCGAATACCGCCCCAACGGCCAGCTGATCGTCGTCGCCGACGCCTATTCCACCCAATACGGCCCGCTGAGCGCGCGCATCACCGGCACCGCGACCGATCCGGTGATCGTGCTCCACGCCGCGCGGCCGGGCGTCGGCGTGGGCTTGGCCGATGTAGAAGCGCGCATCGTCGGGCGCGGCGGAGCGTATCAGGTCAACGCGCGGGGCGGGACGAAATATGGCCCGTTCACCGCCGACTTGCTGGTTCGCCCGGGCGCGAGCCTGGCGGTAGACATCCACAAGGTCGTGTTCGCGGGCATCAACTTCGCGGGGCGCGTGGTGCAGACCGGCGCGGGGCCGTTCGCCGGGCGGCTCACGTTCGTCGGCTCCGGCCTCAGCGGCAACGTCGCGCTCGCCGCGCAGGGCAAATACCAGCGCGCCGATGTCGCCGCACGCGCATACCAAGCGGTAATCCCGGGCGTCGCCGGCTTCACGATCGGCCGCGCGGTCGTGAGCGGGAGCGTGGTGCTCTACCCGACCGCGCCGCAAGTCGTTGCCGACGCGCAGGTCGCGGATCTGCGGTACGGCCCGACCGTCGTCTCGGCCGGGCGTGTGAAGGTCAATTATGTCGGCGGGCGCGGCACCGCGCAGGCGCTGCTGACCGGCAGCAACGGCGTGCCGTTCCGGCTGGCGGCGAACGCGGTGCTCAGCCCCACACTCTACACCGTCGCGTTGCAGGGCAGCGCCAACAACATCGCGTTCCACACCGGCGCACCGGCGCGGATCACGGCGGCGAAGGGCGTGTACCGCCTGCTCCCGACACAGTTGCTGTTCGACAAGGGCATCGCGCGCGTCGCGGGCAGTTATGGCCGGGGCATGTCCGCGCAGCTGCGGCTCGACGCGCTCGATCTGTCGGTGGCCAACGCGCTGATCCCCAATCTGGGCATCGGCGGGCAGGCGACGGGCGCGCTCGACTTCGCGCAGGCGTCGGCCACCGCCTTCCCGACCGCGACCGCGCGGATGACGGTAACGGGCTTCACCCGCACCAGCCTCGCTTCTGCCTCCGAGCCGGTCGACATTGTCTTCGCGGGCGACCTCGCCTCGGCGGGTGCGACCGCGCGTGCGCTGGTCAAGCGCGGACCGATGACCGTCGGGCGGTTGCTCGCGACCTTGTCGCCGATCCCGGGCGGGGGTAGCTGGAGCGAGCGGCTGCTGCGCGCGCCGCTGGGCGGGGGCATCCGCTACAACGGACCGGCGGGCGTGCTGTTCAGCCTGGCCGCGCTCACCAACCAGCAACTGGCGGGGCCGATCGCGGTCGCGGCGGACTTCAGCGGGCGGGTGCAGGCGCCGGTGCTCAACGGCCAGGTCCGCGCCGACAATCTGACCTATGACAACGAGACGTACGGCACGCGGCTGACCAATCTTCAGGTTGCCGGGCATTTCAACAACGACCAGCTGCGCGTCGATCGGCTGTCCGCGCGCGCGGGCGACGGGACGGTGCAGGCGCAGGGCACGATCGGGCTCGCGGCGGCGCTGGGCTTCCCGGTCGACCTCACCGCCAAGTTCGACAATGCGCGGCTCGCCCGTTCCGACTCGCTCGCGGCGACCGCTACCGGTCAGCTGCACATCACCAAGGATCTTCGCGGCGGGTTGATCCAGGGGCGGCTCGCCATCCCGAACGCGCGCTACGCGATTATCCGCCAGGGCGCGGCCGAGGTGCCCGAGCTGACGGGCGTGCGCCGCAAGAGCGACGTAAACCGCGCCGGTGCCACCGCGGAGCTCGCGCCCGCGCCCGCCGGCCTGTTCAAGCTCGACATCGACGTCGCGGCAGAAAACCAGCTGTTCGTCTCCGGCTTCGGGCTGGAGTCGGAGTGGCAGATGAACCTGCACGTCGCGGGCACCTCGGCCGCGCCGCAGATCGCGGGCAGGCTGGAGCTGCTGCGCGGCACCTATTCCTTCGCGGGCAAGCGGTTCGACGTGACGCGCGGCACCGTCAGCTTCCGTGGCGGCGCGTTGACCGATCCCGACATCGACATCGAGGCGACCACCACCACCAACGGTATCACCGCCGTGATCCGCATCACCGGCACCGGCACGCATCCCAACATCATCTTCACCTCCAGCCCCGCGCTGCCGCAGGACGAGGTGCTGAGCCGGTTGCTGTTCGGGACCGACCCGTCGAACCTGTCCGCGACCGAGGCGATCCAGCTGGCCTCCGCGCTGAACAGCTTGCGCGGCACCGGCGCGGGCGGGCTCAACCCGCTCGGCAAGCTGCGCTCGGCGACCGGGTTCGACCGGCTCCGCGTGCTCGGCGCGGACCAGGCGAGCGGGCGCGGCACCTCGCTGGCGGCGGGCAAGTATATCACCCGCAACATCTATGTGGAGATCATCACCGACGCGCGCGGCTATACCGCGACGCAGCTGACAATCGCGCTGACGAAGAGCCTGAGTCTCCTGTCGCAGGCGGGGTCGTTCGGCGGCTCAAACGCCAGCCTGAAATATTCGCGGGACTATTGAGGCAAACTTTCACTCGGAACCGCCTCACTCGGGCCATCTAGCCTTGTTACCCCGGCCTCGTGCCGGGGTCCACCGCTGTGCGATTACTGCGGATCACCGAATGCGCACGGCGGTGGATGCCGGATCCAGTCCGGCATGACGGAATGGAGGTTAGGTCCTTTTCCGCAACCGACATCGCGCCTATCCTGTCTCCAGGAGAGAGACGCATGACCGAGCATGTCGACGTGATCGTGGTGGGGGCCGGGCTGTCCGGCATCAGCGCGGGCTATCACCTTCAGAGATTCTGCCCCGACCGCAGCTATCTGCTGCTGGAAGGGCGGCAGGCGATGGGCGGGACGTGGGACCTGTTCCGCTATCCCGGCGTCCGTTCGGACAGCGACATGCACACGCTCGGCTTCTCGTTCCGGCCGTGGACGGCGGCCAAGGCGATCGCGGACGGGCCGTCGATCCGCGACTATGTCGCCGACACTGCGCGCGCCTATGGTATCGACCGGCATATCCGCTTTGGTCACAAGGTCGTGGCCGCGAGCTGGTCCACCGCCGACGCGCGCTGGACGGTGGAGGCGGAAGGGCCGGACGGCGCGGTGACGCTGACTTGCAATTTCCTGCATATGTGTTCGGGCTATTACAATTACGCCAAGGCGCATTCGCCCGAGTTCGCGGGACAGGAACGGTTCGCGGGCCAGGTCGTCCACCCGCAATTCTGGCCCGAGAACCTCGATTATACCGGCAAGCGCGTGGTGGTGATCGGTAGCGGCGCGACGGCGGTCACGCTGGTCCCCGAGATGGCGCGCACCGCCGCGCATGTGACCATGCTCCAGCGTTCGCCGACCTATGTCGTGTCGCGGCCGTCCGAGGACGCGGTGGCCAACTGGTTGCGCCGGCAGCTGCCCGGCAAGCTCGCCTATGGGCTGACGCGGTGGAAGAACGTGCTGTTCGGGATGTATTTCTTCCGGCTCTCGCGCCGCAAGCCCGCCAAGGTGAAGGAGCGCATCATCGGCATGGTCCGGGACCATCTCGGCCCCGATTACGACGTCGGCACACACTTCACGCCCAGTTATAATCCCTGGGATCAGCGCATGTGCCTGGTTCCCGACGCCGACCTGTTCGAGGCGTTGAAGGACGGGCGCGCGACGGTCGTCACCGACCGGATCGCCTCGTTCACGCCGGACGGGCTGGCGCTCGAAAGCGGGCAAACGCTGCCCGCAGACATCGTCGTAACCGCGACCGGGCTGGAGTTGCAGCTCCTGAGCGACATCCCGCTGTCGATCGACGCGCGTCCCGTTAATCTGGCCAAGTCGCTGAACTACAAGGGTATCATGTTCTCCGACGTGCCCAATCTCGCTTATTCGTTCGGGTACACCAATGCGTCCTGGACGCTGAAAGCGGACCTGACGTGCCGCTATGTCTGCCGCCTGCTCAACACCATGCGCGCGCGCGGGCTGCGGCAGGCGACGCCGCGTATCGCCGATGCCAACGTCGCCGAGTTGCCGTTTCTCGATTTCAGCTCGGGCTATGTGCAGCGCTCGGTCGACAAGCTGCCCAAACAGGGTAGCCGCAAGCCGTGGCGGCTGCACCAGAACTACGCGCTCGATCTGTTGTTGCTCAAGTTCGGGTCGCTGAACACCAGCATGGAGTTTTCGAACCGCGAGCTGGCACGAGAGCGCGAGGCGGCATAGCGGAACTTCGCCGCGCGCCGACCATTACGGCTCGGCATGCTGCGACGCACAACGGCCTTGCAATGTTCGTTCGATCGAACTAATTAGCTGGCGTGGTGCAGTCCAAGCTTCTCGACATTGCGGTGCGCGAGTTCGGCTCGAAGGGGCTGGACGGCGCGTCGACGCGCGGCATCGCTGCCGCCGCTGGGACGGCGATGTCGTCGATCACCTATCATTACGGTGGCAAGGACGGCCTGTATCTCGCCGCCGCTGATCACATCGCGGCGCGAATGGATGACGATCTTTCGGCGGCACTCGCCTGTGAGCCTTGCCCCACCGATGCGATAAGTGCGCGCATTTGCCTGCACGAGTTGCTTGGCAACTTCTTCGGCAAGATGTTCGCGGATCACGAAACCGAGTCGGCGCTGTTCATCATGCGTGAACAGATGGAGCCGACCTCGGCGTTCGATCGCCTCTATGACGGGCCGATGGGGCGGATGACGACGCAGCTAGTCGACTTGGTTGCGCTCTGTACGGGAGCGCCACCCGCCAAAGCCAAGATCACCGCTATGTTGTTGTTCGGACAAGCGATCGTGTGGAGGGCGGCACGGGCGCTCGCTTCGCGTGTCGTCGGCGATGCCGGAGCGGCCAACACCATTCACGAGCAGATCGTCCGCAACACCGACGCCATTCTCGACCGGCTGATCGCCGATCACCAGGAGCCGCTATGAGCGACCAGCGCAGCCTTAAAAAACACGGCGCACGACCGCCTCGCGATGACGCCAACCGTGGCGACGGACGCGGGGAAGACCGGCATGGCGACGACCAGCCCGCCGACGACCAGCCCGCCGACGATGCGAAGCCCGAGGATGGCCCGAAAAAGCCGTCGATTTTCCGCAAGCCCCTGTTCTGGATCATCCTGATCATCGCCGTCGTCGCGCTCGCTTTAGGGGGTACGGCTTACGTCGCGCACGCCCGCCAGTTCGAGTCCACGGACGACGCTTTCGTCGACGCACATATCGTCCGCGTCGCGCCGCAATCGGGCGGAACGCTGGTGCAGGTCGCTGATTTCGACAACCGCCATGTCCAGCCCGGTACGCTGCTGGCGGTCATCCAGCCCACGGGTCCACAGGCACAACTCGCGCAGGCGCAGGCCGGCGTGAAGCAGGCGCAGGCGCAGGTGCTCCAACAACAGGCGCAGGTGCAGTCCGCCTTGGCAAGCCAAGCGCAGGCGGCGGCGCAGGCCCGCGTGCCGGAGGCGAACGCGGTCAAGGCGCGACAGGACCTCGCTCGTTACTTCCAGCTGCAACGCCTCGACCCCGCCGCGCTGTCCGGGCAGCAGCTCGACCAGGCACGCGCCACCGCGCGGCAGACCGCGGCGGACGCGGCCGCCTCACGCCAATCGGTGCAGGACGCCGCGGCGCAGGTCGAGGTCGCCCGGCGTCAGGTCGGCGCGGCCCGCGCGGGCGTCGAGGCACAGCGCGCGCAGGTGCAACAGGCGAACGTGACGCTCGGCAACCTTCGCCTGACCGCCTCGGTCGCGGGGCAGGTCGTCAATCGACAGGTCGCGATCGGCTCTTATGTCGGTCCGGGTACGCAGTTGATGGCAATCGTGCCGGACAATCAGTGGATCACCGCCAATTTCAAGGAAACCCAGCTCGCGCATATGCGGATCGGCCAGTCGGTCGACATCAAGGTCGATGCTTTTCCCGACATCACTTTCAAGGGCCACGTCGATTCGGTGCAGCGCGGCGCAGGGCAGGCGTTCTCGTTGCTTCCCGCACAAAACGCGACGGGCAATTACGTGAAGGTGGTGCAGCGGGTGCCGGTGCGGATCACGTTCGACATCAGGAACGGCCCAGATCCGCGGCGCTATGCGATCGGCCCCGGCATGTCGGTCGTCCCCACCGTGAAGGTGCAATAATGGCCAGCGCCGCCGCGCAAGGTGGATGGAGTCCGAGCCGATCGGCGGCGGGCGCGTTGAACCCGTGGCTGATCGTCGCGATCATCTCCATCCCCACCTTCATGGAAGTGCTCGACACCTCGATCGCGAATGTCAGCCTGCAATATATCGCGGGTGGGTTGTCGATCTCGACCGACCAGGCGACGTGGGTGCTGACCAGCTATCTGGTCGCCAACGCGATCGTGATCCCGATCAGCGGCTGGCTATCCGACACGATCGGGCGAAAACGCTATTTCATGATCTCGATCGCGCTGTTCACCGTGTCGTCGTTCCTGTGCGGCATTGCGCCCAACCTGACCACGCTGGTGCTCGCGCGACTGGCGCAGGGGATCGGCGGCGGCGGGCTCGCGCCGGTCGAGCAATCCATCCTCGCCGATACGTTTCCGCCGGCGCAACGCGGCATGGCGTTCGCCGCCTTCGCGATCGTGGTGGTGGTCGGACCGGTGCTCGGGCCGACGCTGGGCGGCTATATTACCGAGCATAGCAGCTGGCATTGGGTGTTCCTGATCAACGTTCCCGTCGGCATCGCCGCGCTGTTCCTGGTTCAGTTGCTAGTCGACGAGCCCGATCAGGTGAAAAAGGATCGCTACGAAAAGAACAAGAACGGCATCCGGATCGACTATATCGGCGTGCTACTGGTCGCGCTCGGTCTGGGATTTCTGGAGTATTTCGCGGATCGCGGCGAGCGGGAAGATTGGTTTTCCAGCCCGCTGATCACGGTGTCGGCGATCATCGCGGCGGTGTCGCTGCTGGCGCTGGTGATATGGGAACTCAACCACGACGATCCGGTGGTCGACCTCCGCATGCTCAAGAACCGCAACTTCGCAATGGTGCTGGTGGTCATGATGATGACGGGTGTGGTATTGTTCAGCACCACCCAGCTGATCCCGCAGATGTTGCAGCAAGTGATGGGTTATAGCGCGCTCGATGCCGGTCTGGCGATGACGGCGGGCGGTGTCGCAACGCTGCTGATGGTGCCGTTCGCGGGCAAGATGACCGGCAAGGTGGACGTCCGCATCCTGCTGATCGGGGCCTTCGTCGTCCAGGCACTGGCGCTGTGGAACCTGACGCACCTCAATGCCGAGATCACGTTCAAGGATGCTGCGGTCGCGCGGCTGATCTCCGCTGCCGGGTTGCCGTTCCTGTTCGTGCCGATCAACGCGGTGGCGTATATCGGTCTGCGCCAGAACCAGACCGCGCAGGCGTCAAGCCTGCTCAACGTGTTCCGAAATCTGGGCGGCACGTTGGGCATCTCCGCGTCGCAAACGCTGCTCGCGGGGCAGTTGCAGATCCATCAGTCGCGGCTGGTCGAAGTCGCGCAGCCGCTTAATCCCAATTACGACGACTGGCTGGCGCGCGCGCAAGGCGCATTGTCGGGAAGCGGTGATGCCGCCGGCTCCGCAATGGGTGTGTTGTACCAGACGGTGCAGCGACAGGCGGCGATGCAGGCGTTCCTTGGCGTGTTCTGGATCCTGATGTGGGTGGTGATCATCGTCACGCCGCTGGTGTTGCTGATGAAAAGCGGGCTGGGCGGGCAAGCGCAAAAAGGGGCGGGACATTGATGCGCTCGCGATATCTGATCGGGGGAGCGGCGCTGGCGTTGTCCGCGTGCACGGTGGGGCCTAATCATGTGCGGCCCGATGTGCCGGTGCCCGGCGCATTCGTCGAACCCCAAGGCGCTTCGGTGCCGCCGGGACAAGCGATCGACCCCGCGCATTGGTGGGCCGCGTTCCGCGACGCGGAACTCGACCGGCTGGTCGAACGCGCGCTGGTGGGCAGCCCCGACATCCGCATGGCCGCGAGCCGCGTACGCCAGGCGCGCTATGGCGAGATCATCGCCGGATCGGCGGGTCGCCCGACGCTCAACGCGGACGCGAACGTCAGCCGCATCGATTTCAGCAAGAACGCGGGCTTCTCCTCACTCGCGCGCCAGTTCGGCGGCGGGTCGTCGGGCGGCGGGTCGGGGTCCGGCTCCGGCTCCGGCTCTGGGAGCGCGGCGAGCACCGGCGTCGCACTTCCGGGCAACGGCATCACTACCTTCGCGCTCGGGTTCGACGCCAGTTGGGAGCTGGACCTGTTCGGCGGCGCGCGGCGGCAACGCGAGCAGGCGCGCGCGCAAACCGATGAGGCGGAGTGGAACCGTCGCGACGCGGCGGTGACGCTCGCGGCGGAGGTGGCCCAAGCCTATTTCGCGCTGCGACTTGACCAGGACCAGATCGCGGTAATCGAGGATGAACTTACGCGGCAGCGGCGCAACCTGGAAATCGCGGGCAATCAGGCGCGGGTCGGGTTGAGCCCGCAAATCGACGTCACGCGCCAGCGGGCGTCGCTGACCTCGACCGAAGCGCGGCTCGAGCCGATCCGCGCCGACGGTCAGCTGCGCATCCACGCGCTCGGCGTGCTGCTCGGCCAGACGCCCGAATCGTTGGTGCCCGAGCTGTCCGCGCCCGCGCCGGCGCTGGGGGCCGCGCCGGTCGTTCCCGCCGGGTTGCCGTCCGACCTGTTGCGCCGCCGGCCCGACGTGCGCTCGGCCGAACGCCAGCTCGCGGCGGCGACGGCAAGCGTGGGCATCGCGGTGTCGGACCTGTACCCGAAATTCTCGCTCACCGGCACCGCGCAGCTGATTTCCACCGCGCTCGGCAATCTGTTCTCGATCGACAGCAAACAAACGGTCGGAACCGCGGCGGCGATGTTTCCGATCATCGACTGGGGCCGGCGGCGCGCGACGGTCGGCCAGCGGCGTGAGGATCGCGAACAGGCGTATGTGACGTATCAGGCCACCGTGCTGGGCGCTTTACGCGACGTGGAGGACCCGCTCGCGCAGCTCGACGCGGAGCGCCGCCGCAACGCCGCGCTGCGCCGCGCGGTCGTCGACGCGCGCGAGACGGCGCGCGCGGTCGAGTCGCAGTATCGCACCGGGCTGGCGACGCAATCACCGTTGCTGCAGGCGGAAACCGATGTGCTGAGCGCGCGCGAGCAGGTCGCAGGGAGCGACGCGCAGCTGCGTCAGATGACGGCGGCGCTGTTCAAGGCACTAGGCGGCGGTTGGGAGGCGTTGCCGGGAGTTGATGATCCGAAGGGTAGGCATCAGCCGCTGCGGTAAGGGGAACCGCGGCGACGACATCGGCTCAGCGGGCCGAGGTATTGCCGATCGTTTTGCGTTGTCGACCGGACCGGACGTTAAACATCAGCGGCGGTGGTCGTCGTCGCTACCGCCAGAGCAATTGCGACGGGTGCGACTCGTGCTCGCTTTTGCTTTACCTTTCGAGGGCGCAGCGCAAAGCCGAAGGACAGGCGACGAACACGAAACGTGACGTGTGTTGTCTCGCGACCTTTTCCGGAACGCCGTGTTAAATTTTCCTTTAATTTCGTCGACTAGGCCGGTGGGGTGAACAGCCCCCCGACGTTGCCGGCCGACCAGGCCACGTTCGGCTCGCCGGAGTCCTGTGCGGGTGATCCAACGGTGTCGCGCGCGATAATGACATGGCGGTTCGTGGCACTGGCGGAACTGACGAACTTCGCTGTGCTGCGGCGGCATGTCGGCAAGGCACGGTCAGCAATACTGATCGACGATGTCGCGACCCGTATCAGGCAAGTGCTCGCGCCGGCGGGACTGACCGTGATCGCGCGCGACATGGTCGAAATCGAGTTGATCGGCACCGAGCTGGACGACATTCGGATCGCGCTCGACCGCCTCGACATAGCCTTCGAGACTCCGCTCGACATCGACGGAGAACCGCATCGCGCCGAGCTGCTATTCGCGGCGGCCGCTAGTCCGGTCGGCGGTATCGAGGACGTACGATTGGCGGAAGAGGCCGAGCACGCGATGACGCAGGCGCGGTCGGAGGCCGGCCGAGTCGTGCTTGATACGACGCGCGAGCCGCGCTCGGTCGACAAGATCACGTTGCGGCGCGAGCTCGCGGAGGCGATCGAGCGCGAGGAGGTGTTCCTACAATATCAACCAAAGGTGCATGTTCGCCGGCAGGAGGTGACGAGCGCGGAAGCCCTGGTCCGCTGGAACCACCCCAGGCGCGGGTTGGTGCTGCCCAACGATTTCATCGCATTGGCCGAGGAAACTCAGCTGATCGGGCCGTTGACGCTATGGACGTTACGCAAGGTGATCGCGGACAGCGCGACGCTCGCCGCCGCCGGCCACGACCTGACCTTTTTCGTCAACATCTCGGGCCAGCTGCTCAATGACGCGCGCTTCATCGACGAGGCTTGCCGACTGGTGGCCGAGGGTGGCGCGAAGATCGGTTTCGAAATCACCGAGACGTCCGTGATCCGCGATCCCGACAGCGCGATCCGCCATCTGCAGATGATCGCCGAGCAAGGTGTGCCGATCGCGATCGACGATTATGGTGCCGGGCTATCGTCGCTGGCCTATCTGAAGAAGCTGCCCGCGACCGAGCTCAAGATCGACAAGATGTTCGTGATGGAGCTGACGAGCAGCAATCGCGATCCGTTGATCGTGCGGTCCACCATCGACCTCGCGCATGCGATGGAGATGGAGGTGACCGCCGAGGGCGTCGAAACACCCGCAGCGCTCGCGCTGTTGACGGTGATGGGCTGCGACCTTGTGCAGGGCTACCTGCTTAGCCGCCCGCTATCGCTGGTCGCGTTCCAACAGTATCTCGAAAGCGGGTCGGCCAAGGAAATCGGTGCCGCCAACGCTGCTTTCAAACGATCGGTGTCGATGTGGAAAGCCGCCTGACGAGACGCGGTGACCGCCCGTCCCGATATTGAACAGGGTCGCCGCACGATGTTGTCGCGTTGGCGCTAACTCCGTTTGTTTACGGTCAAGCCGATCCCGATCGCCTGCACCAGATGCGGCGTGGTGTCGCGCGTGCTCGCCGCTGAGCGAACGCTTTCGAGGATTCGACCATGAGCGACGGGCGGAGCACCTTACCGGTGCCGCCAGGCGAGCCGATTTCGTAATACGCCGGGTTCGACGACCGAGGTCGGTCACGATGCCAACGCAGTCAAGAACGCTGCTTTAGCGCAGGATGCGATAGAGCGAGAAAACAAAATTATAACGGTTCCGTAGCTACTCGGTAATTTAAATCATCTCTCCCTCCCCCTTGTGTCCCGAACGGGATAGCGACTAGACAATCCATTATGGATCAAATCGGTGCACTCGCCACCTTGCCCGCGGGTCATGGGACGTGAATGTTCTCTTTATCGAGGACGACCGGATGAACCGCCGCGTGGTTCGCGACATGCTCTATGTCGCTGGTATCGCCATGACGGAAGCGGAGAGCGGCGAGCAGGGACTCGAGCAGATTGAGGCGCATCTGTTCGATGTGGTGCTGCTCGATCTGCGGATGCCCGGGATGGACGGGTTCGGTGTGATCGAGCGCGTCCGCGCGCGAACCGATGCCAAGGCGAATTTGCCACTGGTGGTCATCACCGCCGATACCGCCGCCGACCTGCGCGACCGTTGCCTGACGGCGGGTGCGGATGAGGTGTTGTTCAAACCGGTAGCGATGGAATCGCTATTCGACGCCATCGTGCGCGTGCTCGCCGCGCGCGGGGAAGAGTATGGCGTCATCGCCTAGGGCGAAGCGCGTCGGAAAGCGAGGCGGTGGCGCTCCCGCGCCGCGCGGACGCTGGTTGCGACGGCGCTGGTGCCCAGCCGGTCAGAAACACAATGACGAATTGCTCGGCGGTACGACCGTCGGCGTCGGCGCGGGCGGCGAAGCCCTCGGCCGCGCGCGCCAGCGCGTCGCGTCGCAAGGGCGCGCGGTCGGCGAGCAGACTGGTCCCGGCCATGCCTCGCAGGTCCGCGAGCAGTCGCCCGAACCCGGCGTACCGCACGGTGAGCGTTTCCACATCCGCCACCGGCAATGCCAGCCCGGCGCGCGCCAGCAGATCGCCCGCCGAGCGCACATCCACTTGCGGATGCAGCCGCGCGGCCGGTTCGGTTTCCGCGTCGAGCAGCACGCCCCGTAGCGTCGACAGCGATCCCGCGCCCAGGAACGCGCCCAGGAACAGCCCGTCGGGGCGGAGCACCCTGCGCGTCAGGGCAAGCGCGCCGGGCAAATCGTTGACTTGGTCCAGCACCCCCGCCGACACCACCAGGTCAAAGCTCTCGTCCGCGAACGGCGACCGGTCCTCGTCCGCTTGCACGCCGCCCGCCCGCCGGGCGAAGCCATAGCCCGAATCCACTCGCGCAATTCGCGCGCCCGCCGGGGCGGGGAAAGCGCCGTCGAAACAGCCGAGATCGAGAATGTCGGCGAAGCTCCGCGTCACCGCCGCCAGCCGCTCGCCGATGCCGTCCACCATCGCTTCACGCAAGAACGCGTGCGCCGGCCAGTCGCGGACCGCGCGATCACGATGGTGCCGGCGCGCGGCGCGGTCGAAGAGATCGGCGTCCACGCACGCGCTTGTGCCGGGCCTGGACCGGTGCGACAAGCGTGGATGCATTGGGCCGCACCGATCCGCGTCGTCGCCGCGCTGGCACTGCCGCCGCGCTGCCCGGGATGTGGTGCCGTGGTCGGGGCGGACCATCGCTTCTGCGCCGAATGTTGGGGGTCGTTGCGGTTCATCGGCCCGCCCTGGTGCGCGTCGTGCAACATGCCATTCGAGTACAGCAAGGGCATCGGCGCGACGTGCGGTGCCTGCGCGCGCCGCGCGCCGCGTCATGTCGGGGTGCGGGCCGCGGTCGCCTATGGCCCGGTCGCGCGCACGGTCGCGCTCAGGCTGAAATACGGCGGAAGGATCGCGTTCGCGCGCACGATGGCGGAGTTGATGGCGCGGCGGATGCCCGAACGAACGACGCTGCTGGTGCCGGTGCCGTTGCATCGCTGGCGATTGTGGAGCCGCGGGTACAATCAGGCGGCGCTGATCGCCGATGCGCTTGGACACATCAGCGGCGTCCCGGTCGACAGGTTCGTGCTGGAGCGCCCGCTCCAGACCCCGCCATTGCGCGGCATGGACGGTGCCGAGCGCGCGCGTACTGTCCGGGCGGCGTTTCGCGTTCGGTCCGGCGCTGCGCACCTGGCCGGCCAGGACATCACGCTGGTCGACGATGTGTATACCAGCGGCGCGACCGCCGATGCCTGTACCGAGACGCTGCTGGGCGCGGGCGCGGCGAGTGTCACGGTCCTATGCTGGGCACGCGTGCTGGGGCGCGGCGATTGACAAGCGACGGGGCAGGCCACACCTCCATCTCAATGGCGACTGTAACCATCTACACGAAAGCGTTTTGTCCTTACTGTACGCGTGCGATGCGACTGCTCGAGGTGAAGGGTGCCGAGGTAGAGGAGTTCGACATTTCGATGGGCGGCCCCAAGCGCACCGAGATGCTGGCGCGCAGCGCGGGCCGCGCCACCGTGCCGCAGATCTTCGTCGGCGAGCGTCATGTCGGCGGCTATGACGACTTGGCGGCGCTGGAGCGGGCAGGGGAACTCGACGCGCTGCTGGCATGAAGGCGGCGCTGCTCCAGATGACGAGCGGCATCGATGCGGCCGCCAACGCGCGCGTGCTGGTCGACGCGATCCGCCGGGCGGCGGACGAGGACGCGGTGATGCTGTTCACCCCCGAGACGTCCGGGCTGATCGATCGCGACCGCGCGCGGGCGGCCTCGAGCATCGCGTTAGAGGACGAAAATCGCGTGCTTGCGGCGGTGCGCGGAGCGGCGGCGAAGGCGGGCTTGTGGGTGCAACTCGGCTCGCTCGCGGTGCGGCGGGCGGACGATCCGCTCGCCAATCGCGCGTTCGTGATCGACGCCGATGGCGCGGTGCGCGCGCGGTATGACAAACTGCATCTGTTCGATGTCGACCTGCCGACCGGCGAGAGCTGGCGCGAGTCGGCGGCCTATGCCGCAGGCGACTTGGCGGTGGTGGTCGACACGCCGCTCGGCGCGCTCGGTCTCTCGATCTGTTACGACCTGCGCTTTCCCGACCTGTATCGCGCGCTGAGCGATGCGGGCGCGATGCTGTTCGCGGTGCCGTCCGCGTTCACTCGCCCGACCGGTCGTGCGCACTGGGAAGTGCTCCTTCTCGCGCGCGCGATCGAAGCGGGCGCGTTTGTGATCGCCGCCGCGCAAACCGGCGTGCATGAGGACGGTCGTGAAACCTACGGGCATAGCCTCGCGGTCGACCCGTGGGGCGAGGTGCTGCTCGACATGGGCGAGGCGGCGGGGCTGGCATTCGTCGACATCGACCCGGCCCGCCTCGCCGACGTGCGCGCGCGCGTCCCGGTGTTGCGGCACCGACGCGTCATTCCGATCGTCGAGCGGCGATGATCGTTTTCGATCTGCGCTGTGGAACCGGGCACGTGTTCGAGGCGTGGTTCGCTTCGTCCCGCGCCTATGACGATCAGCGCGCGCGATCGCTGGTCGCGTGCCCGCTGTGCGGCGATGCCGAGGTGGGCAAAGCGGTGATGGCCCCGGCGATCCCGGCAAAGGCGAATACCGCGCCCTCGCCCGCGGTGGTGAAGGCGGCGCTGGCGTCGTTCGCGCAGGCGCAGGCCAAGGCGCTGGAGGGCTCGACCTGGGTCGGCCGCACCTTTGCCGAGCGCGCGCGGGCGATGCACGATGGGGCGGAGCCGCACGCGACGATCCACGGCCAAGCGACGCTCGCCGAGGCCAAGGGGCTGGCCGATGACGGCGTCCCGGTCGCGCCGCTGCCGCTGCCCGTTACGCCACCCGAGGCGCAGAATTGACCCGAAGCGCGCCGGTCCGCTAAGCGCTGCGACGCGCCCCCGTAGCTCAGCCGGATAGAGCAGCGGTTTCCTAAACCGGAGGTCGGTGGTTCGAGTCCACTCGGGGGCACCAGCACGCGGCCGGAGGCGGAGATATGGATCTCCAAGCGCAAGCGGTGCTCGATCGATTGGCCGCGCTTGCACCGGTCACGCCGGCGGAGACGGACGACGCGACCTGGCTGGCGAACTTCCGCTATGGCGTGGCGCTGATCGCGTCCTTCGCCGCGCCTCCGGAGCCGGTGCTGCGGGTCGAACAGCGCGTGATCGCGGGCGGGGCCGGGTCGATGCCGGTACGCTTGTTCCGCCCGATCGAGGGACTGCTGCCGGTGCTGTTGTACCTTCATGGCGGCGGCGCGGTCGCGGGATCGGTCGACGGGCATGACTCACCGTTGCGCGCGCTTGCGAACCGAAGCGGGTGGCTCGTGGTCGCGCCCGACTATCGCCTAGCCCCCGCTGCGCGGTTTCCGGCGCAGGTCGACGACGCGGAAGCGGCGTTGGCGTGGCTTGTCGCGAGCGCGGAGGCGATCGGCGGGGACGCCACGCGGGTCGTCATTGCAGGTGACAGTATCGGCGGCGCGTTCGCCGCCGCGCTGGCGGCACACGCTCGCGACAGCGGGCCGGCGCTCGCAGGACAGATCCTGCTCTACCCCAATACCGACCTGCGACGCGACGCCGATTATCCGTCGAGACGCAGCGAGAATGGCCGCATTATCGAGCGGGCGGGGCTGGAGCGTCAGTTCGACCTGTCGCTCGCCAACGAAGCGGACCGGGATTCGGCGCTTGCCTCGCCGGTGTTGATGGACTGCGCGGGACTACCGCCGACGCTGCTCATCACCAACGAATGCGACCCGCTGCGCGACGAGGGCGAGGCGTTAGGACGACGAATGGCCGAAGCGGGCGTAACCGTTACGCATCGTCGCTTCGACGGCATGATACACGCCTTTATGCAGATGAGCGCGCAGATCAATGCTGCAGAGGAGCTGTTTGCTTTGATCGCGGACTGGCTCCACCGCCGGGTCTGAAGGAAATCGGGAGCGCGGCGCAAATCGCGCGCTCCCGATATCGAATGTTCAGACCGCCTTGAGATGCGCCGAGATGTACTTGTTCATCTCGAACATCGTCGCCTTGTCCTTGCCGAACACCTTTTTCAGGTTCTCGTCGGCGACGATCTCGCGCTTGTTTTCGGGGTTCTGCAGGTCGTGCGCCTTGATATAGGTCCAAACCTTGCTGATCACTTCGCTGCGGGGCATCGAGTCGTTGCCGACCACCGCGCCCAGCTCCTTCGAGGGCTGTACGGGCGCGTGGATGCCGGTGCCCTTGGCCGCCTGCGTCTTCGCGCCGCCCGGATCCTTCTCGGCGGCTGGTTTCTTGGTCGCGGGTTTCTTGGTCGCGGTCTTGGTGGTCGTGGCCATTCGGTCCTCCTGCTCGGTGGGTCGGCCTGACGGGCCGACTCCTATCTCACGCTTTTTTCAGCGCCTCGGGCTTGTGCGCCGCTTCGCCGCCCTTGTCACTCTTGACGATGTACTGCGGATCGTCCTTCGACGCGCGCACCTGATGCGACTTGATCTTGGTGTCGCTGGTTTGCTCGCGCTCGACCACGCCATGCGCAGTGCCGCCGTGCGCGGCCCATTCGACCTCGTCGCCTTTCTTGAACTCGGTCATCGTCGTTCTCCCGATCTGGAGCACGCACAATGACCGAGGGCGGGGGAAGGTTGCGAGTACGCAAGCACCCGTCCGCCGCGGCGTCTCCTCGACTTGCGTGCACAAGGCGAGGGCTTCCGCTTAGAACTTAAAGCCCACCGCGACGCCGTAGCGGCGCGGCTCGAGCAGGAACACGTTGGTGAACAGCCCGTTCGATGCGTCTGACAGATACTGACCAGTCACCGCGTTATTGCTCGTCAGGTTCTGGACGAACCCACGGATGAAGTACCGGTCGCTCGGCCCGTTGAGTTGCGCGGACAGGTTGACGACCTCATAGCCCTGGATGCGGTCGGGGTTGTCGTTGAAACTGCGCGAGTAATAGCTGCCGGTATAGCTGAGATCGGCGCGGCTCACGAGCGTGAACTGGCCGAGCTCGGCGGTATGCTGGATGCCCGCCGAGAATTTGTACATCGGCGCTTGCGGCAACTGGCGACCCGTCAGATCGACCGGCACGCCGTCGGGCAAGGTGACGGTGTTGTTGTTGTTCACGACATATTGGAACGGCAACGCGCCGGTCGGCACGCCGAACGCCGTGCGCAGCTGCGGTGAGGGGGCCGCGATCGCTCCGGCCAGCGCCGAGCAGATGCTGTACGCGCCCGTCGTGTTCGTTCCCGGCACCGGGACCGGACCGTTCAGTCCCAGTGATCCGTTGACCGCCGCGACGAACGCGTTGGCAAGCGCGCCGCTGCCCGCCGCTGTCGGCCGGACGACGCAGTTGGACGCGGTGGTCAGGTCCTTGATGATCACCGTATCCGACCGGCCCGCCGACGGATCGCGCGTGTCGGGCACGGCTAGACCCTCGATCTTGGTGTGCAGATAGCTGCCCGACAAGTTGACGGTCACATGGCGATCAGGCCGCACCACCGCCTCGGCCTCCAAGCCATAGATGCTGGCGTTGGTGTTGTCGTTGAACGAGGTCTTGTTGATCAGGCGCGGCAGCTGCAGGTCCTTGTACTTGTAGTAGAAGCCGGAGACGTTGAGCGTCAGCTTGCCGTTCGCCAGCGTGTTCTTCGAGCCGATCTCGAACGAGTCGACGGACTCGGGCCGGAACGTCGCGGGGGCGGTGAACACGTTCGGATCGAACGGCGGGTTGATACCGCCCGACTTGTACCCGCGCGAGTAGGACGCATACAGCAACGAGCCCTGACGCCATTTCCAGTCGAGCACCGCGCGCCCGGTCACCCGGCTGAAGCTGACGGTCTGTTCGCGGTATAGCTGGTTCCCTGCGACCGCCGGATCGGCGTCGAAACTCGCCCCAGTATAAGGCGAGGCGAACGCATCGGCGACACCGTAGGGCGCGAGAAACGAAAGCAACGGACTGCGATCGCGGACGAACTTCTCGTCATGCGAATAGCGGGCACCCACCGTCAGCTTCAGCGTGTCGCTGAAGTTGAGGTAGCCCTCGCCGAACAGGCCGTAGGACTTGAGCGTATAGCGTTGCGTCTCGCTGTTGAAATACGGTGGTGCCGAATAAACCGTCCCGGGGGTAATTCCCGCCTTGGCCGACGCCGCCGTGGTGCTTTGCGCGAAGCCGATGATCGTGCTGGCGTAAACGCCCGCGCTCTGCTGGACAAAATAATCGCCACTGTTGACGCCGCGCAGATAGATGCCGCCGAGCAGAAAATTGAACGGTCCGTCCAGCTTCGAGTTGACGTGCGCTTCGACCGAATAGCCTTCCGATTTGCTGCGCGAGCGGTCGTAATCGTAGAACCGGTTGAAACAGCCGACCTTGTCGCCGCTGAACACGCCCGAATAGTTGAGGTTGACATTTGACGCGCACAGATTGCCGCTCGGGTCGAAGGCGAGGTTGCGCGCGTTGGTCAGCCCCAGCGACGGAGCGGCCGCGAGGAACGTGCCGATGCCCGCATTGCCGGTCAGGACGTTGGGCAGATTGGTGAACTGCGCGGCGGTGGAGTCGACGCGTGCGCGGTTATAGCCCGCGATCACCGCCAGCTCGAACTTGCCGCCGATCTCCTGGTTGAGCCGGCCCTGGACGTTGAGTTCGTCCGAAAAATAGGTCGGCGTGACGTTGCTGCTCACCGTCCGCAGATCGGGCGACCGGACCGAACCGGAGAACGCGTCGACGTTGGGCGTGTTCAGATTGTAGAGGCCGAACGGCGCGAGCGTGGGCGACAGCGCGATCGCGAAGAACTGGCGCGAGGTCAGGATTTCGCCAAAGTTGCTGTTCGCGTTGACCGACTCGTTCGCCAGCCGGTCGGGCGAGCAGCCCAGAATGCCGGTCGGGTCGCGATGGCACAGCTGGTTCTGGACGCGCGCGCGGTCGTCGCGCTCGTGAAAATAGGAGCCGAGCAGGTCGATGGTCGTCGAGCTGGACGGTTGCCAGCGGAGCGATCCGCGGACCTGATACAGGTCGCGCCCATCCTGCCGCTGGTCGAGGAAGCTGTTGTAGGTGTAGCCGCCGCGGTTGAGGTACATGCCGGCGAACCGCACGCCCAGCGTGCTGGTCAGGGGCAAGTTGATCATCCCCTGCACCTTCTTGGAATTATAGTTGCTGTATTCGAACGACCCGGACGAGTGGATGCCGGTCAGGTCGGGGCGCGCGGTGATGAAGTTGACCACGCCCGACGTGGCGTTGCGGCCGAACAGCGTTCCTTGCGGCCCGCGCAGCACCTCGACGCGCTCCAGATCCAGGAACTCGGTCTCGAACAGCCGCGTGGCGGGCACGGGCACGTCGTTGATGTGAATGCCCGTCGCGGAGTCACATGAGAAGCCGACACATAGATCACCAATGCCGCGGATCGTGAACGACGAAGCGGTGAAATTGGTCTTGGTAAAGGTGATGTTAGGAAGCGATTGCTGGATGTCGAGCGAGTTGTGAATCTGTTGCTGTTCCAGCGCGGCACCGGTGAACGCGCTGATGGAGATCGGCACGTCCTGCAACCGCTGCGAGGTACGCTGTGCGGTGACGACGATGTCGCCGTTCGCTGGCTGTTGCTGAGCGGTGCCGCCCGCGTCCTGCGTGCTGGTGGTCTGATCCGCGCTTTGCTCGGCGGGGGTGGAGGGGGCCTGCGCGACCGCCGACGGCTGCGTCGGGGCCAGTCCCGATTGCGCCAGTGCGGGCGTGGCAGCGATCATCGTCAACGCGGACGCGGCAAGCAGCTCGAATTTCGTCATGGTTCGGCGATCCTCTCGAGTGGTGGCCGGTCGTGACGCCGGTTTGCACGGATTAGTATTCTAGGTATGTCGCTAACGCCCGGCCGCGCGCGGCGTCAATGGCGCGAACCCGCCGGAAACGCCGAGACGGGTACGGCGGCGGTGCAAAAATCAAGTTTTCGCTAGAAGTGTGGCGAAGTGGCAACAAAGGGTGGGGCGTGGCAGAAGATTCGACGGGCGATCTGGTGGGGGAAGACGGCAGGCTGATCGTGCCCGACGCGGTCGCGGAGGCGATCCGCACGCTGATCCGCTGGACCGGCGACGATCCCGCGCGCGAAGGGCTGATCGACACGCCTCGTCGCGTCGCGCGGGCGTGGAAGGAATATTGCGCGGGCTATGACGACGATCCCTCGCGGCACCTGTCGCGGGTGTTCGAGGAGGTCGGCGGCTATAACGAGATCGTGCTGCTCAAGGGCATCCCGTTCCAGTCGCATTGCGAACACCATCTGGCGCCGATTACCGGCACCGCGTCGATCGCTTATCTGCCGCGCAACCACGTCGTCGGCATCTCCAAGCTCGCGCGCGTGCTCCACGCCTATGCGCGGCGGCTGCAGGTGCAGGAGCGGTTGACCGCCGAGGTGGCCGATTGCATCTGGCGGGGCTTGAAGCCGCTCGGCGTCGCGGTGGTGATCGAGGCGACGCACGCCTGCATGGCCGCGCGCGGGGTGCGGACGCCGGGCGTGGCGATGCTGACCAGTCGGATGATGGGCGTGTTCCTGGAGGACGATCGCAACCGCAAGGAAGTGCTGGCGCTGATGGGGCGCGGCTGAGCGGTGCCGCCGCTGGCGCTGGTGACCGGCGGCTGCCGACGGCTGGGCGCGAGCATCGCCGCCAGGCTGGCCTGCGCGGGCTACGCGTTGGCACTACATGGACACCATGACGCCACCCCCGACGCCGAGTTTGCCGAGGCGTTGGTGGATGTCGAGTGGCACGGGTTCGTCGCCGACTTCGCCGCGCCGGACGCCGCGGAACAGCTGTGGGCGGGGGTGGCCGCAAGATTTGGCCGCGCGCCCGACCTGCTGGTCAACAGCGCATCGCTGTTCGGGCAGGACCGGCTCGACACCGTCACCGCCGCTGATCTCGCCACGCATCACGCGGTCAACTGCGCCGTGCCCGCGCTGCTCACCCGCTGCTTCGCGGCGGCGGGCGGGGAAGGGCGCGCGATCGTCAACATCCTCGACCAGCGGATTTGCCGCCCGCATGGCGATCAACTCGCCTACACGCTGTCCAAGCTTGCGCTTGCCGGGTTGACGCAGATCGCCGCGCGAGACCTCGCCCCGCGCATTCGCGTCAACGCGGTCGCGCCCGGGCTGACGCTCGCGACCGACGATTACGCGCCCGAGCAGGTCGCGCGGCTGGCGGCGGCGATGCCGCTGGCGCGGCTGTCCACCCCGGCCGACATCGCGGAAGCGGTGCTGTTTCTCGCCGAAACGCCGGGCGTGACCGGGCAAGTTGTGTTCGTCGACGGCGGCGCACACCATGTCACATATCCCCGCGACTTCATGCACCTTTAGCCGGTGCCCTGCCCGAGCGCGGCGCGCGTCTCGGCCCGCCGCCGGACATGCTCGCGCCAGACGATATATAGCCCGGAGCCGATGATAACCGGTGCGCCGAGCCAGGTCGCCGCACCCGGCAGCGTCCCGAACAACAGCCAGCCGAGCAGCGTCGCCCACAACAGGGCGCTGTAATCCATCGGCACGACGATCGACACCGGGCCGCGCGCGAGACTGCCCGTGATCGCCAGCTGCGCCGCGCCGCCGAGCAGGCCGATGCCGAGCAACACGCCCCATGTCCCCGGCGAATGTGTCCGCATGCGCAGCGCGTACACGGCCCCGAGCGGCGCGAGCGACAGCGTCGAGAACCAGAATACGGTCGTCAGCGGCCGCTCGGTCCGGCCGATCTGGCGGAGCAGCACCGACACGGCGGCGGTGCAGGCGGCCGCCGCGATGCCGCACGCCGCACCCCACGGCGTCACGTGCCCGGCGCCCGGCCGCGCGACGATCACCACCCCCACGAACCCCGTCAGCACCGCCAGCCAGCGTCGCCAGCCGGTCGGCTCGCCCAATATCAGCGCGCCCAGCACGGTCGCGAAGATCGGCATGGAAAAGCCCAGCGTCGTCGCCTCCGCCAGCGGCAGCGCAAGCAGCGACGCGAAGGTCAACGCCATCGCGCTCAGCCCGACCGCGCAACGCAGCAGATGTGCGCCGATCCGCCTCGTGGCGAGGCTCGCATACCCCGGCCCGCCCGCGACTACCGCGCAGACCAGCAACGTCGCGCCGAACTGGCGGAAGAACATGATTTCGGGAAGGGCTGCCCCGTGCGTTTCCGCGATTTTGATGGTCGCGTTCATGGCGGCGAACAGCGCGACGGAGGTCAGCCGCAGTGCGACGGCGGACAGTAGGCGGTCGGAGGACTCGGTCACGCCGTAGCCGTAGCGTGTCGTCTCGCTCCCGTCGTCCCATCGAAAGCTGGGGACCGCTCACCGGATAACCACCCGCTCACGACGCGGTGCCAGCTTTCGCTGGCATGACGATAGTCACCTGCCTATCCACCCACGCCATGAAACATGCGCTGCCCGTCACCCGCGACCAGGACTTCGCCGCCTGGTATCAAGCTGTCATCGCCGAAGCCGATCTCGCCGAGGAATCGGGCGTGCGCGGGTGCATGGTGATCCGTCCGTGGGGCTATGGCATCTGGGAGCGGATGCAGCGGTTGCTCGACGACGCGATCAAGGCGACGGGGCACGAGAATTGCTATTTCCCGCTGTTCATCCCCCTCTCGTATTTCGAGAAGGAAGCGCAGCACGTCGAGGGATTCGCCAAGGAAATGGCGGTAGTCACGCACCACCGGCTGATCGCCGACGGCAAGGGCGGCCTGATGCCCGATCCGGCGGCTAAGCTAGAGGAGCCGCTGATCGTTCGCCCTACCAGCGAGACGGTGATCGGGGCCGCCTTCGCGCGCTGGATCCAGTCGTGGCGCGACCTGCCGGTGCTGATCAACCAATGGGCCAACGTCGTCCGTTGGGAGATGCGGACGCGGATGTTTCTGCGCACCAGCGAGTTCCTGTGGCAGGAAGGGCATACCGCGCACGCCACCGCCGCCGAGGCGCAGGAGGAGACGTTGCGGATGCTGGAAGTGTATCGCAGCTTCGCCGAGGATTGCATGGCGATGCCGGTGGTCGCGGGTGAGAAGCCGGAGAACGAGCGTTTCCCGGGCGCGGTCGAGACCTGGTCGATCGAGGCGATGATGGGCGACGGCAAGGCGTTGCAGGCGGGGACCTCGCACTTCCTGGGCACCAACTTCTCCTCCGCGCAGAACATCCGGTTCCAAAGCGCCGAAGGACAATTGGAACTGGCGCAGACGACCAGCTGGGGGATGTCGACGCGGATGATCGGCGGCCTGATCATGGTGCATGGCGACGACGACGGCCTGCGCGTGCCGCCGCGCGTCGCGCCGTGGCAGGTGGTGATCGTGCCGCTGTTGCGCGACGGACCCGACGACGGGGGGATCGTGAGCTATTGCAAGCAGTTGCAGGTGGAGCTTGCAAGACAGACTGCGTTCGGAGAGCCGGTGCGCGCGTTGCTGGACCTCAAGCCCGTCAAGGCGGCGAACAAGCGGTGGAACTGGGTCAAGAAGGGCGCGCCAATCGTGGTCGAGGTCGGCGGACGTGACGTGGCGGCGGGGGCAGTGACGTGGCTGCGGCGGGACAAGCTCTACACCGATGCGGGCAAACTCGCGTCGAGCGCGCAGGGACGCGAAGCCTTTTTGAACGGAGTCAGCGGATTGCTAAGCGACGTTCAGGCTGAGCTGCATGCAACCGCGCGCGAGAAGCTGGATCGTGGCATCAGGCGTGACGTGACCGACATGGCCGAACTGGAGACGCATTTCGCGGAGGGCGAACGCTTTCCCGGTTGGGTGGAACTGCCCTGGGCGAAGCCGACGGGCGCGGCGCTGGACGCAGTGGTTGAGCGGCTCAAGCCGCTCAAGCTCACGATCCGCAATGCCCCGATCGGCGCGGGTACGCCCCAGGGCGCGTGCTTCTTCACCGGCGAACCGGCGGTGGAGCGCATCCTGGTCGCGCGGGCATACTGACCGGTGGCCGGAGCCGAAGCCGCCGCGAGGCGTTGGGTGGCGATGCGATATGCCTTCCTCCTCGCCCTTCCGCTCGCGGGCTGCGCCGGCGCGCGTGCCTCGCTCGACGCGCCCGCGCCGGTGTTCCGCCCCGAACAGTTCTTCGCCGGGCACACCGAGGGGCAGGGCCGGGTCAAGATCGACTTCTCCGAACCGCGCACCTTCAACGTCCACGGCGATGGCGAGGTGGAGGCGGACGGGACGCTGGTGCTCGACCAGATCGTCGAGCAAGAGGGCAAGCCCGCGAACCGGCGCGAATGGCACATCCGCAAGGCGGGCGCGGGCTATACCGGCACGCTGACCGACGACAGCACCGACGGCGCGGTGCGCGGCGATGTGCGGGGCAACCGACTGCATCTCGCCTACACGATGAAGAACGGCATGGGCGTACAGCAATGGATTTACCTGCAGCCGGGCGGGCGCGTCGCGCTCAACCGCATGCGGGTGACGAAGTTCGGCGTGCCGGTCGCGACGCTGGAGGAAACGATCCGCAAGCAGGGCGGGTGACGCCTCAGTCCGGGTAGGTCGCTCGCCACCAATCCGCGAACCGCGCCTGTTCGTCCGCCGTCATCGCCAAGCCGAGCTTGGTCCGCCGCTCGAGCACATCCTCGGGCGAGCGCGCCCACTCTCGATCATGGCACCACCGCGCCTCGCATTCGCTCAACCCAGCGCCGAACGCCTCGCCCAGCGCTACCTCGCTGTCCGCGTCGCCGAGCAGTCCGCCGAGCCGGGTTCCATAAGCGCGGGCCATCCGCAGCGTGCGCGCCTCTCCGAGCCACGGCCAGGTCGCACGCGCCTTTGTCAGGAAATCGGCGAAGCTCGCCATTTCGCCGCCCGGAAAGGCGCGGGCGCGCGTCACGGGCAACGCGTGCCGGTCGAGCGCGGGCGCGAGCTTGCCGACCGCCTCCTCCGCGAGATGCCGCGCGGTGGTGATCTTGCCCCCGAACACGCTGAGCAGCGCCGGACCTGCGCAATCCAGCTCCAGCACATAATCGCGCGTGACCTCCGCCGCCGCGCCCGCGCCATCGTCGTACAGCGGGCGCACGCCCGACCAGGCGGAGGTGATGTCGCGCGGCTCCACCTGCCGTATGAACGAGCGGTTCGCGGCCTGGCAGAGGTACACCATCTCGTCCGCGTCAATCGCGGCGTCCTCGGGCCGATCGACCGCGATGTCGGTGGTGCCGATCGCGGTGCCTTCCGCGTAAGGTGTTGCGAAGACGATGCGGCGGTCGGGCTGTTGCAAAATATAGGCATGGTCGCCCGCGTACAGGCGGGGCACGACGATGTGGCTCCCCTTGATCAGCCGCACCCCCGCGCGCGCGTTCACGCCGGTCAGCGCCAAGGTCTCGCTCACCCACGGCCCCGCCGCGTTGACCAGCGCGCGCGCTTTGATTTCGCGCCCATCGGACAAGGTGGCACGCCATACCTCGCCTTCGCGCCGCGCGCCGGTCAGCGCGGTGCGGGTCGCGATCTCCGCGCCATTCTCGGCCGCGTCGACCGCGTTGAGCAATGTCAGCCGCGAATCGTCGACATACGCATCCGAGTAGACGAACCCGCTCGGGTCGCCCTTCAACGGCGCGCGATAGGCACTGTCGCCGCGCCGAAGCCCGCGCGAACGCGGCAGGCTGCTCCGCCCGCCGAGCCGGTCGTAGAGCAACAAGCCGGCGCGCACCATCAACCACGGCCGCACCGTGTTCTCGTGCGGCAGCACGAAGCGCATCGGCCGGATGATGTGCGGCGCGGCCACGACCAGCCGCTCGCGCTCGCGCAACGCCTCGGCGACCAGGGGCAGGTCGTAATATTCGAGATAGCGCAGGCCGCCATGGATCAGCTTGGTCGACGCGGACGAGGTATGGCTGGCGAGATCGTCGCGCTCGACCAGCAGCACGCGCCAGCCGTTGAGCGCCGCCTCGCGCGCGATCGCGCACCCGTTGATGCCGCCGCCGACGATGAGCAGATCGTGGATCATAGGCGGGAGATAGCAACGTGGGAGCGCGCTGACGAGGCTGTCCTACAGGCGGCCGATTGTGGCATGGCGACACCATGCAGCTTTCTAGGCTCCGCTCGCGTTTTCCCTTCATGCCACGCGCCAACGAAAAACCGGTTTCCGGCCTCAACTTCCTCAACTTCGTCGGAGCCGACCAACACGAACGGCCCGAAGTAGAGCGTCGATCGGGGCTCAACTTTCTCAACTTCGTTGGATTTGCGTGATGGCCGGGACGCCGGGCCTGCCGACGCGGGAGCAGATCCTCGACTTCATCGCCACCTCCGATCAGCCGGCGGGCAAGCGCGAGATTGCGCGCGCGTTCGGCCTCCACGGCGCGGATAAGATCGCGCTCAAGGCGTTGTTGCACGACATGGCCGACGAGGGGCTGATCGACGCCTCGCCGGGCCGCGCCTTTCACCAGACGGGCGGCGTGCCCAAGGTGACGGTGCTGCGCGTGGCGGACGTCGATGATGGCGGTAACGTCTGGGCGGTCCCGGAACGCTGGGAAGCCGAGACGCCCGCCCCCCGGCTGCGCGTGCGCGAGCGCAAGCGAGGCGCGCTCGGCATCGGTGATCGCTTCCTCGCGCGTACGGAAGAGGCCGGGGACGGTCTGATCGCGCACCCGATGAAGACGCTGTCCAAGGGCGAGGAGCTGATGCTGGGCGTGCTCCGACAGGAAGGCGAGCGGCTGTGGCTACAGGGCGTCGACAAACGCGAGCGGCGCGAGTGGATGGTGTCGGACGCGGGCGGCGCGCAGGCGGGCGAGCTGGTGCTGGCGGAAAAGGCGGGCCGTCCGCCACGCCTCACCGCGCGCGTGACGCAACGGTTGGGCGATCCGTTTCAGCCGCGCAGCTTTTCGCTGATCGCGATTCACAAGCTCGGCATCCCGGACGTGTTCTCCGCCGAGGCGCTGGCGGAGGCTGAGCAGGTGGCAAGGCGGGAGCTGGGAACCGACCGCGAGGACCTGCGACATTTGCCGATCGTCGCGATCGATCCAGCGGATGCGCGCGACCATGACGACGCGGTCTGGGCCGCGCCCGACGACGACCCCGCCAACCCGGGCGGCTGGCGCGCTCTGGTCGCGATCGCGGACGTGTCCTTCTACGTCCGCCCCGGCTCCGAGCTCGACCGCGAGGCGCGGCGGCGGGGCAACAGCGTGTATTTCCCCGACCGGGTGGTGCCGATGCTGCCCGAGCTGCTGTCGGCGGACGTTTGCTCGCTGAAGGCGGGCGCGGACCGCGCGGCGCTGGTCTGCCACCTGCGAGTTGGCAAGGCGGGCGAGCTGAAGTCGTGGCGCTTCTCCCGCGCGGTGGTCCGCATCGCGGCGAACATCGCGTATGGGGACGCGCAGGCAGTGGTGGATCAGCTCCTCCCCGTTTACGGGGAGGGGGACCGCCGGGCTCAGCCCGGTGGTAGAGGGGCGGTCGCGACGGGCGATACGCCCCCGGCAAGTCCCCCTCCACCGTCCGCTTCGCGGTCGGTCTCCCTCCCCGCGAGCGGGGAGGATCTTGTGCCCATCCTCACCCCGCTCTGGGCGTGCTGGCGCGCGCTCGCCGCCGCCCGCGCCGCGCGCGAGCCGCTCGATCTCGACTTGCCCGAACGGCGGGTGGTGCTCGACGAGAAGGGGCGCATCCTGTCGGTCGCGCCGCGCGATCAGCTCGACGCGCATCGGCTGATAGAGGATTACATGATCGCCGCCAACGTCGCCGCCGCCAAGGCGCTTGAGCGCAAGAAGGCCCCGGTCATGTACCGCGTCCACGAGCCGCCCTCGCGCGAGAAGCTGGTCGCGCTCAAGGATTATCTCGAGACCTTCCAGGTGCCGTTCGCGCTCGGCCAGGTGATCCGCCCCGCGACGTTCAACCACGTCATCGAGCGTATCGGCGAGGCACTGTACCGGCCGCAGGTGATGGAGCAAATCCTGCGCACCCAGACACAGGCCTATTACGGCCCCGCCAACCACGGCCATTTCGGCTTGTCGCTTGGGTCTTACGCGCATTTCACCTCGCCGATCCGGCGGTATGCGGACCTGCTCGTCCACCGCTCGCTGGTTGCCGCTGAAGCACTTGGCGAGGGGGGCCTGTCGGCGGGCGAGGCCGCGGCGATGGACGCGATCGGCGAGACGATCAGCCGGCTGGAGCGACGGGCGATGGAGGCGGAGCGCGACACGACCGATCGCTACGTCGCCGCGTTCCTGTCGGAGCGCGTCGGCGACGTGGTCGAGGCGCGGGTGACGGGGGTGATGAACTTCGGCCTGTTCGCGACCGTCGACGGCATCGGCGGCGATGGCTTGTTGTCCGTGCGCGACCTCGGGACCGAGTATTTCCGCTTCGACGAGGCCGCGCGAAAGCTGGTCGGCGAGGCCAGCGGCGAGGAATACACGCTCGGTCAGCAGCTGAAGCTGCGGCTGGTGGAGGCTAATCCGGTGTCGGGGTCGCTCCGCTTCGAGCTGCCCGGGGGCGGTGGCGCGGCGGCGGCGCGCAAGGGTGGCGGCGCGCGCATGCTCAAGCGGCGCGGGCGTCCGACCAATATCCGGCATCAGGGCAGGAAACGGTAGCGGATGGCCGTGCTGTTCTATTGAGACCCGGTTTGGTGAGGGTGAGACACCTCGCGCCGTGGCTGGCGGCGCTGGCGGGCGTGGCCGGGCTGGCGTGGCTGGCGCGGCATCTCGACTGGCACGCGACCGTGCTGGCGGTGCGGCAGTCTGGCTGGGCGGCGCTGGGCGTGACGACGGCGCGCGCGGCGACGCTGCTGCTGGCGGCGATCGCCTGGTGGCGGCTGATGCCGCACGGTGGCGCCGGGCTGACTACCGTGCTGCGGGTGCGGACCGCGCGCGAGGGGATCAACCTGCTGCTGCCGTTCACCGCGGTCGGCGGCGACGTGATCGGCGCGCGGCTGCTGGCGCGGCTCGGGGTCACGGGGGCGGTCGCGGCAGCAACCACGTTGGCCGACCTGCTGATGCTATGGTCGGGGCAGCTGGTATTCACGCTGGCCGGAGTCGCGCTGCTGGCGGGGCAGGGGCATGCGCGCGTTGCGTTCTGGGTGCTGCCGGGCGTAGTGGTCGCTGGCCTCGCGCTGGGCGGGTTCTTGCTGTTCCAGCGGCGCGGCGGTGCGCGCTGGATCGACCGGGCGGCGGCGAGCGTGGCGGCGCGCTGGCCGGAACTGGTCGGGGAGGGGCGGTTCGACCTGCGCGAGCAACTGGCGGCACTCTATGCTCGTCCCGGTGCGCTGTTGACCAATTTTGCGCTGCATCTGATCGGCTGGGCGATCGATGCCGCCGCGCCGTGGCTGGTGCTGTCCGCTCTCGGCTATGCGCCGACCTGGGCAGAGGCGGTGGTGATCGAGAGCCTGGCGCAGGCGTTGCGCGGGGCGGCATTCTTCGTGCCCGCCGGGGTGGGCGTGCAGGAGGGCGGGCTGGTGTTCCTGTGCGCGCTCTATGGCGTCCCGGCCGAAGCGGCGCTGGTCCTCGCGCTGGTCAGGCGCGTCGCGGATGTCGCGATCGGCACGCCCGGGCTGCTGCTGTGGTGGCGGCTGGAGGCACAGCGCCCGGCTCGCCCGCCCGGCAATGCGTCGCTCACGCCACCGTGAAGGTCAGCCCCGCTTTGGCACGCAGCCGGTCGCGCAACGCTGGTCTCATCAGTGCGCCCGGCGTCCAGATGCCGCCGGTCGCGGGCGCGTCCTCGACCAGGCACAGCGCCGCCTCCGCGATCATCTTGGATGTCGAGCCATAGCCGGGGTCGCGGTCGCCGGTGACGACCGCCTCGACCCGCTCGCCGCCGGGCATCTCGCCCACGAACAACAGGTCGTAATGGCCCGCGTCGCGCTCCGCCTTGCCCGGCCCCTCGCCGGGCTTGGGACCCTTGTCGCCGGCGAGCGGGTTGAGCTTGGCCAGCGCCTCCGCCGCCATCCGCCCGACCTCGCCCAGCCCGGGCACCACAACCATCTCATCGTACACGAAGTCCGCGCCGTACCGTTGGCCCAACAACGCGTTGGTGCGATGGACGTTCTTGGTGTTGATCGGGGCCATGATGAACGGCGCGACCCAGCTGCCGAGGCTTCGATCGTACTCCGGCAACAGCCCGCTCGGCTGATGCGGGCCGCTGAAGCCGGGCGTCAGCGCGAACGGGTCGGCGAGCAGCTTGAACAGCGACGGCTGGCGCGCGGCGGCGGCGAGCGTCGCCTTGAGGCTGGCGGCGGTGCCGCCCGAGAAGCCGCCCTGCATCGCCCGGACCCGGCCCTTGACGCGCGGCGCGGGGCGACCGTGGCGCGCGACCGCCGCCTCCTGCAGCGTCAGCACGCCGAGGTCGAACGGGATCGAGTCGAACCCGCACGAGAACACGATGCACGCGCCGGTGCGCTTGGCCGTCGCCTCGTGCCGGTCGATCATCTCACGCATCCAGGCAGGCTCGCCGCACAGGTCGACATAGCCGGTGCCGGTCTCGACACAGGCGGCGACGAGGGCGGACCCGTACAGCTGATACGGCCCGACCGTGGTCAGCACCACGCGCGTCCGCGCCGCCATCGCGTGGAGCGAGGCGGGGTCGTCCGCGTGCGCGACGACCAGCGGCATATCCGAGGGCGCGCCGATCAGGTCGCGCACCTCGGCGAGCTTCGTCGCGCTGCGTCCCGCCATCGCCCAGCGCGCACCGGCCGGGTAGCTTTGAACCATGTATTCGGCCACCAGCCGACCGGTGAAGCCGGTCGCGCCATAGATGATCACATCGAACTCGGGCACCAGCAGGCTCCTCAAGCAGCTTCGCTGAATTGCAGGTTGGCGAGCCGGGCGTACAGCCCGCCGCTCGCCAGCAGCGTGGCGTGGGTACCTTCCTCGACGATGCGCCCCTCGTCCATGACGATAATCCGCCCCGCCGCGCGCACGGTGGCGAGCCGGTGTGCGATCACCAAGGTCGTGCGCCGCGCCATCAACCGTTCGAGCGCCTGCTGCACCAGCCGCTCGCTCTCCGCATCGAGTGCGCTGGTCGCCTCGTCGAGCAGCAGCACGGGCGAGTCGCGCAGGATCGCGCGCGCGATCGCCACGCGCTGTCGCTGTCCGCCCGACAGCCGCGCACCGCCTTCGCCCAAGAAGGTGTCGAGCCCCTCGGGCAGCTGGCGGAGGAACTCGGCCGCGTTCGCCGCCTCCGCCGCCTGCCAGAGCTGCGCGTCGCTCGCCTCCCAATGCCCATAGCGCAGATTATCGCGCGCGGAGGCGGCGAACAGCACGGTGTCCTGCGGCACCATCGCGATATGGCGGCGGATGTCAGCCGGGTCCGCATCGCGCAGCGGCACGCCGTCGAACCGGATCGTGCCCACTTGCGGATCGTAGAAACGCTGGAGCAGCTGAAACAGCGTCGACTTGCCCGCACCCGACGGCCCGACGATCGCCACCGTCTGCCCCGGGGCGACATGGAGCGCGAAGTCGTGCAGCGCGGCCGTATCGGGCCGGGTGGGGTAGCGGAACGCGACCTGCTCGAAGACGATTTCGCCTCGCGCCGGGTCGGGCAGCATTCGCGGGTGCGCGGGCGGCGCGATCTCCGGCCGCTCGTTCAGCAACTCGTTCAGCCGTTCGGCCGCGCCCGCCGCGCGCAGCAGGTCGCCATACACCTCGGTAAGCGCGCCAAACGAGCCGCCGACGAACGTGGCCGCCACCAGCGATCCGGTCAGCGCGCCGCCGGACAAGCGCCCGAGCGCGACGTCCGACACCGTCGACCACAACAACATGATGATGGCACTGAACAGGAACAAGATCACGATCGCGGTCATCGCCGCGCGGATGGTGATCCGGCGTTTGGCGGCGGCGAAGCCGCGATCGACGGCGGCGGCGAACCGTTGACCCTCGCGCCGCTCCTGGCCGAACGCCTGCACCACCTTCATCGCACCCAGCGTCTCGACCGCGATCGCGCCGATGTCGGCGATGCGGTCCTGGCTGGTGCGGGACGATCCGCGTACGCGCCGCCCGAGCAGCACGATCGGCAGCACGATGACGGGGATCGCCAGCAGCAGCGAGCCTGCGAGCTTGGGCGCGAGCACGAACAGCGCCACCGTGCTGAGAATGCCGGTCAGCATGTTTCGCAGCGCCACAGAGACGGTGGTGCCGACCGCATTCTCGATCTGCGCCGTATCGGAAGTCAGCCGCGACGCGATCTCGGCCGGGCGGTTCTCCTCGAAGAAACGCGGCGCGAGGCCGAGCAGATTCTGCTGCACGGCGACCCGGATGTCCGCGACGGTCCGCTCGCCGAGCCAGGACACGAAGTAAAAACGCACCGCCGTTCCGACCGCGAGGAGCCCGACCAACCCGAACAGCGCGTAAAAGACCTGGTTGATGTGCGACAGGTCGCCGCCGCGCGCGAAACCCCGATCAACCATCGACCGGATGAAATAGGGGAAGGACGACGTCGTGAGCGAGGTCACCACCAGCGCCACGATCGCCGCCGCAAGCTGTCCCGGGTAGCGCGAAGCGAAGCGCCACACCATCTTGAGGCTGCCGAGCCGTCTCCCCGGATCGGTGGCGGCGGCGGAGGTGGACGGTTCGGCCATGAGCCGGCGACTAGCAGCCGACCAGTGATCTCTCAACCGGGACGGCGAAGCCGCCCGCATTCCTTTTCGGTCGGCGGTGCGTTACATCAATGGCAACTTATTCAGGCGATACCGTTCCCATGCTCTACGATTCCTATGTGATGCAGCGGTCGTGGCTCGCCAATGCGAGCGCGATGGCGAGTTGGGGCGCGGGCGTATGGGGCAACCCCGCCAACCCGTTCGCCTATTTCGGCGGTGGCCCGGTGATCGCCTCTGCGCTCGACGTGTTCGCGCATGCGGCTGCGCCGCGCGGCAAGCCCGCGTTCGGGTTCGAATGTGTGACAGTCGCCGGGCGCGAGGTCGCGGTGACGGAGGAGATCGTTGCGCGACTGCCGTTCGGGCAGCTCAAGCGGTTCCGCCGCGAGGGTGTCGAGGGCGGCCCCAAGCTGATGATCGTCGCGCCGATGTCGGGCCATTTCGCGACGCTGCTGCGCGGCACGGTGGAGCGTATGCTGCCCTTCGCCGACGTGTATGTGACCGACTGGCGCGACGCGAAGTGCGTGCCGTTGAGCGAGGGTCGGTTCGACCTCGATGACTATATCGACTATCTGGTTCAGTTCCTCGAGGCGATCGGGCCGGGCGCGCACATGCTCGCGGTCTGCCAGCCGTCGGTGCCCTGTTACGCCGCCGCGGCGCTGATGAGCGCGGACGTGCATCCGTGTCGTCCGCGAACGCTGACGATGATGGGCGGCCCGGTCGACACGCGTGAGGCGCCGACAGCGGTCAACACGCTGGCGACCCAGCGCCCGCATTCCTGGTTCGAGCGCAACGTGATCGTCAACGTGCCGGGTGTCTATCCGGGTGCCGGCCGGCGGGTGTACCCCGGTTTCCTGCAGCTTGCCGGCTTCATGACGATGAACCTTGGCAATCACCTGAACAGCCATTACGAGATGTTCAAGCATCTGGTCACGGGCGACGGCGACAGTGCGGACGCGACCAAGAATTTCTACGACGAGTATCGTTCGGTCTGCGACATGACAGCGGAGTTCTATCTGCAAACGATCGACACCGTGTTCCAAAACCACGCGCTACCGCGTGGCGAGATAATGCATCGCGGGCGGCGGGTCGACCCGGGCGCGATCACCGACGTGGCGCTGCTCGCGATCGAGGGCGAGCGCGATGACATTTCGGGGGTGGGGCAGACCAAGGCCGCGCTGACGCTGGCGACTGGTCTGGCCGACGACAAGAAGCACTATTTGCTGGCGGAGGGCGTCGGCCATTACGGCATCTTCAACGGCTCACGCTGGCGTGATCGGATCGCGCCGGTAGTGGAACAGTGGATTACCGCGCACGACTAAACCGGCCAGATCGGCCCCGGCGCGTGGCCGGGGCCGCCCCGATCAAGCGATCGAGTCTACCATCGCGTGTGTGCTCGACTCGCCGGCGCTGATCGTGCCGCCGGTCAGCATCTTGAGTCGTCCGGTGAGCGACACGTCTGTCTCCCACATCTCGGCAGAGCTGACGTCGAACCGGTTGAGCCGCGCGTCGGCCTTGCCGTTCGGAAACCAAGCCTCGACGCGCTTGTCCCACAGCATATCAAATGTAGCCTGATTGGTTTCTTCACTGACCGTGCCCGCCAGGCAAGCGAAGAAATCCTGCCCCTTGCTGACGAACTGCGCCATCGCCCCGCCGCCTTGCGCGATGCGGTTGTCGCGGCTGGAGAACACGAACAGCGCGTTGGGTTGGGCGTCGTCGATCTTGACGTTCATCGGCTCCGAATGCTGCCCATCGTTGAGCCCGATCATCACGAACGGGCTGTCGCTCAGCTTGGCGCGGAACTTGGCGGCGACTTCCTGGGGCGAGTCATGGTCGGCCATCGGTGCATTCTCCTGATTGGTTCGGCTGGAAAACGACCTGCTCTAAAGTTAGTTGCGAGCCCGGTTCAGGCCGCGAGTTCGGCGAGCGCATCGAGCAACCGGTCGACTTCCTCGACGGTGTTGTAGTGACACAGCCCGACCCGAACCAGGCCGCCGGCCTCCTTCAGGCCCAACGCGGCGATCGTCTCCACCGCGTAGAAATGCCCGGACCAGGCGAAGATGCCGCGCTCGGCAAGGAAGCGCGCGACCTCTCCCGGCGCATGCCCCTCGACGGTGAACGCGAAGGTCGGGACGCGATCGTCGAGGTCGGGGCGACCATAGAGCCGCACGCTGTTGAAGCGGCGCAGGCCCGCGAGCAACCGCTCGCCCAACTCGCGCTCATAGGCCGCGCAACCGTTCATCGCGGCAACCAGCCGTTCGCGCCGGGTTCGCGTGCCGGGCGCGAGTTCCCCGCCAAGCCAGTCGAGGTAGGCAACCGTGGCGAGCACCCCCGCCTGCGCCTCGAACGATGGCGTGCCGGTCTCGAACCGGCGCGCTCCCGCGTTGCCGGAAGGCCGCAGCTTGTAAGCGCGCAATCGCTCCAGAACTTCGCGACGGCCCCACACCACGCCCGCGTGTGGCCCGAAGAACTTGTACGGCGAACAGGCAAGGAAATCGCAGCCGAGCGCACGCACGTCGACCGCGACGTGCGGCACCGACTGGACGCCATCAACATAGACCAGCGCGTCGGTGGTCGCCTTCACCGTACGGGCAATCGCCGCGACATCGTTGAGCGTTCCCAGCGCATTGCTAGCCCCCCCGATCGCGACCAGCCGCGTGCGGGGGGACAGCAGGGCGGGTAGTTCGTCGAGGCGCAACGTCCCATCCGCCGAATCGAACGGCAGCCAGCGCACGACGACGCCCCGATCCTCCGCCGCGAGTAGCCAAGGCGCGACGTTGGCGTCGTGATCGAGGCGGGTGAGGATCACCTCGTCGCCCTCCCGCCAGTCGCGGGCGATCGCGCGCGACACCGCCAGCGTCAGGCTGGTCATGTTCGGTCCGAAGGCGATCTCGTCCGCTTCGCCGCCGAGCAGATCGGCCATCGCCTGATGTGCGTCGGCGGAAAACGCGTCGGCGGCGACCGAGGAAGCGAACGCGCCGCCGCTGTTGGCGGTGCCTCCGGTCAAATGCGCGGCCATCGCCTCGATCGCACCCCGGCACGCCTGCGTGCCGCCGGGCGCGTCGAAGTAAATGCGCGCACGCTCGCTGTCTGTGACGGCAAGCGCCGGGAACTGCGCGCGGACGGCTGAGATCGGGAAGTTCATGGTATTCCTCGAACCGGCGGAGTCCCGGGGATTTTCGCGCTGCTATATCGCCCAGACCGACTGGCTCCACTATCGCGGCCGTGACGTGGCGCAAGTCGCCAAGTGGGGGTGTGCAATACTGAACGGCGAGGCGAGTTCACCGGCTGGGCGACGGAACGAGTCGCCATAGACGACATCGGGCCGGTCGGTATCGGCGGCGCGCTTGCCTGCGCGATGGCGTTCGCGGCCTGTGGAGAGGGCGGCTCCGGTGCCGGATCCACTGCCACCGGACCGCCAACGACCGTTACCGCGCGGATCACCGTCGTGGCCGCGCCCGTCACCGCCGCGCTCGGCGTCGCGGACAAGGTGACCAGCTTCACCGCCTCCGACTTCGGCCGCACGCTGACCTCCAACACCGACGGCTCCGACCACGGCTGGGGCTCGATGCACTTCGTCCTGGGCGGCGCGGTGAAGGGCCAGCGGCTATACGGCACCGCACCCGCAGTGGGGAGCAACACCGGCGACGATGTCGGCTCGGGGCGGCTGATACCGACCGTGTCGGTGGACCAATATGCGTCGACATTGGCGAGCTGGTTCGGCGTGGGTGGGGGTGAGATGACTACGGTGCTGCCGAACATGGGGAACTACAACGCTTCGACGTGGAATTTGGGGTTTGTATAAAAGTTTAGCTGGCCTAACTCTATCTACCCTTATTGCCAAGCTTACGAATCAGGATTTGGAAATGGCGTTTAAGCTGTCGCTTGACGCTTGATTGGTGAAACTTAGCGTCGGCTCTCTTAGCGTATTGGTAAAAGTTGTTCGATCCTAAGTGGGTCAGCTCGCGGTATACGCTCCTTCTGTGGGCCAAGGATGCCAGTTTACCTGCCCGCCTTGCTCCGCGAACGGTGCCGCGAGCTGCATATGTCATTCGGCGGTAGTACCTCGACAAAGTACGCGCTCGTAGCATCACTGTCCGACCATTAAATGTAAAACCTAGGTACGTCAGCGGTCTGTCAACCTCGATGTCGCCGTTCGACGGTAGGAAGCGGCTCACCTCCGTTTTGTCGGGGTGGATCGTTAGTCCATGGCCGGTACTCGCGGCAGTCTCCTCGATCACCGCTCTTGCGGCATTCTCTTTGGCCGGTTCGACGATAATTATGATGTCATCGGAGTATCGTCGGTAGTACGCAGCGTTTTGATTTGCCCACTCGCCCACCTTGCGATCGAAAGAGAGCATAGAAATATTAGCAAATACGGCGGAGATCGGAGTGCCTTGGGGAATGCCAAAGTGCTGGCTATTGACATGAAGAAGGCCCGCCTTGCGTATAATCGTCATCCCTTCAGGCACTTTCGCTATCAACGGCCTGGGAGCATCTCACTCAGAAAAACCAAACAATTTTGCAAGAGCTTCAAATTCTACCCAACTAAACTTAGTGCATGACCGATATACCCTGTACCAATCGGTGGATAAATATCCACACCAAGGACCTCGCTGAGGCACGCCTTTAGCTGTTCATGGTTAATCGAGGGAAAGAAGTCTGATATATCAAAACACAAAGCAGTAGCAGTTTCTCGCTCAGCGATCTCCGCAAAAGCTTCGGCTGCCATATCAACATTAGAGCCTTTGCCGGATCTATAGCCGATTACGGCATCTTGCAACTCGCACTGCTGCAAGCAGCTTTCATACGCTTGCTGGAGCTTCGCAGCATAGTACGAATATATTGCCGCATCAGCGTGGGCGGCATATCTGATCTCGCGAGACTTCTTCTTTATGACGCGAGGACGCTTAGACTTCGGAACCGATCTATCAGAGTTATCTGTTCGAAGCTGGCGTTTGGTGTCGGTGTAACCAAGCAGCGGCAGAAACTCATGGGCAATGACTCTGGCCGGATCGGTCGCCAGTGCCTTTGCAATCTCAAATGGGAGGGGGCGATCTAGATGGGGATATCCGCGTGGCCTAAACCATCCATCTCGCTTAACGGCGATTTTCAAGTTTTAGCAAGTCCGGGGGAGCGCAGGTAACGCGTCCACCAAAGTCTCCCCCGGAACCAACCAAATCCGCCCCCTTCTAAGGCCATTGTGCAAACAGCCTTTCGATTCAGACGTCGCAAATTACACGATGCGCTATACTCATGAAGTCGGCACCTTGTGCATCATCGCAGCTCGGATCATCGAGATCGTTGCGGCGGTGCTCACGGTCGTCCACGCCCTGGTTGGAAATGGTTGACGGAGATTACCTCTTCCCTCTCCAGCTATCTGGAGAGCAGAACGTATGTAGGACAAAGAGAGGCCGCCTACAAGAGAGACAATCACCTACTCAGCCGCCACGCCAGCATGCCCGAACATATCCACCCCGCGCTCCTCGTCCTCGTTCGCGGGTAATATCCGCTTGGCGCGCTGGCGACCGTCGAAGCTGCTCCAGACGTCGTTCCACTGGCCGCGCGTCGCCGCCTTCGAATATTCCGTCGCACGGGTTTCGAAGAAGTTCGCGTGCTCCACCCCGTTGAGCAGCGGGGCGAGCCAGGGGAGGGGGTGGTCGTCGATCATATAGATCGGCTTCATGCCCAGCTGTCCCAGTCGCCAGTCGGCGATATAGCGGATGTACTTCTTGATCTCGCGCGGGCTCATGCCGTTGACCGGCCCCTGCTCGAAGGCGAGGTCGATGAAGGCATCCTCCAGCCGCACCGTCGTCTGGCAGACATCGGCGATGTCGTCGCGCACCGCCTTGGTCAGGCAATCGCGCTCCTTGCAGAAGGTGTGGAACAGCCGGATGATGCCCTCGCAATGCAGGGTCTCGTCGCGCACGGACCAGCTGACGATCTGGCCCATGCCCTTCATCTTGTTGAAGCGCGGGAAGTTCATCAGCATCGCGAAGCTGGCGAACAGCTGTAGCCCCTCGGTAAAGCCGCCGAACATCGCCAGCGTCTTGGCGATATCCTCGTCGGTATCGACGCCGAAATTTTGCAGATAGTCGTGCTTGTCCTTCATCTCGGTATATTCGAGGAACATGCCGTACTCGCTTTCGGGCATGCCGATCGTGTCGAGCAGATGGCTGTACGCGGCGATGTGCACCGTCTCCATGTTGCTGAAGGCGGCGAGCATCATCTTGATCTCGGTCGGCTTGAACACGCGGCCGTATTTCTCGTGGTAGCAATCCTGCACCTCGACATCCGCCTGCGTGAAGAAGCGGAAGATCTGTGTCAGCAGGTTGCGCTCATGGTCGGTCAGCTTCTGCGCCCAGTCGCGGCAATCCTCGCCGAGCGGCACCTCCTCGGGCATCCAATGAATCTGCTGCTGACGCTTCCAGAACTCGAACGCCCAAGGGTATTCGAACGGCTTGTATTGCTTGCGGGCGAGGAGGAGGGACATGAGATTACTCCGGGATAATCAGGAATGGGAACCGGTCGGACCGGCGATGATATGGGACGCGCTCACGCCCCCTTGCTCCACGACCACATCGCGCCCGCCGACATCGCCAGCACGACGCCCGCGGACACCAGCATGATGCCGATCATGCGATAGGCATAGACTTGCCGCTCGGTGGTGGTCGCTGCGCCGATGCGGAGCAGCAGCATGACGCCTCCCGCCATCAACAATGCCGCAATGACGAACATCACAACCACGTTATAGCTCATGCGACCATCTCGCTTCCCGAGCGTTTCGCCCGCGCAATCAACCAAGGAGCATTTATATGGTCGACGCGACGCAGATTACCGAGCACATGAACATCATCGGCGCGGACGGGGTCCATGTCGGGACGGTCGACAAGATCGAGGGCGACCGGATTAAGCTGACGAAGAATGACAGCCCGCAGATGCAGGACGGTCAGGGGGCCAAGCACCATTACATCTCGCTCGGCCTGGTCGCCGAGGTCGAGGGCCAGGACCTGCGCCTGTCCGCCACCGGCGCGAACGCGATCACGCTGGAAGAAGACGCCTGAGGCCGTCGCCCCTCTCCCACGCGGGAGAGGGGCACCGCCCCGTGCGCCAAGCGCGCACTTTACTGGCACGCCAGACACTCGTCGTAATCCGTCGTCTCCAGCTCGAACTTGGCAAGCTCGATCGTGTTGTCCGCTTCCACCCCGCCCGCGAACCCCGCGCGCTGGATGCTCTTGGAGCGGAGATAGTAGAGCGATTTGATGCCCAACTCCCATGCGCGGAAGTGGAGCATCAGCAGGTCCCACTTTTCGACATCGGCCGGAATGAACAGGTTGAGCGAGGTCGATTGGTCGATGAACGGCGTCCGGTCCGCCTGCAGCTCGAGCAGCCAGCGCTGGTCGATCTCAAAGCTGGTCTTGTAGCAATCCTTCTCCTCGGCGCTGAGGAAGTCGAGGTGCTGGACGCTGCCGCCCTGCTCAAGGATCGAGTTCCACACCGCCTCGCTGTTCTTCGCCTTGGCGATCAGCAGCTTCTCCAGATATGGGTTGCGGATCGAGAAGCTGCCCGACAACGTCTTGTGCGTATAGATGTTGGCGGGGATCGGCTCGATGCACGCGCTGGTGCCGCCGCAGATGATCGAGATCGACGCGGTCGGCGCGATCGCCATCTTGCAGCTGAACCGTTCCATCACCCCCATGTCGGCGGCGTCTGGGCAGGGTCCGCGCTCGCTCGCCAGCTGCATCGACGCCTCGTCGACCTGCGCCTTGACGTGGCGGAACATGCGCAGATTCCAAGATTTCGCCATCGCCCCCTCAAACGCCAGCCCGCGCGCCTGGAGGAACGAGTGGAAGCCCATCACGCCGAGGCCCACCGACCGTTCGCGCGCGGCGGAATAGGCGGCGCGCTCCATCCCCGGCTCCGCGCGCTCGATGAAGTCGGTCAGCACATTGTCGAGGAAGCGCATCACGTCCTCGATGAAGCCGCGATCGTCCTTCCACTCGTCCCAGGTCTCGAGGTTGAGCGACGACAGGCAACACACGGCGGTGCGGTCGTTGCCGAGATGATCCTTGCCCGTCGGCAGCGTGATCTCCGAACACAGGTTCGAAGTCGAGACCCTCAGCCCCAGTTCGCGATGGTGCCATGGCATGCCGCGGTTCACATGGTCCGCGAAGACGATGTACGGCTCGCCCGTCGCCAGCCGCGTCTCGACCAGCTTCTGAAACAGCGCGCGCGCGTCGACGGTCGCGCGGACGGAGCCATCCTTGGGGCTGAGCAACGGCCACTCCGCGCCGTCGCGCACCGCCTCCATGAACGCGTCGGTGATCAGCACGCCGTGGTGAAGATTGAGCGCCTTGCGGTTGAAGTCGCCCGACGGTTTGCGGATTTCGAGAAACTCCTCGATTTCCGGGTGGCTGATGTCGAGATAGCAGGCGGCCGATCCGCGCCGCAACGACCCTTGGCTGATTGCCAGCGTCAGGCTGTCCATCACGCGCACAAACGGGATGATGCCGCTGGTCTTGCCGTTGAGCCCGACCGGCTCGCCGATGCCGCGGACGTTGCCCCAGTAAGTGCCGATGCCGCCGCCGCGCGAGGCGAGCCAGACATTCTCGTTCCAGGTGTCGACGATGCCGGTCAGGCTGTCGGGGACCGAATTGAGGAAGCAGCTGATCGGCAGGCCGCGTCCGGTGCCACCGTTCGAAAGCACCGGTGTCGCGGGCATGAACCACAGCCGCGAGATGTAATCGTAAAGTCGCTGTGCGTGTTCGGCGTCGTCGGCATAGGCGGAGGCGACGCGGACGAACAGGTCCTGGTACGACTCGCCCGGGAGCAGGTAGCGGTCGTTGAGCGTCTCCTTGCCGAAGTCGGTCAAGCGCGCGTCGCGGCTGTGGTCGACCTCGACCGGGTAGGGCCGCGCGCGCACCTGATGCGACGCGGGCAGGGTGGCCTCGGTGCGCGCATCGGCTGTCATTTCCATCATGTCGCTCGCCATAGCCGTTCCTTGATCCGCGAAGTTCATTAACACACTCCCGTTCATGCTTTGTTCGAATCGGGACACGTCCTTAATCTATCAGGACACGTCGGGCGACGAGAACGAAATTCGTTTTTTTGTCGGCTGACTTGGCGGCCGGTAACACGAGGACAACGCACAGACACCAGAAGCGCTCACCAGCACTGGGGTCTACAATTCTGTACCACCGCTACAGCTTGTGCGTACGTCGACGTCGACGCAAGCACCGCGATCAGTCGAGATCGAGCCGCCGGTCGGCCTAGCTGGCCCGCACGGAGCACGGCGCGCGGTTTTCTGCGCTTGCCGCAAAGGCAAGAGAACAGAACGAGACTGGAAATAAATCCTCGGCCGCGTGGCGACTCGGCTCGGGGTAACGTTGCGCCGCTCGAGATTGCTGAGGTGGATTATGCAACACCCCGATGTCGCAAGTCGCAGCTATCGTCGGGTCTCGCCAATCGCGACCGATTTGCCGATAGTCGTGCGAAGCGGCATTGGCGCGGTCACCGGCTCCTTCGGCTGGCAAATGCTGCGCTTGAGCAAGCTCGCCGGCTCCCGCGCGACGTGGCGCGCACGACATATAAAGAGTCTAGCAAGCGCACCGCGCCAGCCCAGATATGAAAAGAGGTTGCCGGGCACCTTGCGACAACCCGACAACCTCCTTTGCATGGTCAGCGGCCGGAAGAGCTCCAGCCCGGGAAACCATGTGCCGCCTGGATCAAGATTGCCGTTGACTGGAGAACCATACCTCCTGGCATCGCAATCGCTAGCAGCGCGTCCCCCGAACGAACTGAACCGACCCCATTGCTGAACCATGAGACATCGGATCACCTCCTTTCGCTTGTTGATTGCCAACGCGACCCGATCGGGCCGCTGATGGCAATGTGTGTAGCTTCGTGCGGCGATGCAAGGACAATCGGCCTTAGTTACGGCAATCTTCAATCACCCGCTCGACCTCCGCCCAGGCCGGGAGGACCAATGGTGGTGCGCCAGCTTGCTCGACCACGAACCGCCCGCGGCTGAACGCGATCGCGTCGAGCAACGAAGCGGTCGCGGGCAGGAAAGCGGAGCCGCCCGTAGGGGGATGTCCCGTTACTTCGATCGGCAACGTGCGGGTCTGAGTCGTGGTACGGATCATCATTGTCCGGGCCGCTTCTGCCAGCTCGCTCGTGAACTGTATCTGGCGGGATGCCTTGTCGCACCCAATCGCAAAAGCTCGTCCGGGCGCTACGCCAAAATCCGCTCCTGTCCCGTAATTGCCTGAGGTATAGCGCCACTCTCCGGGCGTCTGCGGCCAGTCCCGCCAGTCGCTCGCCAGCGGTATGGGCGCGGGCAGGGCGGCTACAGGCGGCCCGACAATTCGCCGCGTCGGTGTCGGCGGCGGCGGGGCGGACACGCAACTTGTGGTCGCGAGCAGCACCAGCATGGACAGGAGGATACGCACGCCGCTATCCATGCACCCGCGCGGCGCGCCGCTCAACCGTTCGCGACATAAAACGGGGCCGCTTCGCCCCGCTTGCATCAAAGGACCCCAGTCTTGGCCGATCCCGCCGCCGCGATGTCCCTGGTTGCCGCTACCATCGCGACGGCCGTCAAGGTCGAGGGCCGCGACGGTACGGCCGTCGGGCAGGTCCATTCGATGATGGTGCAAAAGGGCAACGGCCACGTCACGCATGCGGTGCTGAGCCTGGGCGGGTTCCTCGGTATGGGAAAAAGCTTCTACCCGGTGCCGTTCGCGCTCCTGCAATACGACCCCGTGCGCGACGTCTATGTGGTGCTGATCGAAAAGCGCGTGCTGGAGGGTGGGCCGAGCTGGGCGAATAACCCCCCCGTCTTCGACCAACCCTATGCCGACCGCGTGGCGAGCTATTATGGCGCGGAACGACGGGACCTGGCAGGCGGGTGAGCGACGCCGGACCCTCGCGGCGTGCGGTGCTGCGAGGGCTGGTGCTTGCGCCTGTCGCCGCGCGGGCGACGCAGCCGAACCGAGCCGCCGCGCTGGTCGCGGCCGCCCGGCGACAGGTAGGCGTGACGATGCGTTACGACCCGGGCTATACCGCGCTCCGCTACCCCGGCGGCGATGTCCCGCGCGAGCGGGGCGTGTGCACCGACGTGGTGATCCGCGCCTATCGCGATGCGTTCGGCCTCGATCTGCAGGCGCTGGTCCACGATGACATGCGGCGCGCGTTCGCAGCTTACCCGCACCGTTGAAGCTTGGTGCACCCCGACGCGAGCATCGACCATCGCCGGGTGCCGAACCTCGAAGCGTTCCTGTCGCGACAGGGCGCGAGGCTGCCGTTGCCTGCCGATGCGCGCGGCTGGCACCCGGGCGACATCTTCACCTGCCTGATCGGCGGCAAACTGCCGCATATCGGCATCATCTCCGATCGCGGGCCGCGCTGGGTAGTCCACAACATTGGGGCCGGCGCGCGCGAGGAGCCGGTACTGTACGATTTCCCGCTGACCGGACGGTTCAGGTGGCGGGTGTAGGGGCAGGCGAAGCCTAGCGCGACCGCCGTCCCCCCATCCGCATCCTCTGTTCCCGCCCGAAGCGCCCCTTGCGCGTGCCCGGCTTGCCTTCGTTGCTGCGGCCCATCACCGGAGCTTTCTGTTCGTGGACGGGCAGGCCGAGTTCCTCCTGCTCGAGGTTGCGGATCTCGTCGCGCAGACGCCCGGCTTCCTCGAATTCGAGGTCGGACGCGGCCTTGCGCATCTGCTTCTCTAGGTCTTCAATATAGGCGCGCAGGTTGTGGCCGACCATGTGCGGGCGGTCATCGTCGATCTCGACCGTGACCTGGTCCCGGCTGGCGACGTGCGCGATGATGTCGCCGATGCTGCGGCGGATTGTCGTCGGGGTGATGCCGTGTTCGAGGTTGTACTCGTGCTGCTTCTCGCGGCGGCGCGCGGTCTCGTTCATCGCCCGATTCATCGAGCCGGTGATGCGGTCGGCGTAGAGGATCACGCGCCCGTCGACGTTGCGCGCCGCGCGGCCGATCGTCTGGATCAGCGACGTCTCGGAGCGCAGGAACCCCTCCTTGTCCGCGTCGAGGATCGCGACCAAGCCACATTCTGGAATGTCGAGCCCTTCGCGTAGCAGATTGATGCCGATCAGCACGTCGTACACGCCGAGCCGCAGGTCGCGGATCAGTTCGATCCGCTCCAGCGTCTCGACGTCGGAATGCATGTAGCGGACCTTGATCCCCGCTTCGTGCATGTATTCGGTCAGATCCTCCGACATCCGCTTGGTCAGCGTGGTGACCAGCGTCCGATAACCCTTGGCGGTGGTCGCGTTGCATTCCTGCATCAGGTCCTGGACCTGTTCCTCCACCGGCTTGATCTCAATCGGCGGGTCGATCAGGCCAGTCGGGCGGATCACCTGTTCGGAGAATACGCCGCCGGTCTGCTCCATCTCCCAGCCGCCGGGCGTCGCGGAGACGCTGACCGTCTGCGGGCGCATCGCGTCCCATTCATTGAAACGCAGCGGGCGGTTGTCGATGCAGCTCGGCAGGCGAAAGCCGTACTCGGCCAACGTGATCTTGCGGCGGTGATCGCCCCGCGCCATCGCGCCGACCTGAGGCACGGTCTGATGGCTCTCGTCGACGAACAGCAACGCGTTTTCGGGCAGGTATTCGAACAGGGTCGGCGGCGGCTCGCCCGGGAGGCGACCGGTCAGGAAGCGGCTATAGTTCTCGATTCCGTTGCACGACCCGGTCGCGGCGATCATCTCCAGGTCGTAATTGGTGCGCTGTTCCAGCCGTTGATGCTCGAGCAGCTTGCCCTCCGCCTCCATCTCCTTGAGCCGCTCGGTCAATTCATGGCGGATCGCCGCGCTGGCCTGTTTCATCGTCGGGCCGGGGGTGACATAGTGCGAGTTGGCATATATGCGGATGGTATTGAGCGTCGCGTTCTTCTTGCCGGTGAGCGGGTCGAACTCGACAATCTCCTCGATGTCGTCGCCGAAGAACGACACGCGCCAGGCGCTGTCGTCATAGTGCGACGGGAAGATCTCGAGCGTGTCGCCCTTCACCCGGAAGTTGCCGCGCGCGAAGCCGGCATCGTTGCGCTTGTATTGCAGCGCGACCAGCTTGCGGACGATCTCGCGCTGGTCGACCGACTGGCCCTTCTTCAGGTCGAAGATCATCGCGCTGTAGGTTTCGACCGAGCCGATGCCGTACAGGCACGATACGGAGGCGACGATGATGACGTCGTCGCGCTCCAGCAGTGAGCGGGTCGCCGAATGGCGCATCCGGTCGATCGATTCGTTTACCGAGCTTTCCTTCTCGATGTAGGTGTCCGAGCGGGGGACATACGCTTCGGGCTGGTAATAATCGTAGTAACTGACGAAATACTCGACCGCATTGTGGGGGAAAAACGACTTGAACTCGCCATAGAGCTGCGCGGCGAGGATCTTGTTCGGCGCGAGGATCAGCGCGGGACGTTGCAGCGCCTCGATCACCTTGGCCATGGTGAAGGTTTTGCCCGAGCCGGTAACGCCGAGCAGCACCTGGTCCTTCTCGCCCGCCCGCGCGGAGGTGACGAGTTCGGCGATCGCGGTCGGCTGGTCCCCTGCGGGCGTGTAGTCGGACACGAGCGTGAACGGCTTGCCGCCTTCCGCCTTGGGCGGACGATTGGGGCGATGAGGAACGAAGTCGGCGCCGGTCTCCGGCTCGGCGAGCGTGGTGCGGATCTGGATGTCCATGGGGGTGAATATGGAAGGTTGTGGGCCGGTCGGCAATCAGCGGCACCGAGTTGGTGAGCCGAGCCGAGCCGAGCCAGTCAGGCGGACGGCTTCAGCTCCCACATGTCGCCAGGAAGTGGTGGATATATGATCGGCTTGCCACCGTAGCGCGCGTGCAGGACGCGCTCGCGACGGTCGTCATCGCTCTCGCCGGGCCGCCTCAGTTCACCAAACTCGAACTTGGTGTCAAACTTGCCTCCCTCAATGACATAGTGCATCACGGACCATCGCTTGTCCGGTTGTTCAATATGCCAAGCGTCAAACAGTGCATCGTCCAAATCAGAGTCACCCGGGTCGAAGTAGCGAACTTCAGACCCTTCGTCTTTGTATAGACTAGGACCTACCCAACCTTCGCCAGCTTCGACATACAAATAGACGCCGTCAGGCTTGCCACCGACAATCGACATTGCGGCTCTGCCAATCCGCGACAGCGCGGGACCGAGCAGATCAAGTTTATCAACGGCCACGGGTATGTCCTTTCGGCTTGTTACTGAGAATACGAGTGCTTGAGCGCCCGTTGACGACTGATCGTACGGTGAGTGAGTCGGGTCGTCTGGAGTTGCCCGAGTAGTGCGCGGTGATGTCAACCGACACGTGCTTCCCCAAGCGGATGTCTGCCGCCCACCCATCCTCAAGCGAGCGATACTCCCCTCGGTTGAAGCTGGCGTCCTGGGTGAAATGGTTAAACGCATCCGTAGGGCCGCCGAAGCGGGCGGCGATAAAATGGCCTCCGTCGTCAGAAAGGCGACGATCGACACCACCAGCGTTCCTTTGACTTACTCTCGACCGTTTCGGATCGTTTGCAAGGTACAAACCTCCCTTTGCCTCATGCGTTCGACCGACCGCATCTAGGCCGAAAGCGTAACCGTGCTTCTCTGTTCGTTGAAGCGATCCGCTGGGTAGCGCTAAAATCGAACCCGGACTGAGTTTCGTGCCAGAGGCAACGCCATTGAGGTGACTTAACTCAGCAAGTACAAGCCCGTGCGAGGCGGCAATACTCGCCATCGTGTCGCCGGGCTGGGTGAGGTACGGGTCGCGTCCCGGATGCTGCGCCTGATAGGCCCTGACATCGTCGTCCGTTATATAATAACCGGTCGCGCCGCCACCACCGCCGGTTCCGCCGCCACCGCCAGAGAACCTATCGCCTCCCCAAGTCGCGCCGTCCCTCGCTTGCGGGTCGGAGTCTAGCTGAGCTGTACCGGCAACCGCCTGTCCGCCCGCCGAGAACGTGAACCGCCCCGTGTCGGGATCGTGATTCGGATTGAATTTCACCTCGCGCGCGCCCCACCGCGCGTCCACTTGGATCAGCCGTCCGGTCCGAAGCCAGACGGGAAAGCTGAAACGGCCATTGTCGGTTAGCTCATTCGTTCTCACCGGACTCCCCCCCGCGCAAAGGGCAGGGTAGGCCAGACCTTTTCCAACTTCACAAGCCGGCTTGACCGACGATCACCGCAACGCCTGCACCTCCGGCGTGCCGAGGCACTCGATCAACGCTTCGCGCGCCATCGCCGGCACTGACACCGGCGGCGAATAAGGCGCGATCTCGACGGGTTCGCCGAACTCAACCGCCTCGAACCCCCGCTGTCCCGTGCAGCGCATCGCTTCCGCCAGCAGCTTGGGCGGGGTGTCCCACGCTTCGTAGCTCAGCCGGAACGTGCCCCAGTGGATCGGGATCGCGCGCGCCGCGCCGGTGCGGCGATAGACCTCGACCGCGTCGACCGGGCCGATGTGCGACCCGATCTCCATCTGGCCGGGGGTGAAGCGGAACGCGCCGATGGGGATCAGCGCCAGGCGGATCGGCCCATGCGTCGCGGCCTCGGCGGGCCACTTTCCATCGCCCATGCCGGTGTCGCCGGCGAAATAGATGTTGCCGCCCGTCGACAGCTTGAGGACGAAGCCCGACCAGAGCGCACGGTTGCGGTCGGTCGACCAACGCGTGCCCCAATGATGCGCGCGGACCGCGATCACCTCGACCCCCGGCTTGACCGTGGTGGCGCTGCCCCAGTCGAGCGCGGTCGTGTTCGGCTCCGCGATCACCGCGTCGTTGCCCAGACTGGTGACGATACGTGGCCGGTCCCGCGCGACGAGGCGCCGTAGGGTCGGCAGGTCCATGTGGTCGTAATGATTGTGGCTGACCAGCATGACATCGATTGGGGGCAGGTCTTCGAACCGCACGCCCGGCGCGGTGACCCGCTTCGGCCCGCGACCAAAAGGACCGGTGCGTTCGCTCCACACCGGGTCGGTGAGGATGTTGAGGCCCTGCGTCTGGATCAGCACGGTCGCGTGGCCGATCCAGGTGACGAGCAGCCGCTCACCCTCGACGCGGGCGAGCGGCTTGGTGGGCGTGACCGGGACCGAGTTGGGCCAAGCGGGGCGACCGTCGCGCCCGGTCAGCTGGTTCCAGATAAAGCGCGTGCGGCTGCCGTGCGGGACGGGCATTTGCGTGTCAGCGTCGCCATCGGGGTTGAAGAAACGTTGCCCGTCAAAATGGTCCGACTTGGCCCCGCGATGATAGATGCGGTCGAGGAATTGTGGCACAATCGTGATTGCCAGCGCCAGCACCACGACCACGAACAACAGGACCGCACCGACGACGCCCAACAGTTTCAGCATACGCAGCTAACGAAGGTTAGCCGCGAAGGGTTCACGCGAGTGCGGAACGCGGTTGCGCGCGGCTTCGTCCGGGGTAGGTTGGGCACACAAAAGGGGACCATCATGCGCCAACTGCTCGCCGCCAGTCTGCTCACTATCGCCGCCGCTTCGCCCGCTGTCGCGCGGAGGGTGGGGGTGGAGGAACGCTCGATCGACGAATTGCAGGCGATGATGGCGGGCGGGCAGGTGTCGAGCGTGGACCTCACCCGCGCCTACCTCGCGCGGATCGCGGCGATGGATCGCAGGGGGCCGACCTTGCGCGCGGTGATCGCGGTCAACCCGGACGCGCTCGCGCAGGCCAAGGCGCTCGACGCGGAGCGCCGCGCGGGGCATGTGCGAGGGCCGCTCCATGGCGTGCCCGTGCTGATCAAGGACAATATCGAGACGCTCGATCCCGTCGCGACCACGGCGGGGAGCCTCGCGCTCAGGGACAACATCACCCATCGCGATGCGCCGGTGGTGGCGCGGTTGCGCGCGGCGGGGGCGGTGATCCTGGGCAAGACCAACCTGTCCGAATGGGCCAACATCCGTTCCAGCCGATCGATGAGCGGGTGGAGCGCGGTCGGCGGGCTGGTCCGCAACCCGTACGCGCTCGACCGGACGGCGTGCGGCTCCTCATCCGGCTCGGGCGCGGCGGCGGCGGCGAGCTTCGCGGCGGCGGCGGTGGGCACGGAGACCGACGGGTCGGTGGTGTGTCCGTCCTCGGTCAACGGCCTCGTCGGGCTGAAGCCGACGATCGGGATGGTCAGCCGCACGCACGTCGTCCCGATCAGCCACAGCCAGGACACGCCCGGCCCAATGGCGCGCTCGGTCCGCGACCTGGCCGAGATGTTCACGGTCATGGCCGGGAGCGACCCCGCCGACCCCGCCACCACGGGCGCGGACGCGCACCGGCGCGATTACGCGGCTGGACTGTCCGCGGGCGCATTGTCCGGGCTGCATGTGGCGGTGCTTCGCCCGGACATGACGCCCGACATCAAGGCCGCGTATGAGCGCGCGCTGGGCGTGTTGCGAGCGGCGGGTGCGGTGCTGGTCGATGTGGAGGCGCCGAAGAGCGAGGGGACGGGCAAGGCGGAGAATACCGTGCTGATGACCGAGCTCAAGACCGATCTCGACGCTTATCTCGCGACCACGCCGCCGGCGGTGACCGCGCGCACGCTCGATCAGGTCATCGCCTTCGACAAGGCGAACGCCGCGACCGAGATGCCGTTCTTCGGGCAGGAGCTGTTCGAGGACGCCGCGAAGACCAAGGGACTGAATGATCCAGGCTACACCGGAGCCCGCGCGAAGTCGCTGCGGCAGGCGGGGCGCGAGGGCATCGATGCGATGCTGACCAAGGCGAACGCGACGGTGCTGGTCGAGCCGACCTACGGCCCGGCCTGGCTGACCGACCCGGTCTATGGCGACCAGTATAGCGGGCCGAGCGCGTCCGAGCTGCCCGCGATCGCGGGCTATCCGAACCTGACGGTGCCGATGGGGCTGGTGCGCGGATTGCCCGCCGGGCTGTCGTTCATCGCCACCGCGTATGGCGAGGCCACGTTGCTGGGCGCGGGCTATGCCTATGAGCAACGGGCGCACGCCCGCGTCGCGCCGCGCTATCTGCCGACCGCGGATGCGGGGCCGGGGTTGCAAGGGGTGCGCTAAGGGTCAACGGAGCAAATCTCTCGGCACCCGGTTGGCGCGTAGCGACACCTGCACCTCGAGCAGGAACGCCAGCAGCGCGGAGATCAGCAGCGCCATCGCCAGCACGAAGGCGGCAGCGACGTAACGGCCGAGGTGGAACTTCGCGAGCTCGCCCACAAACATCATGCCGACCGTCATGCAGGTCACGGCCGCGCTCGTCACCGCCAGCAGTAGCGCGGCGTTGGTCAGCTTCATGCGCCGGTCGAGCGAGCGCAGCTCCCATAGATGGCGGGCGTGCTCGGCTTCGGTGATCCGATCGTGCTCCTCCTCCAGCTTGCGCGCGCGATCGATCACGCGACCGAGCCGCCCCGCCAGCACGTTCATGATCGCGCCGATGCCCGCCAGCATGAATACCGGGCTCAGCGACAGCTGGATCGTCTGCGCGATGGTGGAGAGCGCGGGGGAGAACTGCATAGCGCGAGCTTACTCGTTCCCGAGCAACCCGCCCAGCAAGCCGCCGATCGCCGCGCCCGCCGCGCCGTCGCCGACCAATCGGCCGACGCCCGCCCCCATGCTCGCATCGCTCGCCTCGCGCCCGGGCAAATGACGCGCGATCTCTTCGGCCAGATTGAGGATCGGCATCGACTGTAGCCACACCTTGCCCGGCCCGGTCAGCGTCGCGAGAAACAGCCCTTCGCCGCCGAACAGCATGTTGCGGAAACCGCGGATCATCTGAATGTCGGTCGTCACCATCGGTTCCTGCATGCCGATATGCCCGGCATGGACGCGAAGCCGCTCGCCGGGGCGCAACGTCTTCTCGATCACCTCGCCTGACAGGTCGAGGAACACGGTGCCGGGGCCGGTGACGCGTTGCAGGATGAAGCCCTCGCCCGCGAACAGCCCCGCGCCGAACCGTTGCTGGAACGCGATCTCGAGCGACACGGAGCGTTCCGCGACCAGGAACGTCTCTTTGCGGCAGATCAGCGACTGGCCGGCTGCGAGCACGACCTGCATGATCTGGCCCGGAAAGCGCGGCGCGAAGGCAATCTCGGCGCGGCGGTCGGTGCTATATTCGGTGATGAACAGGCTGCCGCCCGTCATCGCGCGTTTCAGCCCCGCCAACAGCCCGCCGCCGGTGTGCGTGTCCATCGTCACGCCGTCGGTCATCCACGCCATCGCGTGCGTCTGGCTGACCAGCACCTCACCGGGGTCGAGGTCGATCGACACGGTCTGCATCACCGTGCCCGAGATGTCATAGCGCATGTCGTCGTGCCCTGATGCCCGGGCCGATGCTACACCCGGCGATAGGTGAAATACCACACTTCGCGCCCATGCCGCCGCGCCTTGCGCTCGTAGCGCGTCTCGGGCCAGTCGGCGGGGCGGGTGAGGAAGTCGGCGGAGCGCCGGGCGTTCCATTCGAAATCGCGTCGCGTGTTCATCACCATCATCGACCAGCGGCAATAGGTCGGATCGTCGGTGCCGAGCCGGAACTCCGCCCCGGGCTTCAGCTTCGCGGCGATGAGGTCGAGCGGGCCGGGGTTGACCATCCGCCGCTTGGCGTGGCGCGCCTTGGGCCAGGGATCGGGGTGGAGCAGGTACGCGCGCGACAGGCTGGCGTCGGACAGGCGTTCGAGCACGTCGAGCGCGTCGCCCATGTGCACGCGGACGTTGGTGAGCGACCCCTCCCGCACATGCGCGAGTGCGCCGACGACGCCGTTGAGGAACGGCTCACAGCCGATGAAGCCGGTGTCGGGACGCGCCGTCGCTTGCGCCGCAAGATGCTCGCCCGCGCCGAAGCCGATCTCCAATTCGAGCGGGCGCGCCCCCCCGAACAGCGTCTCGGCGGTCAGTGCGCCGGAGAGGGGCACGCTCACGCGCGGCAGCAGCTCTTCGACGAGGCTCGCCTGCCCGGCGCGCAGCTTGTGCCCCTGGCTGCGGCCGTAAAGGCGGCGGATGGTGGTGGGATCGTTCATGCGGCGGCGCGTGTAGCTTAGTTTGGCTGGCGGGCGTTAGAGGTGGATGACCGAGACGAACCAGATCATCGCCGCGCTCCATTCGCTGCTGCAAGCGGACAAGGCAGTCACCCACCGGGCGGCGCGGCACCGGGACAAGCCGCTGGCCAAGGCGGTGGGCTGGGCGGCGGAGCTGGCCGACGAGCCGCAACTGCTTACCTTGTCGGTGGTGACGGCGGCGGTCGGACTCGCCACGGGACGGCGCGACGTGGCGCGGGCGGGCGCGCGGATGCTGGCCGCGCATCTGGTGGCGATCGGGGCCAAGTCGGTGCTCAAGCACACGATCGATCGTTCGCGTCCCAAGCATGCGCTGGAGACGGGCGAGGAGCGGTTCGAGCCGGGCACCAGCGACGACCACCAACAGCAATCCTTCGCCTCGGGTCACACGGCGGGCATGATGGCGGTGACCCGCGCCGCCGCGCACGAGATTGACGGCATGGCGCTACCCGGGATGGTCGCGACGGCGGCGGTCGCGGCGGCGCAGCCCTTCGCGGGCAATCACTATGTGACCGACGTGGTGGCCGGCGCGGTGATCGGCTTGGTGGCGGAGGCGCTGGTGGGCGTGGCGTTCGATCGATGGACGTGGGGCGAAGATGCGAACCCGCTGTCCAACTCGTCCATCGAGAATGATTTGGGACGCGGTAACCACGTCGAATAAACCGTAAGTATCTACCGCCCCCGTATACCTGACCAAGTCAAGGACAGGGGGATTGGCATGAAAGCTTTATTGTTGATGGGCATGGCGGTTGGACCGTCGGTGGCGCAAGCACAAGAGGTGATCCACTGGTCGGCTCCAGCATCGGCAACCGACCAGTATGCGTATTTCCCGATGGGCACCGAGTTGCGGCTGACGACCCGCACCGAACTGAACACCAAGGTCAACCATCCCGGGGATCGCTTTTACCTCGAGGTCGCCGAGCCGTTGATCTATCGCGGGCAGGTCGTCGTTCCCGTCGGCGCTGTCGCGGTGGGAGAGGTCATGCGTGCCGAGCGGAATGGATATTTCGGCAAGAAGGGGCAACTCGAAGTCAGGCTGCTATATGTGCAAACGCCGAGCGGGCCGGTGCGGCTGGCCGGACGCAAGGCGGAATCAGGGACCGGGCAAGCGATACTGGCGATTGGCGGGGCCGCGTTCGTCGCTTGGCCGATGCTGTTCATACACGGCACCAGCGGTAAGTTGCCGGCGGACACCATCGTTACCGCCTCCCTGGCGGACGATCTGCGCTTCCTGCTGCAGGACAGCGTGCTACCGACCGCCGCGATAGCGGTGCCCAACACCTATGCTCGGGCATCGAGCCGCCTTCCCGCCCGCTTTGATCCGAGCGTGTTCGGGCATAACCGGCCGTGAACTCGACCGCCACGCCCGCAGATTTACCGGGCGTCGCGATCCTCGTCAGGCCACCGCCGCCCTCAGCTTTTCGACCAGGTCGGTCCGCTCCCAGGTGAAATGGTCGCCGTCGGCTTGGCGGCCGAAATGGCCGTAGGCGGCGGTCGATTGATAGATCGGGGCGTTGAGCTTGAGGTGCTCGCGGATGCCCTTGGGGGTCAGCCGGACCAGTTGCGGCAGGACCTCCTCCAGCTTGGCCTCGTCGATGCTGCCCGTGCCGTGCGTGTCGACGTACACCGACAGCGGCTCGGCGATGCCGATCGCGTAGGACAGCTGGATCGTGCAGCGCTTGGCCAGCCCCGCCGCGACAACGTTCTTGGCGAGATAGCGTGCGACATAGGCGGCGGAGCGGTCGACCTTGGTCGGGTCCTTGCCGCTGAACGCGCCGCCGCCGTGCGGGGCCGCGCCGCCATAAGTGTCGACGATGATCTTGCGCCCGGTCACGCCCGCGTCGCCGTCCGGCCCGCCGATCTCGAACGCGCCGGTCGGGTTGATGTACAGCGCGGTCTCGTCGGTCACGAAGCCGTCGGGCAAGGTGGCGCGGAGCACGCCTTCCACATAGCCGCGCAGCTCGCCGTACTTTGCCGGGTCGGCGTTATCGCCCTGCAGGCAGAACCCCGGCTTATGCTGGGTGGAAACGACCAGCGCGATGGCGCGGACCGGGACGCCGTTCTCGTATCGGAGCGTCACCTGGCTCTTGGCGTCGGGCTCCAGGAACGGGGCCGCGCCCGAGTGGCGATCGGCCGCCATCGTCTCCAGGATCTTGTGGCTGTAATATAGCGTCGCCGGCATCAGCCCGGGCGTCTCGTCGGTTGCATAACCGAACATGATGCCCTGATCGCCCGCGCCCTCGTCCTTGTTGTCGCCCGCGTCGACACCCATCGCGATCTCGGCGGACTGGCCGTGGAGGTTGTTCGAGAAGTCGAACGTCCGCCAGTGGAAGCCCGTCTGTTCATAGCCGATGCGCCGCACCGTCGCGCGCGCCGCCGCCTCGATCTCGTCGAGGATGCCGGCGGCCCACTCGCCGTTCTCGTACACGCCGCGGCCGCGGATCTCGCCCGCCAGCACGACCTTGTTGGTGGTGGTCAGCGTCTCGCACGCCACGCGCGCCTCGGGATCCTTGGACAGGAACAGGTCGACGATCGAGTCGCTGATCTGGTCGGCGACCTTGTCCGGGTGACCTTCGGAAACCGACTCGGACGTGAAGATGTAGCTGGAACGCATCGGTTTTCCTCGTGATGGAGGGAGAGCCCTGGCCGTTTCCATGCCGGATATAAAGCTTTCCTTATATGCCGCCGTAGACCCGGCGTCGGCGGAGCGCAACGGCCAAGGCGAGCAGCGCGAGGACCGTCAGGGTCGCCATCGCGTTGCCGACCCGAGAGAATAGCGTCGGCGCGAGCGGGGCGGGGAGCGGCAGCTCGATCGCGCCACGCTGGCCCAGCGGCACGCTGGCGAGCACGCGCCCGCGTGCGTCGACCACCGCCGAGATGCCCGTCGGGGTCGCGCGCAGCACGGGCAAGCCCTCCTCGATCGCGCGCATCCGCGCCTGCGCCAGGTGCTGAGGCGGCCCCCATGCGCCGAACCACGCGTCGTTGGACGGGTTGAACAGCAGCCGTGGGCGGTGCGCGCGGTCGACCACCTCGCCCGAGAAGACGATCTCGTAGCAAAGCTGCATGGCCACGGCGCCGATACCGGGCAGCGCGAGCGTGCGCGGTCCGGGGCCGGGCCGGAAGTCGAGGTCGCCCGGCACGAGCCGCGACAGGCCGATCGCGGACAGCAATGGACGCATGGGAAGATACTCGCCGTAAGGGACGAGGTGCGCCTTGTCATAGCGGCCGAGGATGCGCGCGCGGGGATCAACGACGAAGATTGAATTGCTGGCGGTCTTCACCTCCTCCTTGGGGGTGAACTGCAGCGCGGAGCCGCCCGCCAACAACAGGTCGCGTGGACCCAGCAGTCGCGCGAGCCGCGCGCGGACGCGGCGCGGGTCGTGAAACGTGAACCCGCGCAGCGCGTCGGGCGCGGTGTAATAGCGCCAGGGATAGCCGTCCTCGATGAAGTCGCGCACCACCCCCTCGGGCCACAGCAGCAGGCGCGGGGCGGGGCCGGGGTGCCCGGACAGGCGCTCCAGCGCGAGAAGCATCAGCTCGCCGTCGGTGTCGCCGCGCTGGTCCTGGCCGATGTTTGGTTGGACGATGCGAACGCGGGGAGCATCTAGGGTCGACGCGCCCGGTCCGCGCGAGGCCATGTCGCCATAGCCATTCAGCCCGGCAAACAGGCCAAGTACGCCAAGCGCTGCCGACGGCTGCCCCTTCCGGAACGCGTCGACGACTAGGCCCAAGGTTCCCGCCGCCAAGACGAACAGTCCCGACAGCGCGTCGGTGCCCACCCATGCCGCCGCCTGCGCGATGCCGGTCGGCAGCCACTGCACCCCCAAGGGATCCCACGCATAGCCGGTGAACATCGTCGCGCGGAGCCATTCGGTCGTGATCCATGCCGCAACAAAGGCGAGCACGAACGACCAGTCGGGCGCGCCCTCGCGCCGCCACCACCACGCCAGCCCGGCGGCCAGCATCGGGTACACCGCTAGGTACAGCGCGAGCAGCACCGGCGCGGCGAGCCCGAGCTGGTGCGGCATCGCGTCCTGGAAATCGAACGCATGCGCGATCCAGTTGTCGTTCACGGTGAAATGCCCGACGCCGAACAGCCACCCTCGCCACAGCGCCGCCCGCAAGGTCGGCGCGTCATGGACCAACCACATCCACCCGGCTACCGCGATCAGCGCCAGCGGCCACAGATCGAGCGGCGCGAAACCGAGAGCGGCGAGCGCGCCGAGCGCGAGCGAGAGCAGGGCGGGATAGCGGAACACGGGGCCGCTATGGGGAGCGGTCATGGCGCGCACAACCTGAACAAGTTGAGGAAGTTGCGGCGTGATCGGGGGTTCGTGGCGGGGCGAAGTTGAGGAAGTTGAGGCCCGAACGCGGGTTCCGGCGGGCGCGACCCTGAACAAGTTGAGGAAGTTGAGGCCCGAACCGGTCCTCCCCGCTCCCCGAGCCGCAGGGCCACGCGGGACGGCCCGCTCTGGACGGGCGATGGGGATGGTGGTGGGCGGCGGCATCGACCAGCTTTGATCATATCTCTTCCAACATGGACAGCCGTTTCCGCGCGCCTCCATCTTTGCTAGGCTGTCACCATGCCCCTGCGCCCATTCCACCTCGCCTTTCCCGTCCACGACCTCGTCGCCGCGCGCGCCTTTTACGGCGGCGTGCTCGGATGCACGGAGGGGCGGTCGGCGGCGGCGTGGATCGACTTCGACCTGTTCGGGCATCAGATCGTCGCGCACCTCGACGCAGCCGCGAAACCAGTCGCAGTCGCCAACGCGGTCGACGGCCACCACGTGCCGGTGCCGCATTTCGGCGTGGTGCTGTCGCCGGCCGATTGGCGCGAACTCGCGGCGAGGGTGACGGCGGCGGGAGTTAGCTTCGGCATCGCGCCACACACGCGATTTCAGGGTCAGGCGGGCGAGCAATCAACGATGTTCTTCCGCGATCCCAGCGGCAACGCGCTGGAGTTCAAGGCGTTCGCCGACGACATGATGATCTTCGCGACAGATCTGGGACAAGCGGCATGAGCGCGCCGATCACCGTCGACCTGCCGCATCGGCTCGGCAAGGCGGGCGCGCGGGCGCGGATGGAGGCGGGCGCGGGCAAGCTGGCGAGCTTCGTCCCTGGTGGCCGCGTCACCGAGCATCGCTGGGAAGACGACACGATGATCATCGCGGTGGAGGCATTAGGGCAGCGCGTCGGTGCGCGCATGACGGTGACCGACACCCACGTCCACGCGGTGTTCGACCTACCCCCGCTGCTCGCCGCCTTCGCCGAGAAGATCAGGGGCAAGCTGCAGAGAGACGGGGCGGCGTTGCTGAAGTAGATGGCTACGACGCGTCGGGCCACCTGCCCGACCGCACGCCCTCGACCAACATGGACACCGTAATCGGCTGTGTCTTTCTCTCCCGCCCAAACAGGCTGAAGCCTTCGTCAGGGATGTACCGATCAGCGTTGAAGCCTGTTTGGTCGACGGAGAGTCGTTCGAAGTAGCTATGCATGAGATCAGCTAGATCATCTCCGTCAATTCTGAGGTCCTCAACCAGTCTTGAAGATTCTGTGACCTTGGAACTACGAATGCCCGTTTCATTGACGAGCAACGCCCGCACTCGGTCGAGATCATCGTTCACCATAGGCGATCCTTCTGCGACGCGATGACGTTATACCGACGCACACTGGTCAATATAATCTCGCTAACATCATAGGCCAGTATAGCCCAGCCCACAATCGGTACAGTCCGACCGACAAACCGCCCCAAGTTATTGGTAAGCGATACGCGCAATGTCCGCAGGGTGGCACCGGTCAATGTGGGTAAACGGAAAGGCAAAGCGACATTCAGGTTTCGGGAAGCAAAGGATGACACTAACGATGTGCCGCGAGTAGCACCCCTGAACTTACCACGAGTATGGATGAAAGGTTGCCCGGATAGGATCGAGACGACCGCGACGACATCCTTCACGCCCAACTGGTCAAGCGTGCAGTCGACGACGATCCAGAAAAAAAGCTCGAGCGCGGACAGGTTCGTATGTCCGCCATAGCTGTAGGTCGTCATGCTGCCCCCTATTCCTTATTTTTACCGCGCCGCCACCGTCCGCGCGGCGCTCACCCGCCACACCCGGTCGCCGACGTCGTCCGCGACCAGCAGCGCGCCGGTGCGGTCGGTGATGACGCCGACCGGGCGGCCCTGTGCCTGGCCATTCGCGTCGAGGAAGCCGGTCAGCACGTCGACCGGCTTGGCACCCTTCGCGGGAAAGCCGTTGTCCGCGAACGGGACGTAAACGACCTTGTAGCCCGACAGCGGCTTGCGGTTCCACGACCCGTGCTCGCCGACGAAGGCACCGTTCGCGAACCGCGCACTCAGCTTCGCGTCGTTCGCGAACGACAAGCCCAGCGCGGCGACGTGCGGCCCCATCGCGTAATCGGGGTGTTTGGAATACTGCTGCAACGGCTCGTTCTTCGGCTCGACACGCTTGTCGGGATAGCCGCCCCAATAATACCAGGGCCAGCCGAAATGGTCGCCGAACTCGACCTGGGTCAGGTAATCGGGAACGATGTCGGACCCCAGCATGTCGCGCTCGTTGACCACCGTCCACAGCGCCTTGCTATGCGGCTCGTATGCCATGCCGTTGGGGTTGCGCAGCCCGGCGGCGTACACGCGGAAGGTGCGCCTGGCAGGGTCGACCTGGAGGATGTTGGCGCGGTATTGTTCGGCGTCGATGCCGTTCTCGGCGATGTTGGTCGAGGAGCCGACGCTGACGAACAACGTGCCGTCCGGGGCGGGCACGATGTTGCGCGCCCAATGGTTGCCGCCGCCCGACAGCTTGACGACCAGCGCCGGCTTGGCGGTGATCGTGGTCTGCCCGGACGTGTAGGGAACGCGCACCACCGCGTCGGTGTCGCCGATGTAGAGCTGGTCGCCGACCAGCGCCATGCCGTAGGGCGAGTTGAGACCGGTCAGGAACGTCGTGCGCGTCTCCGCCACGCCGTCGCCGTCCGCGTCGCGGAGCAGGGTGATGCGGTTCGCCGACGGCGCGCCCGCGCCCGCCTTGCGCAGCAGCACGCCCATCACCCAATCGGACAAGCCGTGCGTCGGGCGCGGCGGTGAATTGGACTCGGCCACCAGCACGTCGCCATTGGGCAGCCGATAGAGCCAGCGCGGATGCTGAAGCCCGGTCGCGAACGCGGCGACCTGCAGGCCGGCGGCGGGGAAGGGGCGGGCAGTGCTCGACCAGCCGACCGCGTTCGCTACGCCGACGGTCGGGATCGTCTGCTCGCGCGGTGCAGTGATCGCCGGTCGCGCGCCCGTGACCGACGCGAAGCCGACCCGTGCTTGGTCGGGCCAACCGAGAAATACTACAACGCCCACAACGATCAGGAGCAGGACGCCGGCGACCGAGAAGATGTGTTTGCGCATGGCGGCAAGATAAGCGGGCGGGGCGGGTCCGGCAACGCCGTTCCGCCCCGCCGCGGTGCTTACGCCAGCTCGAACCGGTCCGCGTTCATCACCTTGGTCCACGCCGCCACGAAGTCCTTGACGAACTTACCGTGGGCGTCGGCACAGGCGTACACTTCCGCGATCGCGCGAAGCTGCGAGTTTGCCCCAAACGCCAAGTCGGTGCGCGACGCGGTCCAGCGATGCTCCTGCGTATGCCGGTCGGTGCCGACGAACTCCTCGTCCGACTCCTCGCTCACCTGCTTCCACGCGGTCTGCATGTCGAGCAGGTTGACGAAGTAATCGGTGGTGAGCTGCCCGGGCCGGTCGGTCAGCACGCCGTGCTCGCGCGCCTTGCCGTGATTGACGCCGAGCACGCGCAGGCCGCCGATCAGCACCGTCATCTCCGGCGCGCTGAGGTTGAGCAACTGCGCGCGATCGACCAGCAACTCCTCCGTCCGCACGTTGAAGCGGGTGTGGAGATAGTTGCGGAACCCGTCCGCCTTGGGCTCCATCACGTCGAAGCTGTCGGCGTCGGTCAGCGCGTCGGTGGTGTCGGTGCGACCCGGGGTGAACGGGACGGCGACGTCATGCCCCGCCGCCTTGATCGCCTGCTCGACACCCAGTGCGCCGCCGAGCACGATCAGGTCGGCGATGCTGACCTTGCGGTCGCGTCCGAGCAGATGATGCCCCGTCTTGCCGTCGAACTCGGCCTTGATCCGCTCATAAACCCCGAGCACCTTGGCGAGCTGCGCGGGTTCGTTGACCTCCCAGTCCTTTTGCGGGGCCAAGCGGATACGCGCGCCGTTCGCGCCGCCGCGATGGTCGGACGAGCGATAGGTCGAAGCGGACGCCCAAGCGGTCGTGACCAATTCGGAAACGCTGAGGCCCGACGCGGCGATCATCTCCTTGAGCGCGGTCACGTCACCCGCGTCGATCGTCGGATAGTCCGCCTTGGGAATCGGGTCCTGCCAGATCAGATCCTCTTCCGGCACTTCCGGTCCGAGGTAACGGACCTTGGGCCCCATGTCGCGGTGGGTCAGCTTGAACCACGCGCGCGCCCAAGCGTCGCCGAAGTAATCCGGGTCGGCCCTGAACTTCTCCAGGATCGCGCGGTATTTGGAGTCGACCTTGAACGCCATGTCGGCGGTCGACATCATCGTCGGCACCATCTTGCCCGGCGTATGCGCGGCGGGCGCGAGCGTCTCGGCCGGATTGCCGACCGGCTGCCACTGCCAGGAACCGGCCGGGCTCTTGACCAGCTCATATTCGTGGTCGAGCAGCATCTCAAGATAGGTCATGTCCCACGTCGTCGGGGTGGGCGTCCACGATCCTTCCAGCCCCGACGTGATCGTGTGGTCGCCGCTTCCGCTTTCATGGTCGGACATCCAGCCGAAACCCATATGCGCGATGTCCGCGCCTTCCGGCTCGATGCCGACCAGCTTGGGGTCGCCCGCGCCGTGCGCCTTGCCGAATGTATGCCCGCCGACGGTCAACGCCGCGGTCTCCTCGTCGTTCATCGCCATGCGCGCGAACGTCTCACGCAGATCGCGCGCGGAGCCGACCGGATCGGGCTTGCCGCCCGGACCCTCGGGATTGACGTAGATCAGGCCGTGCTGGATCGCGGCGAGCGGCTCCTCGAGCGTGTGCCCGGCCTCCTCGTCGATGCGGGTCTGTCCGAGCCATTCCTCCTCGGTGCCCCAATAGATGTCCTTCTCGGGCTCGAACACGTCCGCGCGGCCGCCGCCGAAGCCGAAGATCGGGCCACCCATCGATTCGACGGCGACGTTGCCCGCGAGGATGAACAGGTCCGCCCAGCTGAGCGCGGCACCGTATTTCTGCTTCACCGGCCACAACAGACGGCGCGCCTTGTCGAGGTTGCCGTTATCCGGCCACGAGTTGAGCGGCGCGAACCGCTGCCCGCCCGAAGAAGAGCCGCCGCGCCCGTCGCCGGTGCGATAGGTGCCCGCCGAATGCCACGCCATGCGGATGAAGAACGGGCCGTAATGGCCGTAGTCCGCCGGCCACCAAGGCTGGCTTTCGGTCATCAGCGCGGTCAGGTCCTGTTTCAGCGCCGCATAGTCGAGTGTCTTGAACGCCTCGGCATAGCTGAACTCGGCCCCCATCGGGTCGGGCGAGACGCCGCCTTGATGCAGGATGTCGAGCGACAGCTGGTTGGGCCACCAATCGCGATTGGTGCGGCCGAGCAACGAGCGCAGTGCCGCCGCTTCCTTGGGGCTTACAGGACAGCCGGCCGCTTCCTGGTCGGAGAGAACGCGCTGCTGGGGATCGGCTTCGGCCATGAGGATAGCTCCTTAAGAAACGTTGCTAAGATCACAGATGCCACCGACAGATCGATCGACCAAGGTGATTAGTTCGCAATCAGTGATCGACATCGTGATATTCGCGACGGTCCGCTCAGGCCGGCTCCGTCTCGCGAACGGGTGGGTGGAGGCGCAGCCGCTCGACCCGGCGGGAATCGGCGTCGAGTACCTCCAGCCGCCAACCGCTCGGATGCGTCAGGCACTCGCCACGCGCGGGCACATGCCCGGCGAGCACGCCCGCCAGCCCCGCCAGCGTGTCGATGTCGTCCTCCGTCTCGCCTAGCCGGGCGTCGACCAGCGCGGCCACCTCCTCCAGCTCGACGCGCCCGTCCGCGTCCCAGCCGCCGCCGTCGAGCGGGACCAGCATCGCCCGCGTCTCCTCGTCATGCTCGTCCTCGATCGCGCCGGTGATCTCTTCCAGCAAGTCCTCGATCGTCACCAGCCCTTCGGTGCCGCCATATTCGTCGAGCACCACCGCCAGGTGGACGTGCCGCCCACGCATGTCGGCGAGCAGATCGAGCGCGGGGCGCGACATCGGCACATAAAGCGGCTCGCGCACCAGCGCCGACCAGTCGTCCGCGCCGCCCGTCGCCAGCCGCGCGAACACGTCCTTGACATGGACCATGCCGACGACATGATCGAGGTCGCCGCGATAGACGGGCAAACGGCTGTGCCCGGCGTCGACGAATGCGCGAACGAGGTCCGCGAAGCTGGTCCCGACCTCCACCGCGATGATGTCGGCGCGCGGCACCCCAACATCGCCCGCGTCACGCTCGCCGAAGTGGAGCAGGTTACGAACCATCTGGCGTTCGAGCGGGGACAGGTCGCCTACGGCGTCGGGGGCCGGGTCGCCCTCGTGACGGTCGATCGCCTCCTCAAGCTGGTCGCGCAAGCTGTCTTCGTCGCCCCCGCCGAAGATGAGCGATTTCAGCCCGCGCCAGATGCTGTTTTCGTGGTCGCCGGGTCCGGCGCTGCTACTAGAGCCCTCGGGCATGGGGAGTGATCAATCCTCTCGCACCAGATACGGATCCGGCAGCCCGAGCGCGGCGAGCGCGTCGCGTTCGTGCCCCTCCATCGCTTCGGCGTCCTCGTCCGTCTGGTGATCATAGCCTAACAGATGCAGGACGCCATGCACCATCAAATGCGTGACATGCTCATTGAGCGAGACGCCCCGCTCCGCCGCCTCGCGCGCGCAAACGCCGTGCGCGAGGACGATGTCGCCGAGTAGAACTTCTCCCCCCGTGGTACTTGCACCACCATCATCGGCGTCGGAGTTCTGGGTGACAGTGTCGAGCAGATCGGGCTGAATCATCGGAAAGGACAGGACGTTGGTGGGCGCGTCCTTGCCGCGATACTGGCGGTTGAGCGTGTGTACCTCGTTGTCGGAGGTCAGTCGCAACGACAGTTCGATCACGGCGGGCGTGGTCGTGAGCTCGCCATGCGGCGTTTGCTCGATCGCAGCGGCGGCCACCCGCGCGGCGAGCGCGGTCCAGTCCGCGTCGGCGGGCCACGGGTCCTCGCGCGTGAGTTCGACCTGGATCATGCGAGGTCGGTATGGGCGAAATCGTTGCCTTTGTAGAGTAGCCTAGCCCCGTTCGCCTTAGCGCAGGCATAGGCGAAACAGTCACCCATGTTGAGCTTGGCCCGGTGGCCTGAATTGCGCCCGTACCGCTCATAGGCGTCGAGCGCGATGTTCAGTTCCTGCGGACCGACGCTCACCAGGCTTAGTTCCAGATCCTCCGCCGCCCGCTCGACTTCGCGGCGCGCGGTGGCCGGAGTGATGCCGCGCGCACGGCGCAGACTCGAAACGGTCTCCCAACAACTCATCGCGGACCACAGGACCCTCGCCTCCGCGGCCATCCGATCCAGCAACGCGTCGCGCTCCGGCTCGAATGCGATGATCGCTACCAACGCCGACGCATCCGCAAACAACGTCACTCCGGGTCTTCGCCCCACATTTCGTCGAAGAACGCCTTGTCCGCCTTCAGTCCTGTCAGTGGAGGGAGTGGATTGGCTACCCGCCAAGCATCTAGCTTGGCGCGGAACATGTCGGCGCGAGAGCGAGCCGACAGTTCTTGCTTTCGACGCAGGAGAGCGTCGTGGACTGCCTCGGTCTTACTCGTGCCGAGCAACTCAGCGACCTCTTGCGCCAGGTCGGCGGTTTCCGCTTTCTTAATGTAAAGAGACGCCATCGCCCTACTCCGTATATCCCGCTATCTACAAAGGATATCCGCAACCGTCAACCAGCCCCTTCATACGCCTCGACGATCCGCCCCACGATCGGATGCCGCACCACGTCGCCGACGGTGAAGCGCGCCATCGCGATGCCCTCCACCCCCTCCAACCGCCGGACCGCGTCAGCCAGCCCGGACGCCGCGACCCCGCCCGGGATGTCGACCTGATTCGGGTCGCCGCACACCACCATGCGGCTGTTCTGGCCGAAACGGGTGAGGAACATCTTCATCTGCGCGGGCGTGGTGTTCTGCGCTTCGTCGAGGATCACGAACGCGTCCGCCAGCGTCCGCCCGCGCATGAACGCGATCGGCGCTACCTCGATTTCGCCGGATGTGATCCGCCGTTCGACCTGCTCGGCGGGCAAGCAGTCGTACAGCGCGTCGTAGAGCGGACGAAGATAGGGATCGACCTTCTCCTTCATGTCGCCGGGCAGGAAGCCGAGCCGCTCGCCCGCCTCGACCGCAGGGCGCGACAGGATCAGCCTTTGAACGGAGCCGGTAATGAGTTGCGCCACCGCTTGCGCCACCGCGACATAGGTCTTGCCGGTGCCCGCCGGACCCAGCGCGAAGATCATATCGTGGCTGTTGAGCGCGCGCATATAATGCGCCTGCGCGGGGGTGCGCGGCACGATCGTCTTCTTGCGCGTGCGGATCATTACCGACGGCGTCTGGTCGCCACCATCGGCGCGGATGATGCCGCTCAGCACCGGCTCGGCCGCCATCGCGATCGAGGCGTCGACCAGCCCGGTATCCACCGGCTCGCCGCGCTGCAACCGCTGGTACAGATCCTGGAGTACGTCGCGCGCCAGTGCCACCTGCTCCGCCGACCCCTCCAGCCCAACCCGATTGCCCCGCGCGGTAATATACACGCCCAACCGGTTCTCGAGCGCGACGAGGTTCTGGTCGTACTGTCCGAACAATTGCGCCAAAAGCTGCGGCCGGTCGAACATCACCTCGGTCCGGGAGCGTTCACCGGATTGGGCGGGGACGGGCTTGCGGCTCATGCGGTCCTTTCGGGCGTTCGATATGCACGCAAGGTGCGCGTTTCGGGTCCGTTTCGCAAGCGACCTGGATCAGCTAGGCGCGTCGGCAGACGCGAGCGCATGGATAGGTGCTCCCTTCCCGCCTCGCCGCGTGATAGGGTGTCACCAGGAGGGGTGTGGCGCGATGAGCAAGGCGGCGCTGGTCGATAGGGTCGAACCGGTCCCGAGCGTGATCCGGATGAGTCCCGTGGCGTCCGTCGTCAGCGATCCGTGGCTGCCCGAAAACCCGATCATCGCCGCCAACGATCCGTTCTGTGCGCTGACCGGCTATCGCCGGGACGAGATCATCGGGCGCAATTGCAAGTTTCTCGCCGGCGCGCATACCGAACCGTGGCTGACCGACCGGATCAAGGACGGGATCGCTCGCCACCAACCCGTGCTGGTCGAGATCATGAACTACAAGCGCGATCGCTCGCCGTTCCGCAACGCCGTGCTGGTCGCGCCGATGTTCGATAGGGAGGACCGACTGCGGTATTTCCTGGGCTCGCAGGTGGAACTGCCCGCCGGATCCGCGGCGGCTTCGTTCTCGCGGCACGATCGCGCGGTGGCTTTGGTCAAGACCTTGTCACCGCGCCAGTACGAGATCCTGGCGCAGATCGCGGCCGGTCGCCGGTCCAAGCAGATCGCCTGGACGCTGCACCTGAGCGAGGACACGGTGAAGATGCACCGCACGTTGCTCCTGTCCAAGCTGGGCGCGGTCACGTCCGCCGACGCGATCCGGATCGCGGTCGAGGCCGGGCTGTAGCGTTGCCGCGTCGATGTCAGCCAGGCGAGGCTGGGTGCGGAGACCGCGTTCGCCGGTTCGATAGCCGTGCGACGATCGCGGGCAGCGCCATGTGCGGAACCGTCAGGATCGACAGGGTCGTGAACGCGGCGGCGATCGTCCGCGCGGCGAGTTCGACCCTGAACTCCGTCGCGTACAGCAGTGCGGCGATGCCCAACGCGGCGACAGTGACGCTTACCGTCGCGCGCCCGATCTTCGACAACGCCACTCGCCTACGCGCGAGCGAGCGCCAGGCGTCGCGCAGATGACGCGGTGAATGATGCACGCAGAAGAACAGCGCGAAGCCGATCACCGGCGGCAGCGTCACCATCGCGGTCAGCACCGCCACCGTCGCGACGCCCTGCGCCGTCCGCCCCAATGTCACCAGCCGCAGCACCGTGACCGCCGCGATCGCCAGCGCGACGGGTGCCAGCATCAGCATGCCGTCCGCGATCGATGCCGCGCGCATCGTGCCGCACAGTTGCTGGAACACCGCCGCCAGTTGATCGTGATGCGTCAGCGCGGGCGCGCATAACAGCGCCGCGGCGGTTCCCAATGCCAGCGCGGGCTGATCCGCCTCCGCCCAGTCCTCGCCGAAATGCGCTACCGCGGTCAGCAGGAATGCGACCAGCGCCAGCACCGGCGCGGCACGCCACAACAGCAACATCGCCCCGGCCAAGCCGAGATAGGCCAACAGCAACAGGCCGACCGATCCTATGCCGCCCGCCTTGCCCTCGGCCAGCGCCGTGCCGCGCTTGAGCAGCTCGATATCGAGCGCGCCGTGCGGCAGTCCAACGAGCAACAGTGCCAGGCACGCCGCGACGGTCGGGCCACCCGCGGCCAGCGGTGCGCCGGCGGCATAGGCGATACCGGTCAGCGCGACCGCGATCGTCAGCACCACCGCGTGCCCGGACGAACAGCGATACCGATCGTCCGCGTCCCACAAGCCAAAAGAGAGCGACCGCGCGGCGATCGCTCTCTCCTTGGTCCGCGTAATCAACGTCACGCTTTTTTTGCTCGAACCAACAGCCTGCTCAGCCGTGGGTGGCCGCCCGAGTCTCGGTGGCGACGCCGACGGCACCGCTGTCATAGCCCTCCGCGATCGATTTGCGAACCGCGATCATGTACACCAGCACACCCAAGCCCGCCTTGGCTAAGATGTCGGCGATGGTGTAGCCGATCTGTACCGCCGTCTCCGTCGACGCGCCGGAAAACGAAGTATAGGGGATCATGTACACGAGCGGATAGAACCCCCACGACGCGAAGGTCAGCTACCGCGCCCGGTTCACCAAAGCGCGCGCACTCTCTGGCTGACGGCCGATCGCCGCGCCGAGGCCGACGAACAGCTCGTACACGATGTACAGGAACGGAATGGACGACAGCGTGCCCCACACCGCGCGGGTGACGTTGTCGCCCGCGATTTCTCCCGGGTAGCCGAGGATGATCATCAGCGCCGCGGCCAGACCAAGCCGGGTCGCCTTGCTCGACGTTTCGCTCGCCGACAGCCGCATGACCAGCACCAGTTCGATCAGCAACAGCGGCACCGTCAGCAGCCAGTCGACGTAGCGATACGCGTCGTTGAACGCCATGCCTGTCGACGTAACCATGCCGCTGCGCACAGTATAAGCGGCATTCCAGCTCTCGAAGATACGGAAATAGTGATATGCTGCGATCGCCGTGACCAGCCCCGAGATCGTCAGCGCGGTGCGATAGGCCGGTGAAACCTGCGATCGGCTCAACCAAAGAAACAGTGTCGCCGCCGCCATGGTGGCAAGCGTGAATGAAAACGCGTTGTAAACGAAAAAATACTGGCCTGCGGTCAGGGTCTGCATCGACGTCTCTCCCTATTTATCCGCGGATGAGTACGCCCCGTTCGTTCCACCGCCGATATACCATTTTCGGTGTATGGACTTTTCGGCTTTTCAGGTTGTCGCGGACATGCGCTCAAGGCCCGCGAGGGAGTTCGGCCCCGCCTGCACAAGCTCTATTTCAACGAGATCGCCGATCTGTGCGCCCGTCATAAGATGCACCGACTGGAGCCAGGGCGATTTGCCGAGCATCTGGCCCGGCAGCTTGCCCGCGCGCTCAATCAGCACCTCGCAGGTTCGCCCGACGCTGGCGACGTTGAACGCGTGCTGGTCGCGGTTGAGCGCCGCTTGCAACCGCTGGAGCCGCTCGTCCATCACCTCCGGCGCGATCTGGTCCGCAAGTTGCGCGGCGGGCGTTCCTGGCCGCGGCGAGTATTTGAACGAGAACGCCTGCGCATAGCCGACCTGATCGACGAGGCTTAGCGTATCCCCGAACTCCGCCTCGGTCTCGCCGGGAAAGCCGACGATGAAATCGCCCGACAGCGCGATGTCGGGCCGCACCGCCCGCACGTGGTCGAGCAGGCGCAGGTAATCGTCGCGCCCGTGGCTGCGGTTCATCGCCCTCAGTACGCGCGTACTTCCCGACTGCACGGGCAGGTGCAGGAACGGCATCAGCGTTGGCACGTCTCGGTGCGCGTCGATCAGCGCGTGCGACATGTCGTTCGGGTGACTGGTCGTGTAGCGGACCCGCGCCAGCCCCGGCACGCGGTCGAGCGCGCGGATCAGGCCGTCGAGTCCTTGCGCGCGGCCCGCCTCATCCTCGCCCGCCCAGGCGTTGACGTTCTGTCCCAACAGGGTGATCTCGCGCGCGCCCGCGTCGACCAGCCCGCGCGCTTCGTCCATGATCGCCGCCCACGGCCGGCTCACCTCCGCGCCGCGCGTGTAGGGGACGACGCAATAGGTGCAGAACTTGTCGCACCCCTCCTGCACGGTCAGGAACGCCGATGCGCCGACCCGCCGCCGCGCGGGCAGCGCGCCGAACTTGCTGAGCAGCGGCATGTCGGTGTCGAGCGCGGGGCGGCCGGCGGCGGCGTCCGCCACCAGCGCGGGGAGGCGATGATAGCTTTGCGGGCCGACGACGATGTCGACCTTGGCGCGCGCGACGATCTCCGCGCCCTCCGCCTGCGCGACGCAGCCCGCGACCGCGATCATCGGTCGGCGTCCCCGCGCCTTGGCGACCTTGCGGAGGCGACCGATGTCGGAATAGACCTTTTCCGTCGCGCGCTCGCGGATGTGGCAGGTGTTGAGCACCACCAGATCGGCGTCGCCCGCCTCGGCGGAGGTCAAGCCCTGCGCCGTCATCAGCTCGGCCATGCGCTCGCCGTCATAGGCGTTCATCTGGCAACCGAACGATTTGACGTGGAAGGTGCGGGGGGAAGCGGGCATGAAGCCTCCTAGGCCAACACCGGGGTCGAGGCGAGGGAGCGAATAATGGCGAACGCGTTGAGCCAGCGGGCCAAGCTGGGTATCGGGCTGGGCGCGGCGGCGGTGGTGGCCGCCGCGTTGTTCGCGAGCCACCCGTTCGGGCCGCGGGTGCCGACGACGCCGGACGAGGTCGCTGCGCTGATGTCGGACAGCCCGATGGCCGCGCGGATGCTGCCCGCGTTCAAGCAAACCTTTCCCGACGAGTATAACCGGATGATGATGTCCGAGATCGGCTATATGAAAGCGCGGATGCCCGCCGATCAGGTCAGGGCGGCGACGTTCAAACAGATGCAGGGGTTCGTCGCGGGACACGTCACCGATGTCGCCCGCGCGCCCGACGCGGCGCTCCTCGCGCTGGCAAGGGCGCGTGGCGCGTTGCTGAACGGTGCCGACGAGACACTGTGCGCCCGGACCGTCGCGGGTTCGCTCACCGCGGCGGAGAACCCCTCGGCGGTCGCGCAACCGCTGATCGCGGACGCGGCGGCCGCGAACTTCCGCGCGGCCCGCGCCGGGATGGACTCCCCGACCCAGCGACCGACCGCCCCTTCGCCCGCCGACTCGCAAGCGCTCGCGAGCCGGCTACGCGCGCATGGGCTGACCGACGCGCAATTGGGGCTGCTCGCGGGCGGCACCTTGCCGACCGCCGCGCCTGCCGACCAATGCACGGTGGGGCGGGCGATCTTCGCGGCGCTCGCCGATCTGCCGCCACCGCAGGCCGCGCGGATCATGGCCGTGATGGCCAAGGCGGGATAACGGCCTGGGGTTCAGGCCCTAGATCACCCGCACCGCGCTGCCGCTGGCGGCGATGGCGGCGGCGATGCGGCGTCGACCCTCCGCGGCGATGCCCTTGCGACCGCCGTGACCGGCGGGGTCGAACGGCTCGAGACAGCGCACCACGACGCGCACCGGGCCACGCCGACGCATCACCCTGAGCGCGTTGACCAGCCCGGACTCGTTGCCGCTCCAGCCGATGCCGGGTGCGTCGGAACCGTAATCGAGGAAGATCGGCTGAACGCGGATGCCCGGCGGAGGCGGGTCGAGCACCTGCAGCAACCCGGCCTTGAACGGCAACAGCTCGGTGCCGTCACTGGTCGTGCCCTCCGGGAAGATCGTCACCGCGCCACGCAGGATTGCGGCGCGCACCGTCGCGATCTGTTCGGGCATCGCGCGCCGGTCCTCGCGTCTGATATAGATCGTGCGGTTGAGCGAGGCGAGCCAGCCGACCACGCGCGCGGTCTCCAGCTCCGCTTTGGCGATGAACGCGCTGCGCGTCGCGCCGCCCAGGATCAGGATGTCGAGCCAGCTTTGGTGATTGCTGATGAAGAACACGTCGCGCCGCAGTGGCCGGCCGACCAATCGCGCCCGCGTGCCGCACGCGCGCGCCGCCAGCCCCAGAAAACGCGGCGGCCACGGCGAGGTGCCGAGCACCGCCAGCCACAAGAAGTGCAGCGGCACGCATACGACGAGCAGCGCCAGCAACGCCAATACGCGTCTCGCGAAGCGCAGATCGGCGATCAGCCTCAATCCTTGCGCGACGAACTGACGCCGTACAACTCCATCCGATGATCGACCAGCCGAAAGCCGAGCCGCTCGGCAATCGCCTTTTGCAGCTGTTCGAGCTCGGGGTCGACGAACTCGATTACGCGGCCGGTCTCGACATCGATCAGATGGTCGTGATGCGCCTCGGGCGAGGGCTCATACCGCGACCGGCCGTCGCCGAAATCATGCCGGTCGAGGATGCCCGCTTCCTCGAACAAGCGCACGGTGCGGTACACGGTCGCGATGGAGATGCCCGGGTCGATGGACGACGCGCGCTCGTACACCTTTTCGACATCGGGGTGATCCTCCGCCTCCGACAGCACGCGCGCGATCACGCGGCGCTGATCGGTGATGCGCAGGCCTTTCTCGTTGCAGAGCGCTTCCAGGTCGATCGTGCGCGGCATGGTTCACTGATTTCGGTTCGACGCCGGTGTAGACGCGCGGGTCTGTGCGGCAAAGCGCGACCGACTCGCATTAAGCATGGCTCAGCCGACAGCGCGCTTGAAGGTATGCGCGTCGTGGGCGGAACCGTCGCGGCCACGATAATAGCCGCGCCGCTCGCCCACCTTGGCGAAGCCCGCGTTGCGGTACAGCCGGGCCGCGTCGTTGCCCGCGCGGACCTCGAGGTGGAGCGTCGCGAGGTCGCGCGCGCGGCAGGCGTCGAACACCCCGCGGAGCAGCGCCGCGCCGACGCCACGCCGACGATGGTCGCGCGCGGTGGCGAGCAGCAGCAGTTCCGCCTCGTCGGCCACCGCGCGCGCGAGCGCGAAACCGGCGGGCGCGCCGTCGACCTCCGCCAAAGTCAGCCACACGCCCATCATGCCGAGCACGCCGAGGCACTGGCTATGCGTCCACGCCTCGCCGTAGCGCGGGTCGAACGCGTCGATCATCAGCCGATCGAGCAGCGCGATGTCGGCGCTGCTCCCGGTCCGCAGGTCGATGGCGGTCAGGCTGGTGGTCATCGCGCGGACGGCTTGGCATCGGGCGCGCGGCCGTAGAGCGGGCGCGGCGGTAGCGCGCGAAACGCGGGCGGGAGCAGCAGAACATCGGCGGCGTCGGGCAACGCCTCCGTGAACGCGCGATCGGGGGCCAGCGGGGCCAGCCGGCGAGTGCCGTCCCCGATCGCGCGGCGCGCTCCGATCATGGCCAGCGCCTCCGCAGGTGGGCGCGAAGCAAGCGCGTCGACGGCGACCAGGGGAGACGCGGTGAAGCCCTGCATGAACACCTCGCCATGCCCCGCTTCGAGCACCGCCACAAGCGCCGGGTCGTCCGTGCGGGCGAAGGCGGTGGCGGCGAGCAGCGCGAGCGAGGAATAGCCCGCGACCCGCGCCTCCCACCCGAGCGCGAGCGCGCGCGCGGCGGCGACGCCGACCCGCACACCGGTGAAGCTGCCCGGCCCGACATCGACCAGGATCAGGTCGGCGCGGCCGCCGCCCGGCAGGCCGGCGATCATCGGCAGCAATTGTTCGGCATGGCCGCGCCCGACGATCGCATGCGCGCGGGCGTGCAGACGCTCACCGTCGAACAGCGCGACCGAACAGGCGGCGGTTGCCGTGTCGATCGCGAGCGTGATCATGCCGATGCCGCGCGTCGATCAGACGACGCGATTGAACTTCTCGAACGGCGGGCGTGGCGAGCGGCCATAGACATGCGCGGGGTCGCCGTGGCCGAGCGTCGAGATGAAATTGGTCCTGACGCCGGGTTGATCGGCGAAGAACGCCTTGTCGACCATCCCCGCGTCGAAGCCCGACATCGGCCCGGTATCGAACCCGAGCGCGCGCGCGGCGAGCAGCAGATAGGCGCCTTGCAGCGTCGAATTGCGGAACGCGGACGCTTCGCGCAACTCGCTGTTACCGTCGAACCACGCTTTCGCGTCGGCATGCGGGAACAGTTCGGGCAGGTGTTCGTGGAAGTTCGTGTCCATGCCGACGATCACCGTCACGGGCGCCTGCAGCACCTTGGGTCCGTTGGTGCCCGAGCAACAAGCGGCGAGCTTCGCCTTGCCCTCGTCCGAGCGGACCCATACCAGCCGCGCGGGCAGCTGGTTGGCGCTGGTCGGGCCCCATTTCATCAGCTCCCATATTGCGCGACAATCCGCCTCGCCCACGGACGTGTCGGTGAAGCCGTTATAGCTGCGCGCGGTGCGGAACAGCTGGTCGAGGCTGGCGTCGGGCAGGGCTGGCATCAGACGGCTCTCACCTCGGTGACTTCGGGAACGTAATAGCGAAGCAGCTGCTCGATGCCGTTCTTGAGCGTCGCGCTCGACGACGGGCAGCCCGCGCAGGCGCCGTGCATGGACAGATAGACCTTGCCCTTGTCGAAGCCGCGATAAACGATGTCGCCGCCGTCATTGGCCACCGCCGGGCGCACGCGCGTGTCGATAATGTCGCGGATCTGGTCGACGATGTCCGCGTCTTTGGGATCGCTCGGGAAGTCGGCCCCGGGCGGCGGGACACTGATTCCGGCGGCGGACCCTTGGCGGAACAGCGGCATCCGCGCGGTGAAATGGTCGAGCAGCACGGACAGCACGCCCGGCTTCAGGTCGCGCCACTCCGCCCCGGACGCGGCGGTGACGGACACGAAGTCACGCCCGAAGAACACGCCGGTCACATCGCCGAGGCCGAACAGCGCGTCCGCGAGCGGCGAAGCCTCCGCCTCCTCCGGCGTGGCGAAGTCGCGCGTGCCCGCGCCCATCACCTCCTGCCCGGGCAGGAACTTCAGCGTCGCGGGGTTGGGGGTGGTTTCGGTCTCGATCAACATGGATATGCATGTGGCCCGGCGAGCGGCGGCGATCAAGCCGCGCGCGGCGTCTCCACCAGCCGAGCGGCCCAATCGTCGAGCAGCCCGGCGTTGGTCGCGATCCACGCGCTCGCGACCTCCGTCATCTCGGCCAGATGCGCGGGCGAGACATCGTCGATCGCGCGCTCGCGCGGCAGCTCGAACGACACACGGGTGTAGCGTTTGGCATCGAGCAGCGCGCCGACCTGATACGAGATCGTGCTCGACCCCGCCTGGGCAAGGATCGACAGGAGCGGGACATGGCGAAACGGGTTGACCCACCCGAGCAATGTCCAGCGGCGCGCGGTCGGGTAAGGCTTGTCGAGACGTCCGGTGCCGATCGACAGCAACTCGATGCGATCGAGCGACCAGCCGAGCTTGCGCGCTTCGGTCAGCGCGGCAAGCGCCGGATCGTTGGCGAACACCCCGCCGTCGATCGCGAGCAGCATTTCGCCCGCCGCGCTGGCGATCTGCTCCGGGCGAAAATAGGTCGGCGCGGCAGAAGTGGCGCGTGCGGCTTCGTGGAGCAGATAGGATGGCTCGCCGGGCGGGTAATCGGGGCCGCCGGCCATGAACACCGCCCTTCGCCGGAGCAGGTCATAGGCGGGCATCACGACATTGGTGAGCGCGTCGGCGGTCCGCGCGCGCTCGCCGATAAAGCGCCGGAGCAACGCCTCGAGCGGCCGGGTGCTATACGGGAACCCGAGCACGCGCTCGGCGAAGTGAACGGGGTCGTGGGGAAAGATGTCGCGCCCATGCCCGCGATACAGCGCGACGAGATCGGCCGCGGAGCAGGCCGCGTCGCCGCCCGGCGCGGGGGCGACCAGCCCGGCGGCGATGATCCCGCCCGTTGACGTACCCGCGATCAGGTCGAAGCATCGGTGAAGCGCGACCGGCCCGCCCGTCCCCGCCGCGATGCGCCGCTCAAGGTCGGCGAGGATCAACGCCGGAATCAGCCCGCGGATGCCGCCCCCGTCGATGCACAGAATGCGGCGGGGTCGTTCGATCCGCGCGCCTTCCATCTTCGCTCCTCTAGCTCCAACCCGTCATCCCGGCGAAAGCTGGCATGGCGGGCCGTGGGCGCCGACGGAAGCCTAGACGTCCAGTTGCTTCACCGCCGAGTTCCAGCTCCTGATGTTGTCGCGCGCTTCCTGTACGAACGCGGAGCGGCGGACGAAGCCGAGGAACGTGTCGGCGAACCAACGACCGGGGTTGCGCAACGGTCGCTCGAACTGGATCAGCAGCACCACGCGGGTGCTGCCCGTGTCGTTCCACACTTCATGCTGATAGGTGTCGTCGAACACGAGCGTCTCGCCCTCCGCCCACCGCACGATGCGATCGTGAACGCGCATCCGCACGTCGCCGTCGCGCGGCACGATCAAGCCGAGGTGACAGGTGATCAGCCCCTTGGTGACGCCGCGATGATCGGGAATGTGCGTGCCGGGCGCGAGGATGGAGAAGAACGCGCTGTTGAGACCGGGGATTTGCTCGACCAGCTTGGCGGTCCGCGGGCAGCGTTCCAGGTTCTCGCCGATCGGGTAGCCATAGCCCCATAGGAAGAACGACCGCCACATATTGACCTTCGCGATCGAGCGATGGTCGGGCGAGATGGTGGCGAGGCTGGGCGATGCTTCGCCACGCAGCGCCACCGCGATCGCCTCGTCGCGGATCACCTCCCAATGATCGCGCAACAACGCGGTCCAGGCGAAGTCGCGCACGTCGAGCACCGGATCGTTCGATACCAGCGAGGACGACGCGATCAGCTTGTCGAACACGCCGCGCAGGTGCTTGCCGAACTTGATGATCAGCGGGCGGTTGATCTCCGCCTTCATCGCCGCGCCGGGCGCGGGCGCGCCGGAAATGACGTTGATGTCGGGGACGCGGACGCCCGCCTCCTCGGGACCCATGCCGGAATCCGGCCACATTGTCGGCACGACGTTCGCCTCCGCAGAGGTCGATCGCGCGATGGTGGTCTGAAGGGTCAAGGCTCGGCTCTCTCGTGGGATCGGCGGACGAACGCCGCTGCGGCAAAGGTCAACGCTCGTCGAACTAGCCGCCATCAACGGCGAAATCATGGCGAGGAGCCGAAACCCGGACCCGGGCGGTTCTGGCGCGGTTCAGGCGGGCGCGCTACATTGCGTGGTATGGTTCTTTTCCCGCGCGCGTTCCGCGCTTCCGTGCTCGCGTCCCTCCTGCTCGGCGTTGCCGTCCCTGCGCTGGGGCAGGCGGGGGCGCCAAACTCTATGCCCGCCGTCGCGGTCGATACCGCGCCCTGGCTGTACAAGGGCAGTGACATTCCCCACGACCCGGAATGGCGGTTCGGGACGTTGCCCAACGGCTTGCGCTACGCGGTGCGGCGCAACGGCGTGCCGCCGGGGCAGGTTGCGGTGCGGGTGCGCGTCGACGCGGGGTCGCTAAACGAGCGCGACGCCGAGCGCGGGTTCGCGCATTTCATCGAGCATCTGTCGTTCCGGGGCAGCGAGTACGTTCCCGACGGCGAGGCCAAGCGCGTGTGGCAGCGGTTCGGCGCGACCTTCGGCACCGACCAGAACGCGCAGACCACGCCGACGCAGACCGTGTACAAGCTCGACCTGCCCGCTGCCACGCCCGCCAGCCTCGACGAGAGTTTCAAGATCCTGTCGGGGATGATGGAGCAGCCCAACATTGTCCCCGCCGCGATCACCGCCGAGCGCCCGGTGGTGCTGGCCGAGCAGCGCGAGCAACCCGCGCCGCAGGTGCGTTTCTCCGACAAGCAGCGCGCGATCTTCTTCGCGGGTCAGCCGCTGGCGGACCGCTCGCCGATCGGCAACACCAAGACGCTGGAGGCGGCGACAGCGACCAGCGTGAAGGCGTTCCACGATCGCTGGTATCGGCCCGAAAACACGGTGGTGATCGTGTCGGGCGACATGGACCCGCAGGTGCTCGCCGATCTGGTCGTCAAGCATTTCGCCGCGTGGAAGGGCGTCGGCGCGCGTCCGTCCGCGCCGAGCTTCGGCAAGCCCGACCCGCGCCAGCCCGCGGTCGCGGTCGCGGTCGAGCCGGCGGTGCCCGAGGTGATCTCGACCGCCGTGCTGCGCCCGTGGCACTTCAACGACGACACGATCGTGTTCAATCAAAAGCGGCTGGTCGACCTGCTCGCGGTGCAGATCATCAACCGCCGGCTGGAACGGCGCGCGCGGGGCGGAGCGAGCTTTCTCCAGGCATCGGTGGGGCTGGACGACGTCGCGCGGTCCGCCAACGGCACCTTCACCAACATCGTGCCGCTGGGCGAGGATTGGGAAAAGGCGCTGAAAGACGTCCGCGCGGTGATCGCCGACGCGATGGCCGCTCCCGCAAGCCAGGCGGAGGTCGATCAGGAACTGTCCGCATTTGACGCCAGTATGCGCACACAGGCGGAGACCGCGCGAGTCGACATGGGTGCGACGCTGGCGGACAACATGGTCGAGGCGCTCGACATCCGCGAGACCACCACTACGCCGCAGGCGAGCTACGACGTGTTCCTGGGTGCGCGGAAGAAAGGTATGTTCACGCCCGCCGCGCTGCTCGCCTCGACGCGCCGCGTGTTCCAGGGCGACGCGACGCGCGCGCTGGTCAACCTGCACGCCCCCGACGCGGCCGCCGCGCCCAAGCTCGCCTCGGCGCTGAAGGCGGACGTGTCCAAACTGGCGGGTAAACGCGAAGCGCAGGCGGCGGTGGACTTTTCCAGGCTGCCCCCGCTCGGCACGCCGGGGACGGTGGTCAGCCAGGCAGCCGTGCCCGGGCTCGACCTGCAACAGGTTGCGTTCGCGAACGGGGTCAAGTTGCTGCTGTTCCCCAATCAGGGCGAAACGTCGCGGATTTATGTGAAAGTGCGCTGGGGCGGCGGCTACAATGCGCTGCCCGCCGACAAGGCCACGCCCGCGTGGGCGGCGGAGCTGGCGCTGGTGGCGTCCGGCGTCGGCAAGCTCAACCAGAGCGATCTCGATGCGCTGACGGCGGGGCGGCGGATCGGGCTCGACTTCAACATCGACGACGATGCGTTCTCGCTGTCCGCGATCACCTCGCCCGCGGACCTGCCCGACCAGCTGCGGTTGATGGCGGACAAGCTGGCGGTGCCCGCATGGGACCCGGCCCCGCTGACCCGCGCGAAGGCGGTCGTGACGACCAGCTATAACGGCTATAACGCATCGCCGGACGGGGTGTTGTCGCGCGACCTGGAGGGGCTGCTCCACGACGGCGACCCGCGCTGGGCGACGCCCGGCCAGGCGGCGGTGGCGGCGACCACGCCCGATCAGTTCCGTGCGCTATGGGCACCGCTGCTGGCGAGCGGGCCGATCGAAGTGTCGGTGTTCGGCGACGTCAAGACGCCGGACGCGATCGCGGCGGTGGCCAAGACGTTCGGGGCGCTCCCTGCCCGTCCGGCGACCGCGACGGCTCCCGCGCCGATCCGCTTTCCCGCGCATGTCGCGACGCCGGTGGTGCGCACGCACGGCGGCGACGACAATCAGGCGGCGGCGGTGATCGCGTGGCCGACCGGGGGCGGCGTAGGGGGCAGCTCAGAAAGCCGACGCCTCGACGTGCTCGCGGCGGTGTTCAGCGACCGGCTGTTCGAGCGGCTGCGCCAGGCGGCGGGCGCGAGTTATAGCCCCAGCGTGCAGAGCACCTGGCCGGTCGGGCTGGCGAGCGGCGGGCGGCTGATCGCGATCGGCCAGGTGTCGCCCGACAAGGTGCCGTTCTTCTTTCAGACCGCGCGCCAGATCGCCGGCGAACTCGCCTCCACGCCGATCGGCAAGGACGAGTTGCAGCGGATCATGCTGCCGATGGCGCAATATCTGATCCGCGCGTCGACCGCGAACCAGTTCTGGCTGCGGCAGTTGGCCGGAGCCTCGACCGACCCGCGCCGGATCGAGGCGGTCAAGGCGCTGGGCAAGGATTTCAGCTCGATCACGCCCGAACAGTTGCAGACGGTCGCAGCGAAGTACCTGCGCCCCGATCGCGACTGGACGATGGAGGTGGTGCCCAAATCGGTCGCGGCGAAGCTGGGCGGGGTGCCGGTCGCGGCGCGGTAGGGCGAGGGAAGGTTAGCTCAGTCCTCCCCCGGAGGGGGAGGGGGACCATGCCGAAGGCATGGTGGAAGGGTACGTCTCATCCCGGATACGCTTTCCCTGCGGAGACGTACCCCTCCACCACCGGCTGTGCCCGCGGTCCCCCTCCCCCTCCGGGGGAGGATTGAGATGGTCGGTTGTCTTTTTCTAGCCCGCCTCCCCCTTCGACCCCGCGTACAGCGCCTCCAGCCGCTCGCCATACACCTCCCGCAGCACATGCCGCCGTATCTTGAGCGAGGGCGTCATCTGCTCGTTCTCGATCCCGAACGGCTCGTCGGCGAGGATGTAGCGGCGGACCTTTTCCGTCACCGACAGGTCGCGGTTGACGCGGTCGATCGCGGCGGACAGCGCGGCTCGATAGGCAGGGTCGGCGGCGAGGTCGCCCGACCGGCAGCCGTGCGCCGCGCACCATTCGCCCATCCACTCCGCGTCCGGCACGACCAGCGCGACCATGTACGGCCGCCGGTCGCCCCAGATCATCGCCTGCGCGATCTCGGGCTGGAGCGTCAGCATCCCCTCGACCTTTTGCGGCGCGATGTTGTCGCCCTTGTCGTTGATCAGCAGGTCCTTCTTGCGGTCGGTGATCCTGATCCGGCCCTCGCCGTCGAATTCGCCGATGTCGCCGGTGTGGAGCCAGGCACCCTTGTGCGGCTCCGCCGGATCGGGGCGCAGCACGCGCGCGGTCTCCTCATCGTTGCGCCAATAGCCGTGCATGACCAGCTCGCCGCGCACCAGGATCTCGCCATCTTCCGCGACGCGCACTTCCGTGGTGCCGAGCGGTGGGCCGACCGTGTCGATGCGGATGCCCGCCGCCGGGCGATTGCACGCGATCACCGGCGCGGCCTCGGTCTGGCCATAGCCCTGCAGCACCATCACCCCGATCGCCTCGAAAAAGCGCCCTACCTCGGGGTTGAGCGGCGCGCCGCCCGACACCATCGCCTTTAGCCGCCCGCCGAACTTGCGCGCGATGCGCGGCTTAAACAGCGTGTCGACCACCAGCGCCATCGGCCGGTCGACCAGCCGCAGCGTGCCCGCCGCGCGTTTGGCGCCGATGTCGATCGCGTGGCCGAACAGTCGCGCGCCCACGCCGCCCTGCTTGACGATGGTCTTGGTGATGCGCGTCTTCAACACCTCGAACAGGCGGGGCACCACGACCATCACCGTCGGGCGGACCTCCTCGATATTGGCCGCGAGCTTTTCCAAGCCTTCCGCATAATAGATCTGCGCGTGGAGGCCGATCGGCACGAACTGGCCCGCCGTATGCTCATAGGCGTGGGACAGCGGCAGGAAGGAGAGGAACGCCTCCTCCTTTTCCGCCGGGAAGTCGGCCCAGATCACCTCCGTGGTGCCCGCGACATTCTGCAGGATCGCGCCGTGGTGCTGGCGGACGCCGCGCGGGCTGCCGCCGGTGCCACTGGTGTAGATGATGCAGGCCAGGTCCTCGCGCGTGAACGCCGCCGCCGCTTCCGCGTCGGCCGGATCGGCGGGGTGCGCGTCGACCAGCGCGCGCCACTGGTGGACATCGACGCCGGGGCGGGGGACGCGCATCTCCTCCATCCCGATCACGATCTGCGCCTGGCTCGCGCGCAGCACGGCGGGCATCAGCGTCGCGGCGAGCTTGGCGGTGGACACGATCACCGCGCGCGCGCCGGAGTTCTCGATAATATGCGTGTGATCGCGGACGGTGTTGGTGACATAGGTCGGCACCGTGACGCAGCCCGCGGCCATGATCGCCAGGTCCGAGATGCACCATTCGGGGCGGTTCTCCGCGACCAGCATCACCCGGTCGCCGCGCTGCAGCCCGATCGCCTGGAGCGCGGCGGCGAGGCTAGCGACCTGGCGCGCGGTCTCCGCCCACGAGATCGCCTCCCATTCGCCCTTCACCTTGCGGCGCAGGAACGGCCGGTTGCCCTCCGCACGCGCGCGCGCGAAGAACATGGCGACGAGGTTGGGGAAATGTTCGAGCTTGCGGCTCATGCGATGGGTCTCTCCGGCGACGCCCGTTCGCGGCGGTGGCGGCGGTCTTAGAGTGGTTTGCCGCAGCCGGGAAATCCTCTCCGCGTGGCGTGGACGCTCTCGGTCCCGCGCGCTACGCTTGCCGCTCGCCGCTGGGGAGCCGAGCCATGAAGTCTGTCCGTCGGGTGATGATGGCCCTGAGCGCGATGTTGCTGGGTTCGTGCGCGACGCCCGGCGCGGTTTCGCCGTCGACCGTGACTGCGACGCCCGGTTCGCGCATCTTCGTCGTCGCCGCCAACCCGCTCGCCGCCGAGGCGGGCATGGCGGTGCTGCGGCGCGGAGGCAGCGCGGTCGACGCGGCGGTCGCGGTGCAGGCGATGCTGTCGCTGGTCGAGCCGCAAAGCTCCGGCATCGGCGGCGGCGCGTTCATGACCTATCTCGACGGCCGGTCCGGGCGCGTCACCGTCTATGATGGGCGTGAGACCGCGCCGGCGGGGGCGACGCCCGACATGTTCCTCGACGATGGCGGCCAGCCGCTGCCATTCCCCACCGCCGTGCTGAGCGGCCGCGCGACGGGGGTGCCCGGCGCGGTGGCGATGCTGGCGCTGGCGCAGCGCAAGCATGGCGCGCTCGCCTGGCGGACACTGTTCGGCGATGCGGAGCGGACCGCGGGCGACGGGTTCGTCGTCTCGCCCCGGCTCGCGCGCTTCTTCACCATTAGCGCCATCCCGGAACTCGCGGCCTCGGATGTGCGGGCGTATTTCACCCGGCCGGGCGGCGGTTGGCTGCTCGCGGGCGATCGGTTGCGCGACCCGGCCTATGCTATGTTCCTTCGGCGACTGGCGAGCGAGGGGCCGGGCGCGCTGTACACGGGCGAGACCGCGCGGCGCATCGTCGACGCGACGCATGCCGGCCCGCTCGCCGGGAGCATGACGCTCGCCGACCTCGCCGGCTATCGCCCCGTCGAGCGCGCGCCGGTGTGCGGCAGCTACCGCGTGTACCGGCTATGCGCGCCGCCGCCGCCCGCGAGCGGGGTCGGGCTGATCGAGCTGATGGGGCTGCTCGAGCGGACCGACATCGCCACGCGCGGCGCGGACGATCCGCGCGCGTGGCTCCTGTTCGCCGAAGCGAGCCGGCTGATGTACGCGGACCGCGACCGCTATGTCGGCGACCCCGCCTTCGTGCGGGTGCCGGTCGCGGGGCTGATCGACCCCGCCTATCTCGATGCGCGCGCGCGGCTGATCGGCGAGCGCGCCGGCCCGCTGCCGGTCGCGGGCAATCCCGCCGCCGCCCCCGCCGCGGCTGCGGACAAGACGCTGGAGCCGACCGGCACCTCGCACTTCATCGTCGGCGACGCACGCGGCGACGTGGTGTCGATGACGACCACCGTGGAGTCGATCTTCGGCTCCGGGCGTATGGTCGACGGCTTTTTCCTCAACAACCAGATGACCGACTTTGCGTTCAGCCCGCGCGATGCGCAGGGACGCGCGGCGGCCAATGCGGTCGCGCCGGGCAAGCGACCGCGATCGTCGATGACGCCCGCGATCCTGCTCGACGCGCGCGGGCGGTTCGCGGGCGCGGTCGGCTCGGCGGGGGGGAACGCGATCCTCGCCTATGTCGGCAAGACGCTGGTCGCTGCGGTCGATTGGCAGCGGCCGATGCAGGACGCGATCGCGCTCCCCAATCTCGTCGCGCGCGGCGCGGCATTTCAGGGCGAGGTGGACAAGTTCGCGCCGGGGGTGGTGCCGGGGCTGGCTCAGCGCGGGGTCGCGGTCAAGCCGGGGCAGGGGGAGGATTCGGGCGTGCAGGGCGTGCTGGTCCGCGACGGGCGTGTCGACGCCGGCTACGACCCGCGCCGCGAGGGCCGCGCGCTGATCGAAGTCGCGCCCGCGCGCGGTCAGCGCGGCGCGGTGCCGACCGCCTCCGCGACGCTCGCGAATCCGTCCCGCCTGAGCAAGGCCGCCAGCCCGCGCGTGATCCGCGCGGGCAGTCCCGGCCCTTCGTAGATCATCGCCGAATAGACCTGCACCAGGCTCGCGCCCGCGCGGATGCGCGCATAGGCCTCCTCGGCGCTGCCGATGCCGCCGGCCGCGACCAACGGCAGCCTCGCCCCGGTGGCGGCGTGAAAATCCGCGAGCCGTTGGCGGGCCAGTACTGCAAGCGGCGCGCCCGACAGTCCGCCAGCCTCGCCCGCGTGACGCGAGCAAAGTGGTGGGCGCGAAACGGTGGTGTTGCCCATGACGAGCGCGTCGATCCCCGCGTCGATGGCCGCGCGCGCGACCTCGTCGACGCCCGCCGGGGTCAGGTCGGGCGCGACCTTGAGGAACAGTGGCGTGCTCCCCCGCGCCTCGACACAGGCCGCGAGCAGCTCGGTAAGTTCCGCCCCGTGTTGCAGGTCGCGCAAGCCCGGCGTGTTGGGGGAACTGATATTGACGGTGATATAATCCGCCACCTCGCGACAGGCCGACACTCCGGCGCGGTAATCGGTGATGCGGTCGCGCGCATCCTTGTTCGCGCCGACGTTGATGCCAAGCACGCCGGTGCGCGTCACCTTCCTGGCCCGGGCGAGCCCAGCGGCGAGGCCGTGATTGTTGAAGCCGAAGCGGTTGATCACCGCCCCGTCCTCCGGCAACCGGAACAGTCGCGGGCGCGGGTTGCCCGGTTGCGGCAGCGGCGTGAGCGTGCCCATCTCCGCCGCGCCGAAGCCAAGCGCCCACCAGCCCGCGATCGCGCGCCCGTTCTTGTCCGCCCCCGCCGCCAGCCCGAGCGGATTGGCGAAGTCGATTCCCGCGATCCGCGTTCTCAGCACCGGGTCGCTCTCGCGCGGGGCCAGCGGCGCGCCCGCGTGGGCCCAGCCGGCGAGCGCGTGGAGCGAGAGGTCGTGCGCGCGCTCCGGGTCGAACGAAAAGATCGCGGGGCGGAGCAGGCCGAACATCGACACGGCAAATGGCATCGCGGCCCGGCGGCGTCAAAGCGCGGTGCTAACGACTCGCAAGCGGGCGTGAACGGTTGACGGGCAAGTCCGCCGGGACCATTTCACAATCCGGATTAGGACGGTCCGATTAGGAAGTCATGCGCCTCTCCAGCCTCGCCGATTACGCGGTCGTCCTGATGTCCGCCGCCGCCCGCCAGTGCGGGGCGAGCGCGCGCGTGTCGGCGACGTCGCTGTCGGCGCAGACGGGCGTGCCGCTGCCGACCGCACAAAAGCTGGTGGGGCGCTTGGCGGCGGCGGGGCTGCTTCAGGGTGCTCGCGGCAGCGGTGGGGGCGTCCGGCTGGCGCGACCCGCCGCCGCGATCACCTTGGCGGACATAGTCGAAGCGGTGGAGGGGCCGATCGCACTCACCACCTGTGCCGACGACGAACGCCACGATTGCGCGCTCGACGGCCATTGCGCGGTTCGCCCGCACTGGAGCGTGGTCAACTGCGCGGTGCGCGGCGCGCTGGCTGCGGTGCCGCTCACACAGCTGGCGGGGGCGGGGTCGTGAACGAGATACCTCATGTAAAGGCGCAAAGAGGTCGTGATCCCATTGCGACCACTCGCGCGAAGCGCCTTCAACTTTTCTTCGCGCCTTTGCGTCTTCGCGTGAGGAACTCTTCCTTAATTGGCCGCTTCGCGGCCGGAGCTTACTGATGGCCACCAAGAACGCCGAAGCCTACGCCGCCGTCTCCAAGACATACGAATGGGGCTTCGCGACCGACATCGAACAGGAGTTCGCGCCCAAGGGGCTGAACGAAGACACCGTGCGCTATATCTCCGCCAAGAAGAACGAGCCGCAATGGATGCTCGACTGGCGGCTCAAGGCGTTCGCGTTGTGGAAGACGATGACGCCGCCCGATTGGGCCAAGCTGCACGTTCCGCCGATCGACTATCAAGACGCGTACTACTACGCCGAGCCCAAGGCGAAGGCGACGATCGCGTCGCTGGACGAACTCGACCCAGAGATCCGCCGTACCTATGAAAAGCTCGGCATCCCGCTGGAGGAGCAGAAGCTGCTCGCCAATGTAGAGGGCGCGGAACCCAGGCGGCGGATCGCGGTCGACGCGGTATTCGACAGTGTGTCGGTCGCGACTACCTTTCGGGCGGAGCTGGAGTCGGCGGGGGTGATCTTCCGATCGATCAGCGAGGCGGTGCGCGAGTATCCCGACCTGATTCGCAAATGGCTGGGCAAGGTGGTGCCGCAACACGACAACTACTTCGCAACGCTCAACAGCGCGGTGTTCAGCGATGGGACGTTTGTCTACATTCCCGAGGGCGTCCGTTGCCCGATGGAGCTGTCGACCTATTTCCGTATTAACGCGGAGAATACGGGCCAGTTCGAGCGCACGCTGATCGTCGCCGACAAGGGTGCGTATGTATCGTACCTCGAAGGCTGCACCGCGCCGATGCGCGACGAGAACCAGCTGCACGCGGCGGTGGTCGAGCTGGTCATCCTCGACGATGCGGAGATCAAATATTCAACTGTCCAGAACTGGTATCCGGGCGATGAGAACGGCAAGGGCGGCATCTACAATTTCGTCACCAAGCGCGCGTTGTGTCAGGGCAAGAACAGCAAGGTCAGCTGGACGCAGGTAGAGACGGGCTCCGCTGTAACCTGGAAGTATCCGTCCTGCGTGTTGAATGGCGAGAACTCGGTCGGCGAGTTCTATTCGGTGGCGGTGACCAACAATCGCCAGCAGGCGGACACCGGCACCAAGATGATCCACAACGGCAAGGGATCGCGCTCGACGATTGTGTCGAAGGGGATCAGCGCCGGGCGTTCGGACAACACCTATCGCGGGCTGGTCCGCGTCGCGCCGGGGGCGGAGGGGGTGCGTAACTTCACCCAATGCGACTCGCTGCTGCTCGGCGAGCACTGCGGCGCGCATACGGTGCCGTATATCGAGGTCCGCAACCCGAGCGCGCAGATCGAGCACGAGGCGACGACCAGCAAGATCAGCGAGGACCAGCTGTTCTACGCCATGTCGCGCGGGCTCGATCAGGAAGCGGCGGTGGCGCTGATCGTCAACGGCTTCGCGCGCGAGGTGTTGCAACAACTCCCGATGGAGTTCGCGGTGGAGGCGCAGAAGCTGTTGGGGATTAGCCTTGAGGGAAGTGTGGGGTGATGGAGGCTGCTCGCCTCAGGAGAGCCCGCAGGCGTATGCGCGGCTATTTCTTTGGCAGCGGCGTAATCATGGCTCTCCTGTATCTTATGCTTTCTGCATTCATCATCCACTGGCTCGGCGTTCAGAACACTAATTATGTCGCCACGCTCGTGCTTGGTGCGGGAGTGCTTGCGGGCGGTACGTATGCGTTAGTTATGTTTGTCTGGCTCGCGGCGCACGTCGTAGGGCGGCTGTCGAGGCGCCAACCGATCAGAGAAATTGACGACTGATGCTCATCGTTGAAACCCTTCACGCCGAGATCGACGGCAAGCCGATCCTTAACGGCCTCTTGCTCACCGTGAACGCGCGCGAGGTGCGCGCCAGCAGGTTGACGGTTCCGAGGAGGAGGGTCCGCTGATGTCAATGGCGCAGGTGCTCAAGCTCAAGCCAGCCTTTTCCGACGAACAGGCGGAGGCGCTGGCCGGGCTGTTCGACGAGGAGGCCGCGACGAAGCGGGACGTGGCGACGCTCGCGGCGGACGTCGAGAAGCTCCGTATTGAGGTGAGTGCTGACATTGAGCGGGTCCGCGCTGAACTGAGAACGGGTTTGGAGTCGGTCCGCGCCGAACTGAAAGCCGAGATCGACAAGCTTCGCCTCGAGGTGCAGCGCGATCTGAGGGCGACCGAAGCCCGACTTGTCACGTGGGTCGTCGGGCAGGGTGCTGCGACGATCGGGATCCTGTTCACCTTGCAGCATTTTTTCGGCAAGTAAGTGCTAGCCCTCTTCTCCACTCTCACCGTCGACGGCTCCGACCTGCCCGCGCTAAGCAAGGCGGTGGCCGCGTGCGATCGGCCCGCCGTCGCCCGGTCGGTCGAGGGCGAGACCAAGCGGCACGGCGCGTTCCTGGTCGATTCGTTCCGCGAGCAGGGCGAGGTCGCGGCGGTGCGCGTCGACCTCGCCGAGCGGCGGCGGGCGTTGCGGGTGGGGGACAAGACGGTCGACACCGACGCATCGCTGGGGCTGCTCGCGCAGACGCTCGACGATCGCCAGCGCGCGCTCGATGACGCGCGCAATCTCGATCGGATGAAGCAGGACGCGCTTGGCTGGTTCCGCCAGCAATTCATCATTCAATGCCAGGGAAAGAGCGCATGATCGACACCGCGCCGTTGCTGTTCATCGACGACCTCCATGCCGCGATCGACGGCAAGGAAATCCTCAAGGGCCTGTCCCTCACCGTCAACGCGGGCGAGGTGCATGCGATCATGGGGCCGAACGGCGCGGGCAAATCGACCCTGGGCTATGTGCTAGGCGGACGACCCGGATATGAGGTGACTGGCGGATCGGTGACGTTCGCCGGGCAGGACCTTCTGGCGCTTGATCCGCACGCGCGGGCGGCGGCGGGGCTGTTCCTCGGCTTTCAATACCCGGTCGAGATCCCCGGCGTCAGCAACGTCCAGTTCCTGCGCGAGGCGTTGAACGCGCAGCGCGGCAGCCGAGATGAGAAGCCGCTGTCGGGCGCTGAATTCCTGCGCCTCGCCCGAGCGGAGGCCGCGAAGCTGGGCATGGACGCGGAGATGCTCAAGCGGCCGGTCAATGTCGGCTTTTCCGGCGGCGAGAAAAAGCGCAACGAGATGGTGCAGATGGGCGTCATCGACCCCAAGCTGGCGATCCTCGACGAGACGGACAGCGGGCTCGACATCGACGCGCTCCGGATCGTCGGTGACGGCATCAACCGGATCATGCGCCGGCCTGACAAGGCGGTGCTGCTGATCACGCATTATCAGCGGCTGCTCGATTATGTGGAGCCGGATTTCGTCCACGTCCTCGCCGACGGGCGGATCACCCGCACCGGCGGCAAGGACCTCGCGCACGAGCTGGAGCGCGAGGGCTATGCGGGAATTGGGGCGGGGGTGGCGGCATGAGCGTGCTGGAGCTGCCGTCGACCCGCGACGAGGCGTGGCGCTGGGCGGATATGGGCGCGCTGGCGACGGCGGCGGCGCTGGCCCCGGTGGCGGTGTCGGAGGCGGCGTTCCTCGACCTGCCCGGCGCGCGGTTGCTGTTCATCGATGGCGTGCTCGACGCGGCGCGCAGCAGCCTGGGGCCAATAACGATTGCCGAGATCGAGGGCGGCACCCACCTGCTCGGGCGGCACGCGAAGGGGCGCGGCTGGTCGCTCCGCCTCGACGCCCGTGCGGCGGCGGAGCTCGTGCAGGTCGTGCATGTCGCGACCGGCGGCGAGAACCATCTGCCCGCCGAGATCGTGCTCGCCGATGAGGCGGCCGCGACGGTGGTGGAGACGTTCGTCGGTGCGGGCTGGACCAATCGCGCTACGCGGGTCGCGCTCGGCCGCGAGGCGCGGCTGCGGCGGTATGTGAGGCTGTTGCAGGCCGACGGTTACGCGTCGTTGCGCGACGAGGCCGAGCTTGGTGCGGGTGCCAACTTGGTCGCGGTGTTCCTCGGCGCGGGCGGGGCGGGGTGCCGCGTCGATGGTGCGGTGACACTGGCGGGCGAGGGCGGGTATGCCGAGATCGGCGGCGCGCTGCTGACCCGCGACGCGCTTGCGCAGGAATGCGCGGTGCGGGTGCGGCACGCGGCCCCGAACGGCCAGTCGCATCAGCTGTGGCGTGCGGTCGCCGCCGGCCAGTCACGCGCGAGCCTGGCCGCGGCGGTGGAGGTCGCGCGCGGCGCGCAGAAGACCGATGGCGAGCAGAGCTTGCGTGGGTTGCTCCTGCAACGGACCGCGACGGTAAACCTGAAGCCCGAGCTGGAGATCTTCGCGGACGACGTGAAATGCGCGCACGGCGCGACGGTCGGCGAACTCGACGCGCGCGCGCTGTTCTACATGGAGACGCGCGGGATACCGAAGCCGCGCGCGCAGGCGCTGCTGACGCGTGCGTTCGTCGCAGACGCGCTGGGACGGATCGAACAGGAGCAGGTGCGCGAGGCGTTCGTCGCGGACGCGGACGCTTGGTTGGAGACGACACTGTGAGCACCCTTCTCGCCGAGCGCCCGCTCGACCTCGTGTCGGACTTCCCCGCGATCCCGGCGGGCTGGGCGTATCTCGATACCGCCGCCACCGCGCAGAAACCGCGCGCGGTGATCGACGCGATCGCGCGCGCCTATGGCGAGAGCTATGCGACCGTGCATCGCGGCGTTTACCAGCGCTCGGCCGATATGACGCTCGCGTACGAAGCCGCGCGCGCGAAGGTGGCCCGGTTCATCGGCGCGGGCTCGCCCGACGAGATCGTGTTCGTGCGGGGGGCGACGGAGGCGATCAACCTGGTCGCGCAATGCTGGGCGGCGGTGCAGCTCAAGGCGGGCGACCGCATCCTGTTGTCGATGCTGGAGCATCACAGCAACATCGTGCCGTGGCAGATGGCGGCGGAGCGCGTCGGCGCGGCGATCGACGTCGCGCCGCTGACGGCGGACGGGCGCATCGACCTCGACGCGGTCGAGCGGATGCTGACCCCGGCGCATAAGCTGGTCGCACTGTCGCATGTCTCGAACGTGCTGGGGTCGGTGCTCGACGGCGCGCGCGCGACGCGGCTGGCGCATGCGGTGGGTGCGAAGATCCTGCTCGACGGGTGCCAGTCGGTGCCGCGGCTGCCGGTCGACGTGCGCGCGCTCGGGTGTGATTTCTACGTCTTCTCCGGGCACAAGCTATACGGGCCGACTGGCATCGGCGCGTTGTGGGCGAAGGCGGAACTGCTCGACGCGATGCCACCGTGGCAGGGCGGGGGCGCGATGATCGACCGGGTGTCGTTCCAGCGCACCACCTACGCGCCGCCACCCGCGCGGTTCGAGGCGGGGACGCCGCACATCGTCGGCGCGCTCGGGCTGGCGGCAGCGATCGACTATGTCGAGGCGATCGGCGTCGAGCGCATTCATGCGCATGAAACCGCTTTGGTCCGCGACGCGCGCGACAAGCTGGCGCGGATCAACAGCGTGCGGTTGCTCGGGCCGGAGGACTCGGCGGGCATCGTCTCGTTCGTGGTCGAGGGGGTGCATCCGCACGACGTCGGCACCATCTTGGACGAAGCAAAGGTGGCGATCCGCGCCGGGCACCATTGCGCGCAGCCGTTGATGGAGGCGCTGGGCGTAGAAGCGACCGCGCGGGCGAGCTTCGGTGTGTACAACGGCGCGGACGATGTTGACGCGCTGGTGCGCGGGGTTGAACGGGTGACGAGGATCTTCGGATGAGTGAGTTCACGATCGAAGAGGTCGGCGCGGTCGCCGTGCCGCGTAAGGCGCGGGTCGACGAGGCAGTCTCGCCACGCGAGACGTTTGAGCGTAAGCGCGACTATCTCGAAGGCTTCCTGGCGCTCAAGCCCGCCGAGATTGACGAAGGTGAGCCGGGCGGCGCGCTCCACGACGCGGTGGTCGAAGCGCTGAAAGACATTTACGACCCCGAAATCCCGGTCAACATCTACGACCTCGGGCTGATCTATGGCGTCGAGGTCGCAGAGGGCGGGCAGGTCACGGTGATGATGACGCTCACCACCCCGCATTGCCCCGTCGCGGAGTCGATGCCCGCCGAGGTGGAGCTGCGCGTCGGCTCGGTGCCGGGTGTGTCGGTCGCGGACGTCAATCTGGTCTGGGACCCACCCTGGGACCCGCAGAAGATGAGCGACGAGGCGAAGCTCGAGCTGGGGATGTTGTGATGGCGACCATGACCCGGCAGCGACCCGCCGCGTTGAACCTGACCTCCTCCGCGCAGGCGCGCGTCGCGGCGCTGATGTCGCGTGCGCCAGCGGAGGCGATCGGCGTCAAGCTGTCCACCCCCAAGCGCGGTTGTTCGGGCCTCGCCTATTCGGTCGATTACGTCACGGAGGCCAAGGCGTTTGACGAGCGGATCGAGACGGCGGGGGGCGTGCTGTTCGTCGACGGCGCGTCGATCCTTTACCTCGTCGGCTCGACGATGGATTGGGTGGAAGATGATTTCACCGCCGGGTTCGTGTTCGCCAACCCCAATGCCAAGGGCGCGTGCGGGTGCGGGGAGAGCTTCACGGTTTGACGAGTTGAAGGGGGAGCGTTTGAGCGATGGGCTATTCCGCCGCAAGGTGATCGTTCCACAGCCGCCTGGCGAGGCGCTCGCGCGCACGCTATCGTGGCCGCATCTCGTCGCGCTGGGCGTGGGGGCGATCGTCGGCACGGGTATCCTGACGCTGATCGGCGTCGGCGCGGACCGGGCGGGGCCGGCGGTGTTGCTGAGCTTCGTCGTCGCGGGCGCGATCTGCGCCTGCGCGGCGCTTTGCTACGCGGAGATGGCGACGACGATCCCTGCTTCCGGCAGCGCCTACACCTATAGCTACGCGGTGCTGGGCGAGGTGATCGCCTGGGTGGTCGGGTGGAGCCTGATCCTCGAATATTCGCTTGTGGTGGCGACGGTGGCGGTGGGCTGGTCGGGCTATGCGACCGGGTTCCTGCACGGGCTGGGCATCGATCTGCCGCGCGAATTGGCGAATGGGCCGGGGTTGGGCGGGGTGGTGAACCTGCCCGCTGTGCTTATCATCGGCCTGGTCGCGGGGCTGTTGATGCTCGGCACCCGCGAGAGCGCGCGGATTAACACGGTGCTAGTGCTGGTCAAGATCGCGACGTTGACGCTGTTCGTTGTGGTGGCACTGCCGCGTTTCGACCCCGCGCACCTGCACCCGTTCGCGCCGTACGGATACGGCAGTGTCGCGGCTGCGGGCGGGGTCAAGCATGGCGTGATGGGCGCGGCGGCGATCATCTTCTTTGCCTGTTATGGCTTCGACGCGATCTCGACGGCGGCGGAGGAGGCGAAGCGGCCCGAGCGCGACCTGGCGATCGGCATCGTTGGATCGATGATCGCCTGCACGATCATCTACCTCGTGGTCGCGGCGGCGGCGGTGGGCGCGGTGCCGGTCGCCAGCTTCGCGAAGAGCCCGGAGCCGCTGGCGTTGGTGCTGCGCTCGCTCGGTCGGCCCGGCGTCGCGACGGTGGTCGCGGCGGCGGCGGCGATCGCGTTGCCGACGGTGTTGCTCGCGTTCCTTTACGGGCAGAGCCGCATCTTCCTGGTGATGGCGCGCGACGGCTTCCTGCCCGCCTCGCTCGCCAAGCTGTCGACGCGGGGCACGCCGGTGCGGATCACCGCGATGACGGCCGCGTTCGTGGCGGTGGTAGCCGGGCTGGCCCCGCTCGACCTGATCGCCAGCCTCGCCAATGCGGGCACGCTATGCGCGTTCATAGCCGTGGCCGCGAGCGTGCTCGTACTGCGACGGATAGAGCCAGGGCGGACGCGGGCGTTCCGCGTACCGCTGGCGTGGGTCGTCGCACCGGCCGCGATCGTGGGGTGCGTGTACCTGTTCTTCAGCCTGCAGGCGGTAACGCAGCGGTCGTTCCTGGTGTGGAACGCGGTGGGCCTGGTAGTGTATTTCGCTTACGGGCGGGGGCGGGCCGTCGGTCGGGAACCGATCGGAACCCTGATCGCTTCAACACGGGCATGGCATGACGGGGGCGTCAGGCGATGATGGCTATCCAGTATATCGATGCGATGCCCGGTTCGGCGAACTGGCTGACCGTTCAGCTTGATACCGGTCCGCAAGTGTCGCTGCCCTATGGCTTGATGGTCGAATTCAACGGTCGGCAACTGGGTCGCGACCACTTCACGGTTCTTGAAGGCGTCAACAAGGGACAACACGCAAGTGTCGCCCAGCGCAGTGCGGCGAGCTCGTACTTGGTCAAGAACGTCCATCACCTGCCCGCAGGAACGATCAGGTTCGACAGCAAGACACAGCACCTGTTCATCGGCACGCGCGGGCCGTTCAACGCCTTTTCCGGAGGTGGTCCCGGGCGAGAGAATGGACAGGCGGTGAACTATACGCCGGTGCCGCCAGGTACTTACCTACTCGTCATTCCCACTTACCCATCCGCGCAAACGCGTCCGCAATACAGCCAGTGGGCCAAGTTCCATAAAACTTGGTTCCGCATTGGCCTGAGTCCCACGGGATCGCGGTTCCTTCACGTCGGAGAAATTTCCGACGGCTGCGTCACCGTGCGACCGTTTCTCTACGACGGGCGACCAACCTCGCGGTTGCCCGACGGTTTCGGGGACCTGAGCGCGGCGGCGCAATCGCAATACAAAGGTCTGATCGGGTTGCCGCTCGCCCAACCCGCCGCGCCGACTGTCAGCTTCGACGAGGTATATCGATATTTGATCCTGCGACGGCTGAACGATCAAGCTGTTGCCAAGCTGATCGTGACCAATAACGGGAAATTCTGATGCCGTTTTTCGTTCTCGCCGCGGCGGTCGTGGCATGGACCACGCAGGCGTCGGATGGCTCTGCGTGTAGCTTCCGGCCGGATTACCTTCGCTTGCGCCAGCAGATAGCGGCGTCGAAGTCCGCTGCGGCTGTCCAAGCACTATACCATTATAATGCCGACCCTGCTCATGACGATCCGGCCGGGTGTACGGCTATGGACCTGGAGCATTTGGTCGGAGAGAAAGAGCGTAAGCTGGTATCGCTGTCCGACGGACACCGCTCGCGCCCCGCCGGGTTGGTGGCGCATTGCTTTCGCTACGAAGCCCGAACCACCAGTTGTGGTGACTTGGTGCAAGATGGAACCGGTCAGCCGAACGCGGTTCACATCCAACCCGCGTCTGCCGGTACTCCGTTCAAAGGGCGTGTTGAGAGCCGACTGCCGGGTGCGAAGCTCGTTGCGGTCTATCGCACGACGCTGAGCGCGGTTCGAGACGGGAAGCCTGCCGTCCGCCTCGGGAGCGGGCCGTCGATTGCGGTCCCCGGCGGTAGCGTGCTGATCGCCATTTTCACCGCGCCGGGTCCGCCGTGGCATTACCGCAAATTTGTCTGGTATCTTTGAATGAGCCGCAGCGGTGCCATTACCGCCGCGACCCCGATACCGCTGCTAGGCCGCCAGCTTCCTCAGCACGTAATGCAAGATTCCGCCGTTGAGGAAATACTCCAGCTCGTTGACCGTATCGATGCGGCAACGGGCGACGAACGTCTCGATTGCGCCATCTGCGCGGGTAAGCGTCACCGTCACGTCCTGACGCGGGCGTAGGCCGGCGACGTTCTCGATCCCGAACGTCTCGTCGCCGGTCAGCGCCAGCGTCTTGCGGTCGACCCCGGCGGGGAACTGGAGCGGGAGCACACCCATGCCGACCAGGTTGGAACGGTGGATGCGCTCGAACGACTCCGCGATCACCGCGCGGACGCCGAGCAGGTTGGTGCCCTTCGCCGCCCAGTCGCGCGACGAGCCGGTGCCGTACTCCTTGCCCGCGACGATCACGAGCGGCACGCCATCTACCTTGTAGCGCATTGCCGCGTCGTAGATCGGCATCACTTCTTGGCCATAGCGGGTCATGCCGCCCTCGACGCCCGGCACCATCTCGTTCTTGATACGAATGTTGGCGAAGGTGCCACGCATCATCACATCGTGATTGCCACGCCGCGCGCCATAGCTGTTGAAATCCGCCTTCGACACCTGCCGCTCCTGGAGAAACAGGCCCGCCGGGCTGTCCGCCTTGATCGAACCCGCGGGTGAGATGTGGTCGGTGGTGATCGAATCGCCCAATACCGCGAGCAGCTTTGCTTCGCGGATATCGCCGACAGGGGCGGGGGTCATCTCCATGCCGTCGAAATAGGGCGGGTTGGCGATGTAGGTGCTGCCAGCGCGCCAATTGTAGGTGTCCGATCCCTCGACCTGGATACCCGACCAATGCCGGTCGCCCTGATAGACATTGCCATAGCGGTTCGCGAACATGCCCGCGTCGATGTTCGCGGCCATCACGCTCGCGACCTCGTCGTTCGACGGCCAGATGTCGCGCAGGAACACGTCTTCGCCCGCGTCGCTCGTGCCGATCGGGGTGGTGGTCATGTCCTCGCTGACCGTGCCCTTCAGCGCATAGGCGACCACCAGCGGCGGCGAGGCAAGGAAATTGGCGCGCACATCGGGCGACACGCGCCCTTCGAAATTGCGATTGCCCGACAGCACGGACGCGGCGACCAGGTCGTTTTCGTTGATCGCGGCGCTGATCGGCGCCGCCAACGGGCCGCTATTGCCGATACAGGTCGTGCAACCATAGCCGACCAGGTTGAACCCCATCGCGTTCAGATCCTCGGTCAGCCCGGCCTTGTCGAGGTAGTCGGTGACGACCTGCGACCCCGGCGCGAGCGACGTCTTGACCCACGGCTTGGGCGTCAGCCCGTGCGCGCGGGCCTTGCGCGCGACCAGCCCGGCGGCGACCAGCACCGACGGGTTGGACGTGTTGGTGCAGCTGGTAATCGCGGCGATCACGACGTCACCGTCGCCGATGTCGTGGTCGCGGCCCGCGACGGGCACACGCTTCGCGGCTTCCTTGAGATACACCTTGTGCAGGTCGCCGTTGAACACTTCGTCGACCTTGGACAGCGATACCTTGTCCTGCGGGCGCTTCGGCCCGGCGAGGCTGGGGACGACACACGCCATGTCGAGCTCGATCGTGTCGGTGAACACCGGATCGGGCGCGTCGTGCTCGCGCCACATGCCTTGTGCCTTGGCATATTCGCGCACCAGCTCGATATTCTCGTCCGACCGCGCGGTCAGGCGCATGTAATCGAGCGTGCGCTCGTCGATCGGGAAGAAGCCGCAGGTCGCGCCATATTCGGGGGCCATGTTGGCGATCGTCGCGCGGTCGGCGAGCGTCATATGGTCCAGCCCGGGGCCGTAGAACTCGACGAACCGCCCCACTACGCCCTTCGCGCGCAGCATCTGCGTGACGGTAAGGACCAGGTCGGTCGCGGTGATCCCCTCGCCAAGCGCGCCGATCAGCTTGAACCCGACCACTTCCGGAATGAGCATCGACACCGGCTGGCCAAGCATCGCCGCCTCCGCCTCGATCCCGCCGACCCCCCAACCGAGCACGCCCAGCCCGTTGATCATCGTCGTGTGGCTGTCGGTGCCGACCAGCGTGTCTGGATAGGCAACGGTGATGCCGCTCTCGCCGGTGGAGTTCCACACCGCCTGGCCAAGATGTTCGAGGTTGACCTGGTGGCAGATGCCCGTGCCCGGCGGCACGACCTGGAAATTGTCGAGCGCCTTGCCGCCCCATTTCAGGAACTCGTACCGCTCGATGTTGCGCGCGTATTCCAGGTCCATATTGTCCTGGAGCGCGCTCGGCGTGCCGAACTCGTCGACCATCACCGAATGGTCGATGACGAGGTGGACGGGCACTTGCGGATTGATCTTCGCGGGGTCGCCGCCCAGCTTGGTGATCGCGTCGCGCATCGCCGCGAGGTCGACCACGCACGGCACGCCGGTGAAATCCTGCATGAGTACGCGGGCGGGGCGGTACTGGATCTCGCGGTTGGGATTGGTGGGGTCCTTCACCCAATCGATGATCGCCTGGACATCGGCGACCGTGACGGTCTTGCCGTCCTCGAACCGGAGCATGTTCTCCAGCAGCACCTTCATCGAGAAGGGCAGCCGCGACACGTCGCCCATCTGCGCCGCTGCCTTGGCGAGGCTGAAATACTCATACGACTTGCCGCCGGCCGATAGCGTGGTGCGGGTTTGAAGCGTGTCGTGGCCGATCGCGGTCATGGAAAGGTCCTTGGCTGGAAGCGACCGGCGCGCGACCGCGGCGAAGCGGGTAACGCGCCGGGCAAGGGCAGGTGCATGTCGTGACCCCTAGCAAGCAGAGGCGCGGGGGAAAAGGGCAGCGGTGCCCGGCGTTCTCGCGCGGCCATCGCCGCTGACCCGATAAGGGCGTCATCGAACTGTCGTATTCCGGCAATCAAACCGTCACGCGCCGCGCCTAACCGCACCGCCAGCGGCGAGGGGCGTCGGGGGGAATGATTGTGGTCACGTTGGACGCGCGCGCGCGCGCGGGCTTTTTCTGCATCAGCGGCGCGGCGCTCGCGCTGGCGATGTGCGCGACTTCCGCGTCCGCCGCGCCCGGCGACCCTGCGCCCGACCCGCAGAAGCGCACGGCCGAGGCCGACGGTACCGCGATCGCGGAAAGCTCGGACGTGGTCGTCACCGCCACGCGCGCGAACCAGATCGCGCCCGTCACCGCCTCGCTGGCGACGACGCAGCCGCAATCGGTCATCTCGCGATCCTTTATCGAGGACTCGTTGCCCGCGACCGCCGACTTCAACCAGATCGCGCTGATCGGCCCGAGCGTGTCGAACACCGGAGCCGCCGATGGCGTGGGCCTGTCGGAATCGAAGGCACAAATCCGCGGATTTCAGGATGGCGAGTACAACGTCACCTATGACGGTGTGCCGTTCGGCGACACCAACGATCCCACCCACCACAGCAATACGTTCTTTCCCTCGAACACGATCGAAACGCTGATCGTCGATCGCGGGCCGGGCAACGCCAGTCAGCTAGGGCAGGCGACATTCGGCGGTAACATCAACCTTTTCAGCCGCGCGACCCGCGAGGATGCGAGCGTGGAGGCGCGCGCCAGCTATGGTAGTTACAACACGCTGCTGCTGCGCGGGTTGGTGCAGAGCGGCGCGATCGACAAGCTGGGCGGAACGGAGGCGGTGATCAGCGCGCAATACGTCCGCTCCGACGGCGCACGCACTTTCAGCCCGTTTCGGTCGTACAACGCGTTCGGCAAGGTGGCGATCCCGTTAGGTTCGCGCGCCCGGTTGACCTTGCTCGCGACCTACAACGAGAACCGCTTCAATCAGCCCGACAATGATGGCGTGACGCTGTCGCAAGTCGCACAGTTCGGCAAGTATTTCAGCCTGAACAACGATCCGAATAGCCAGATCTATTACGGATACAACACCACGCACAAAACAACAGATTTCGAGATCGCGCATCTGGAAGCGGAGCTTGGCGGTAAGTCGACCTTCGACAACCGCGCTTATACCTACAGCTATGACAACGAGACGCTGAGCGGCAATGACGTGACGCTCTTCGCGACCGCCACGCCCGCGCAGATCGCGGCGGCGAACATCGTGACGCTGACGTCGGGGTCGAAAGTTACATCGTTCGGCGTGCCCGGCTATACCAAGACCAACAAATACCGTGTGTTCGGCGACATCGCCAAAACACGGCTCGATTTCGGCTTCGGCGCGCTGACGGTTGGTGCCTGGATCGAGTTCTCGAACACCTATCGCCAACAGCGTGACGTGAACCTGGTCACCGGCGCGCGCAACTATGTCGAAAAGGCGGTCGCCAATCCCAACACCGGTGCGACGACGCCGCAGGACATCAAGTTCGACCAGAAAAGCCGCGGCAACCACACCGAGGAGTTCGTCGAACTGGAACTGCGTCCTATCCCGGGCCTGACGATCACGCCGGGGTTCAAGCACGTCGACTTCGAGCGCAAGATCGACGCGCTCTACAATCAGACGACACGGTACGCGCAGACGCAACAAAACAATTACAGCGCCAATCTACCGTTCGCTACCATCAACTATCTGATCACGCCGAGCTTGTCGGTCTATGGTCAGTACGCGCGAGGCTTTCTCGCGCCACCGCTCAGCGTGCTGTATGTCGCCAAGCCGGGACTGTCGACGGTCGAGCCTGAGCGGTCGACCAACTACCAGGCCGGTTTCGTCTTTCACGGACGCAGCCTCAGCCTCGACATCGATGCGTACAAGATCGACTTCAGCAACAAGTTTACCTCGGTCGTGCTGAACACATCGACCAACGGCACGCCAGACGGAACCGTGTTCTTTAATCAGGGCGCGGTTCAGTATAAGGGTGTCGAGGGGCAGATCACCTATGCGTTACCACGCGGTTTCGCGGTATTCGCCAACGGTTCGCGCAACTATGCGAAGACGAACAACGCGGGCGTCATTCGTCAGCAGGTATCCAAGGCACCCGAATATACCGCTGCTGGCGGCGTGCTGTACAAGCGTGGGCCGATCCGCTTTTCGCTGATCGACAAGTGGGTGGGACGGCAATTCTTCAGCAATCCAGCGGGATCGATCGTGGTAGGAAACTCCTACGACGCCCCGATCAATCAGTCGAAGGGCTATAACACCGCGATCCTGGCCGTGCGGTACGACGTCGGCCCGGTACGTCTGGGCGTGGAGGTCAACAACCTGCTCGATTCGCAGCGCGTGACCAATATCAGCGGCGGCAGTCAGTTTTTCTACCAAACGCCGCGCGCCTACACTGGCGACATCACGCTGACGTTCTGATGCGACGCGCGCTCGCCCTTGCCGCTCTGGCGCTGACGGCCGCCGCGGACCCCAAGCCCGCGTCGCTGCTCACCGCCGCCGATCTCGACCCAGCGCTGGTGTTGCCGCCCCCACCAGCGGCAGGGAGCTTGCAGGAAAGGGCGGAACTTGCCGAATTGCACGCGGCCGAGGCGGCGCGCACGGCGGCGGACGAAGCGGACGCGCGCGCCGATGGCGACACCAAGGACGCGACGATCTTCGCCGCCGCGATCGGACCGGGGTTCAACCTTCAGCGGCTGCCCGCGACCACGCGCCTGCTCGCGATGGTGCGCGCGAGCGAGAAGGACACTGTCGACCGGGGCAAGGCGGAGTTCCGTCGCACGCGCCCCTATGCGGTCGACCTGTCGCTGAAATCGTGCAAGCGCAACGAAGACCTGCTGTCGAGCTATCCCAGCGGGCATACCAGCCGCGCCTACGCGTTGGGCGAGACGCTGGCGCGGCTGCTCCCCGCGCACGCATCCGCGATCCTGGCGCGCGCGGCGCGGTACGGGCAGAGCCGGATCGTATGCGGGCAACATTTCCGCAGCGACGTGACCGCGGGCGCGGTGCTGGGGACGCTGGTGGCGGAGCGGCTCCAGGCCAAGCCTGCCTTCGTTGCGGCCGCTCGCGCGGCAGCGGCGGAACTGGCGGCGGCTGGCTTGCGCTGACGCTTGTCAGTGTCGCGCATGCGGCGCAACGCAGGCCGCTCCAGGTTAGAGAGGCAGCCCCGTGAAGCTCATCCCGCTCGCCGCCATGTTCCTCGCGACCGGGGCCTCGGCGGATCGGTTCACCGACGCGCGCGCGGCGATGGTGGCGCATATCCGCGCGGAGGTTCGCGCTGCCGCGCCCGCCGCCGATGACGCGTTCCTCGAACAGGCGCTGACGACGATCGCGACGATCCCGCGCGAGGATTTCGTGCCCGCCGACCAGCGCGAGCGCGCCTATGCCGAGACCGCGCTGCCGATCGGGGAGGGGCAGACGATCTCGGACGCCTATATCGTTGCGGTGATGACCGCCGCGCTCCGGCTGCCGCCGCACGCCAACGTGCTCGATGTCGGCACCGGCTCGGGTTATCAGGCGGCGGTGCTGGCCCGGGTTGTGGACCGGGTGGCGTCGGTGGAGATCGTCGAACCGCTCGCGCGCGCGGCGGCGGCGCGACTGGCGCGCCTCGGATTTCGCAATGTCGCGGTGCGCGCCGGCGACGGCTATGCGGGCTGGCCGGAACGCGCGCCGTTCGACGGCGTGGTGGTCGCGGCGGGCGCGTCGGAGGTGCCGCCCGCGCTGGTCGACCAGCTCAAGATCGGCGGGCGACTGGTGATGCCGATCGGCGCGAGCTGGGCGGGCGAGCAGATTCTGGTGGTGACCCGTACCGGTCCCAACACAACGACGCGCTGTTCGCTGGGCGGATCGATGTTCGTGCCGCTGACCGGGCGCGGCGAGCGGCGCGAGGACAGGGGGCTGTTCGATCAGTCGGTGCCGCTATGTTATAGCGCGTCCGTGGCGCGCGCGGACGTCGAGCCGGTACAGCATCGCGCTATCAGATGCCCTCGGCGTGGCCCGCGGTCGCTTGCCTGCGCGGTCCGGCGGCGCTGACGACTTTGCCTAAGACAGCATCATCTTGTCGCTGCCCGACCGCGTGAGCATCCGGCCGATCGCGCCGAGCAGCGGCCCCATCGCCACCGGCTTGAGCAGCACATCGTCCGCGCCGCTCGCGATGCAACGCTCGTGCAGATCGATCGCGGTCTCGGCAGTGATGACGATCACCGGCAACGTTGCCTTGTCGTCGGTCCGCGCGCGCAAGTGCTTGATGGCGGTCAGCCCGTCCATGCCGGGCATCCGCAGGTCCATCAGCACGATATTGAAGCTGGCGTTGTCGATCATCCGCAATCCGGTCTCCGCATCGGGGGCCTCGTCCATCGCCGCGCCCGCGACGCGCAGCATTTGGCGCACCACGCGGCGGTTCATCGGATCGTCTTCCACGAACAGGATCCTCATCGCCTGGATCCTTGGCCTGATCGCACCGGCATATCGGCGGAGATCGAATAACGTATCGGCATCATGCCGCCGCCGCCACGTCGAGCGGCATCGCATACAAGTCGCGCATCGCGGCGAGCAGCGCGGCGCCCGCGACAGGCTTCATCACGATCTGAGAAGCGCCGGTCGTCGCCAGCTCGCTTACCGGGAGTTCGCCCGCCGCGGAAACCAGCAAGGTCGACAACGCGCCGGCTTCCGCGGCGCACGCGATCACCGTCGCTATGGAGGCGATCGGCTCCTCGCCGTGCAACCGCGCCGCGCTCGCTTCGACGAGCAGGTGGTGGATACCCCCCACCGCCAGGGTAGCGAGCGCCTGATCTCCGTCGGCGACCGATTCCACCGCCCCGACATGCGCCTCCAGCAACGCGCGCATGATCCCCTGGGTCAGCGGATTTGCCTCCACCAGCAGCACGGTCGCGTCCTGCAGGCAGGCTGGACGAACGGCCATCGCGAGCGGTGCGTTGCCGCCGACCGCCGCGCGCTCGAGCGGCAGCCGCAACGTAAATGTGGTGCCTTTCCCCGGCTCGCTATCGAGCAGCATCGTGCCGCCGAGCGCGCCGACCAGCCGACGACAGATTGCAAGACCAAGACCCGTGCCGCTGAACTGACGCGTGGTCGCCCCATCGACCTGATGAAAAGCCTCGAACACCATTGCTTGCTGATCGGGCGCGATGCCAATGCCGGTGTCCGTCACCGCGACCCGCAGGATTTCCGCGCCGTTCGCGTCCGCTTCCACCGACGCGGACAGCGCGATCGAACCGCGTTCGGTGAACTTGACCGCGTTGGACAGGAGGTTGGAGACGATCTGCCGCAGCCGAGCCTCGTCCGACAGGATAGCGGTCGGGACATCGCCAGCATCGAGTGTCAGGACCAAACCCTTGCTTTCGGCATGACCGCGCCACAGCCGTGTCGTCTCGAGCAGCACCTGACGAAGTTTGGTCGGCGTGTGCGCGACGGTCACCTCACCGGTTTCCATCTTGGCGACGTCGAGAATGTCGTCGACCAGGGATCGCATCGTCTCGCCCGCGCCATGAATCACTTCCACTTTTTCGCGCACCTCCCGGTCGAGGCCGCGCCGCGCGAGCAGCACCTGCGTCATGCCGAGAATGCCGTTCAGCGGCGTGCGGATCTCGTGGCTGGTGGTGGCGAGGAACTCGGTCCTGGCGGCGAGCGCCTTTTCCAGCTTGGTATTGACGCCGGTCAGCATGACGTTGGCGGCACGCACTTCGTTGCGGCTGCGGCGGATGGAGAAGAAGCCGAACAGCAGCAGCGCGAACACTACGCCGCTCGCAGCGAGCGCGCCTTTCAGCATCAGCGCATGCTGCCGTTCGATCTGGATGTCCCGCTCGAGCTGCCCCTTTTGCAGGTGCGAGATGCGCAGGTTCTGGTTGGCGAAATCGAACTTGGCGCTGATCAACTGTGACCCGACGGAAGCGGTTACATCCCGTGCGGCGTCGTTCAAACGATGAAAGGCGCGCAGGTGAGTGAGCGCTAGATCGGACCGACCAAGCCGTTCGTATACCGCGCTCGCGGCCTGGTGGAATTCACGGTACAACATGTCCGTGCGCGCCAGGTCCACGCCGGCGAACATTCGGTCGAACAACGCCGCAGCTTGGGCAACGTCGCCGTGCGCGACCGCAATCCGGGCCTGTGTGCCGAGAACGAACCGCCGCCATCCGGCGGCTTCGCCCGATGAGGTCAGCTGAAACGCGCGATCGGCGGACGCCTGCGCCGCGTTGAGCAACCCTTGCTCGGTTTGGACCGACGCGATATTGGCGAGTATGCGCGCCTGAAGCATTGAACTATGAAGCAGCGTGGCTTCGCGCAACGCAGCTTTATATTGCTCCTCCGCCTCCGCGCTGCGATGCAGCTTTCGGAGCGCTTCGGCGCGATTGTTGTAGCCCGCCAGCAAGATCGACGCGTCCTTGCTGAACACTTCGGTCGATTGAGCATAATAGCCGAGCGCGCGCTCGTAGTCGCCCGCATCGTCATACACTTGGCCGAGGTCGTCCAGCGCGAGCGCTTGCGAGCGCGGCTCGCGCGCGACCGTGAACACGCGGTATGCGCGCTGAAAAGCGATCAGCGCATCCTGAACCCGTCCGTCGGCCGCGGCGATGGCACCGCGGGACCGCAGGAGTTCGCCTTGAAGTTTGGTGCCTGGAGCAACCCGGTCCACGGTGGAAAGTGCGGACGCGATCAGCGGCGCGGCCTTGCCGGGCTGGTTCAGAAATAGATGGGCTTCGCCCTCCAGCCACTCGGCAGTCGCGACCGTCAGATCGGCCCGCGGCGATGCGCGCATCGTTCGTGCCAGCCGCAACGCCTGATCGGCCAATGTGAGCGCGGTGTCCGGGTCACCCATCATCGCGGTTTTCGTCGCGGAGATTCGCGCGTCGAGCTGGGCGAAGCGCGGGTCCTCGGTGGTTACTGGCCGAGCTGTAGCGGAAGCGCCCAACGTCAGCGCCGCCGCAGTTGCCAGCCAAAGGTCGCGCACCCGCATTCTCTACTCCCGGACCAAGCCCGAAGACGGGTGGATAGCGCGGAATGTTTAACGGCGTGCCAGTGCGCCCGGCCTCCACCGAAGTAGAGGCCGGGCGGCCGGTTGTCAGAAGGCGAGCCGAAAGCTCGTTCCGCCGGTGACGCCGGGCAGCTGGTCGGACGCAATCGCGTTGATGTTCGCGCGGCCGAACACGCTCAATTGCGCGGCACCACCGATCAGGTCGCGGCCGTACAGCATCTCCGCGACATAGCGCCGGTCGGACGTGATGATGCCCGTATGCTGCGTGACGAGGCCAAGCGCGCCCGTCGAGCGATCGACGACCTGGACCATCGACACGTCCACCGATCCGCGTTCTACATAAATCGGCTGAGCGAAGCTGACGCGCAGGCGGTCGTGCCGGTCGAACAATCTGTCCTTGACCATCGCGACCTGGAAGGATGCGCTCGCCAGTCCGCTCGCGCCCACCGCCAACGGCGAGCGAGCGGCATCGCTCGAGCGTGTGCGGCCGACTGACGCGGAGACGGACAGCGAAAGCCCGTGCGTGAGGGACCAGTCCGCGCCCGCGCCGGCACCATCGGTGGTCGAGCCGAGCGGCAGGTCGGCGCGGTTCGACGATCCCATGCCCAGGACCGCATCGTGCTCATGGAGCATCGTGTAGCCGGTCGTGGTCCGACGCCGTCGCGAACTCGTCCTGACCGCCGAACGCCGCCGCCCCGGAGCCGTTGCCGGCCTCGAAGTTCAGCTTGCGATCCGCCGCGACGAGCCGAAACGAATGTCTCGAACCGCATATCGCTATCACGGAAGCCGACTTGCTTGACCCGTGGACGCATGGTCAGCGACGCTTCCGCGTCGCCGAAATCCGTAAGGCGCGAGCTTGGTTGACAATGGCACTAGAAAGTCGCGGTTCGACTCGCCCGTGTTCTCGAACGATGAAAAATATACGCTGTTCACTTCCCACGTCGCGCGAGTCGCGGCCCCGGAAGAGTTCATGAGTCCGTCCCACCAAGCCAGGAAGAAATGCTCACGCGTGTTGGCGTCGAGGTTGGCGAGCGATTGCGGATTGGTCAGGCTGATGCCGTATCTGTTGAGCAACGGGTTGGCGAAGCCGTCCGCGAAGCTCTTGCCCGTCTGCGCCTGCACCGCCGCGCCGAATGCACCCTCGCTCTGCGACACCATTACCGACAGCATCGCGGATAGGGTGGAATAGTCCTGCGGGGCATCGGAATGGCCGCCAATCTGTCCCCAGAAACCCCGGATGTGGCCCCGTGACGCGCCGATATAGCCCGCGAAAGCGCGAGTGTGACCCCAAAACGGAGTGTTGTCGCCCCAGAAGACGCGGATGTGACCCCATTGCGGCTGAATGTTGTCGCTCAGTGCCTGCACCGGCCGAGCAGCGGTAGTAACCGGCGCGGGCGTAGTGGTCTGGGCGGCGGCGATGGTCGGCAACATGGCGGCGCCGGTCAAAGCGCTCGCCATAAGTAACGACGCACGAAAGCAGTTTGGCTCGCTCATCATAATACTCTTCGAGACGAACCTGAGTTTCCGTCCTTCCGAGACTGGCCACGCCTACCAACCCTTATCGAGTCGGACGCGAGAGCCTTGAGCGAGCGTTAGCGCCGATTTCGAGTCTGACCCGGTAGCCCGCCGCGAATGGGGTCGGCGCGCGCCTGCCGGCGACGGCACGGACGGGGCAAAGCTGGCGGAACATCGGTGGACGACACCGGGTTGAAGCGCCTTTCCCATTCCAGAAAGCTTCCCATGTCGCACATCCCCGCCTCCGCGATGCCGCACGCCGCACCCAAGCATCACGATGACGAACCGCAGGCGGAGGCGATCGGATCGCCTGCGACCGCGCCCGACCAGGCGCCCGCCGCCCTGTCGCCGTCGCCGGCTTCCTAGCCTGTTTCCATGCCGGTCCCCGACGCGAAAACGCCATCGCACCCCGCCGATGCCGACCCCAAATCGATGCGCGGTCACCGCGTCGGCGTCGCGTTGGCGGCGGGCGCGATGGCGTTGGTCGCGGTGTCCGTCACGGTCGGCGTCCCGGCGTTCCGCATCCCGAAGCAGCCCAGACGCGAGGGGTAGGAAGATAGTCTGGATCGCCCCGAGCGCGCTCGCTAAGCTCTCTCGCAAAGGGAGAGGGCATGGCGGGCATAGCTGGCAGGGACGGGCGGTCCGGCGCGGACATCAGGCTGGTAATCGGCGCGTCCGCGCTGGGCACCGTGTTCGAATGGTACGATTTCTTCATCTACGGAACGCTGGTCGCATCCGGGATCATCGGCCGCGCGTTCTTCCCGGCGGACAACGAGGTCGCGCGGACGCTCCTCGCCTGGGCCGGGTTCGCGGTCGGGTTCGGCTTTCGTCCGCTCGGCGCGGCGGTGTTCGGCTATCTTGGTGATCGCCTCGGGCGGAAATATACGTTTCTGCTGACGATCGTGGTGATGGGCGTGGCGACCGCCGGCGTGGGGTTCGTGCCGTCGGTGGCGCGCATCGGCTATATTGCGCCCGTGCTGGTGTTGTTGTTGCGGATCGCGCAAGGGTTGGCGCTGGGTGGCGAATATGGCGGCGCGGCGGTCTATGTCGCCGAGCATTCGCCGCCGGGAAAGGCGGGCTTCTACACCAGCTTCATCCAGGCGGGCGTGGTCGGTGGATTCATCCTCAGCTTGGCGGTGGTGCTTCTCACCAAGGGCGTGCTCGGCGCGGACGCGTGGAGCGCATGGGGCTGGCGGGTGCCGTTCTGGTTCAGCCTGGCGCTGCTCGCGATCTCGCTGTGGATGCGGCTCAAGCTGAGCGAGTCACCGGTATTCACCGCCATGCGCGCGGCGGGCGAGCGCGTGGCCAATCCGCTGAAGGCGGCATTCACCTATCCCGGCAATGTCCGCCGCATGCTGGTCGCGCTGTTCGGGATCGCGGCGGGGCTGACCGTGATCTGGTACACCGCGATGTTCACCGTGCTCTCGTTCCTGCAAGGCACCTGCCACGTCGAGGAGACGCCTGCGCAGCTGATCGTCGGCGCGGGCGCGATGACAAGCCTGGGGTGGTTCGTTCTGTTCGGGTGGTTGAGCGACCGGTTCGGGCGCAAGCGACCGATCGTGATCGGCTATGCGGCGACGCTGCTGCTGTTGTTCCCCGTGTTCTGGCTGATGGGCTCGGCCGCCAACCCCGCGCTGGCGGCGGCCGCGCGCCGCGCGCCGGTGGTGGTGAGCGGCCCGGTCTGCGCATACAGCCCGTTCGCCGCCACCCAGTCGGACGCCTGCGGACGATTGCTCGACGCGCTGTCCAAGAAGGGGGTCGCGTACACCAAGCTGCATGCGCCCGCGACGGGGGTAACGATCGGCGGCGTCGAGGTAGCGGACCTGACGCCTGCGGGGCTCGAAGCGGCTCTGACGAGGGCGGGATATGACCTTGCGAAGGTGCGCCCCGGTGCGGGCGACATCGCGCGCATCCTGCTGGCGATCCTGGTGCTGGGCGCGTTGTCGGGCGCGACCTATGGCCCGGTCGCCGCGCTGCTCGCCGAGTATTTCCCGCCCGCGATCCGGTACAGCTCGTTGTCGATCCCGTATCACCTGGGCACCGGCTATTTCGGCGGCTTCCTGCCGCTGGTCAGCCAGTATATCGTCGCGCGAACCGGCGATCCCTATGCGGGGCTATGGTACACGATGGCGGTGGTCGCGATGGCGCTGGTCGTGACGTGGTGGGGCCTCGACGAGCGCGAGCTGGCGCGGGCCGATGGGGGCGGCGCTAAGTGAAAATGACGCGATCATGGCTGGCGGGGCTGGTCCTGCCGACGCGCCGCACTCGCGCATGACCGCTGCCCCCGCGCGCATCCGCCTCGACGCCGCCGCGCTGGTCGACAACTGGCGCGCGATGGCACGGCTGAGCGGGACGGCCGCGTGCGGCGCGGCGGTCAAGGCGGACGGCTATGGGCTGGGCGCGCGCGAGGTGGCGGCTCGGCTGGGCAAGGCGGGGTGCCGGGACTTCTTCGTCGCGACCTGGGCGGAGGCGGCCACGCTGGGCGCGGTGGAAGAGGGTGGGAGCGTGTCGGTGTTCCACGGTGCGCGCGAGGCCGATATGACGACCGCGCGCGCGTTGCCCGGCGTGCGGCCGGTGTTGTCGACGGCGGCGCAGGTCGCGCGCTGGCGCGGCACCGGGCGGCGCTGCGACGTGATGGTGGACACCGGCATGAACCGGCTTGGCGTGTCGGTGCAGGAGGTATGCGGAGGGTTGCTCGACGGCCTCGCGATCGAGACGTTGATGAGCCACCTGGCCTGTGCCGACGAGCCGGAGCACCCGGCGAACGCGCGGCAGGCGGCGGCGCTGGAGGGATTGCGCGGACGCACGACCGCGCGGCGGCTTAGCCTTGCGAACTCGGCGGGCGTCGCACTGGGCGCGCGCTGGCGGTTCGACCTCACCCGGCCGGGGCTGGCGCTGTATGGCGGGGTGCCCGTGGCGGCGCTCGCTGACGTGATCCGGCCGGTGGTGACGCTGGAAGCGGAGGTGCTGCAGCGCCGCCTAGTAACGGGCGGCGAGAGCGTGGGGTATGACGCGACCTGGATCGCGCCCGCCGACACGCAGGTGGCAGTCATCAACATCGGCTACGCGGACGGCTATCGGCGAGCGTTTTCCGGCATCGGAACGGCGCGGGCGGGCGGAGCGACGCTGCCGGTGCTGGGGCGCGTGTCGATGGACCTGGTCGCGCTTGGCGTGGACGCCGCGCCCGCGTTGGCGGAGGGCGACTGGGTGACGCTCGACTTCGCGCTGCCGGAAGCGGCGGCGTGGTCGGGGGTGAGCCAGTACGAGCTGTTGACCGGGCTGGCGCGGCGCGCGGAGCGGGTGTGGAGCCGCGACCTGTGACCATTGTGTGACAGGAAAGTCACAACTTGCAACCAATTGAAGTTAGGCAAAATAACCGGCTGGACGACCGGGCTTCGGTTTCCCAAGATGAACCGGAGATTAAGATTATCGGGGTAGTCGCCATGTTCACTCGTCATTTGTTCGCTCGCTCATCCACCATCGCGCTACTGACCGCGCTGTCGTCCACGGCCGCGTTGGCGCAAACGAATGGCACGGGTGCGCCGCCGTGCAAGCCGACCACGGCCACGCCTTGCTCGCCCGACGCTCCACAGGCCGGTGACGGCTCGACGAGCACTACCAGCAACGACGTGCTCTCCGGAGGTAACGCCAAGGCTGCGCAGAGTGGGCCTGACACGCCGATCACGTCGCAGACGGTCAACGCCGACGGCAGCACTGCGGGGGATTCCGACGGTACGGTCGTGGTTACGGGATCGCGCATTCGCCGGCGCAATTACGACACTGTATCACCGACGATCACCACCGACCGGCAGTATGTAGACGAGCGCAACATCACTAACGTTGCCGACGCGGTGAACAACCAGCCGGGGGTCCGCGGGTCGATCACGCCGAACGGGGCGCAAGGATCGTTCGGACAGGGGGTGAACTTTATCAACCTCGGTAATCTCGGCTCTAACCGGACCCTGACCTTGCTCAACGGCCGACGATTCGTATCGTCGAATCCCAACACGCTGTTCAACCAAGGGTCGGCCGGATCGCAGGTCGACGTCAACGTGGTGCAGACGATCCTGCTCGACCATGTCGAGACGATCTCGATCACCGGGGCCACCACTTACGGGTCGGACGCGATCGCGGGCACGGTGAATTACATTCTTCGGGACCGATACAATGGCGTCACGGTCACTGGATTGAGCGGCATCACGGAGCAGGGTGACGGCCAAAGGTACAATTTGGCCGCCCTCGTCGGACATGACTTTCTCGACGGCAAGCTCAATATCACCGCGGCGTACACGCGTGATGTGCAGAACGGCATCCTGTATGCCGATCGCAACTTCCTGGCGGCGGGGGTCGGCACCGTGACGAATCCCAGTTCGGCGGGCGCCCTGACGCTTGGTCGCTCGGCGGCGTCGGGCATCACGCCCGTCAACGATGGCCGGATCAACACCGGCTACGGGTATAATGACTCGACGACCGATGGAAATCCCGGCTCTATCTACGTCCGCGATCGGGTGCTTTACCAGCTGACCACCGGCGGTGAGATCACCGACGCCAGCCGGACCGGAGTGTTCAATGCCGCGAACCGCATCGGTGCCGCGGTCAACAATCTGCAATTTGACCCGACCGGCAATCTCGTGGCGTTGAACAAAGGAGTCTTGTTCGCCGCACCCTACGCGTCCGGTGGGGACGGCTACCGCCTGTTTCCGTATTCGCAAGTCACCAGCGACGTGAAGCGCCATACGGGTAATCTGTTCGTCCACTACGACGCCTCCGACGCGCTCAAGTTCTTCTTTGAGGGGACTTATTATAGCGCGCGTGGTGATCAGCTTGTAGCGCAGCCGACGTACAATTCCACGTTGTTCGCGGGTAACAGCGCGCAGCTTACATTCACTGCGGGAAATCCATTCCTCACGCCGCAGGCACGCGCGCAACTACAGGCGCTGGGCGTCACCACCTTTCAGCTATCGCGCGCGTCGGACGATCTGGCGGATCAGTCGGGTGGCACCAAGATCGAGCTGTACCGGGGCGTGCTTGGCGCGCGCGGCGACCTCAAGCTGTTCGGCCGCCCGTTCAACTACGAAGCGTACGCAAATTACGGCCGTAGCAAGCTGGACGATTTCGGTCAGAGCCTGAACCAGCAAAGGTTCGTCAATGCGGTGAACGTCCAGACCGACGCGGCGGGGCAAGTCGTCTGCAATCCGACACCGACCGTCAACGCGACGCCGGGCTTCACCCCCGTGGCGGATGCGGCTTGCGTTCCGCTGAACCTGTTCGGCCGCGGGCAATCGAGCGCGGCGGCGCGCGCGTACATCATCCAGAACACCCACACGATCAGCGTGCTCCAGCAAAAGGACTTCGTCGCCAACTTCGGCGGTAGCCCCTTCGCCTTGTTCGGCAATGATTACAGCTTCAACGTCGGCTACGAGCATCGCGAGGAAGACGGCCGGTTCACGCCCGACGCGTTCCAGCAAGCCGGGCTCGGACGCTCGGTCCCGATCGCGGCCACAAACGGCAAGTACAATGTCGACGAGGTGTTCGGCGAAGTCGTGCTGCCGGTTGTTACACCGTCGAACAACTTATCCTTCCTCAGTCGGCTGGAGGTCGACGCCAGCGTCCGGCACGTCGATAACACGGTCAACGGCGGCTTTTTGGCGTACTCGGCCGGGGGTCTGCTTTCTCCGGTGCGGTCGTTGACGCTGCGCGCGAACTACACGCGGTCATTCCGCGCGCCCGCGATCACTGAGTTGTTCTTGCCGCGTTCATCGTCGTTCGTCACGGTGCCCGACCTTTGCGCGCCGGGGAACATCAACTCCGGTTCAGCTCCCGCCATCCGCGCCCGCAATTGCGGCGCGTTCCTCGCCGCTTTCCCCAATTCCACACCGCTCGACGCTGCGGCGGCGACGGTACCGGGCGTCAACGGTGGTAACCCGACACTCCAGAACGAAGTGTCTTACAGCTACACGTTCGGTGGAATTTTCCAGCCGACGTTCATCAAGCGGCTAAGCATCAGCGCCGATTACATCAACATCAAGATTCGTCAGCCGATCACCAGTTTGTCGGTGGCGACGATTACCTCCGCGTGCTTCGACAACGCGGCGTTCAACCTTGCCGATCCAGCCAACGGCAACGCCTTCTGTTCGCAAATCCGTCGCTATGCCGTTGGCCAGGGTGGCTTGGCGACGAACGGCGGCGATCGTGGTGGGCAAGTGGTAGTGGACCCGGCCAACCCCGGCGTAAGCAGTGGCTATGTCAACGGCAACCGGATCAACTATTCGGCGATCCAAGGAACGGTCAGCTATAGCGTGCCGCTGGATCGCTTCCTTCCGGGCCGGTTCGAAACCGACAACATCGTTTACTACCTCAACAGTCGCTTGGTCGACACCACGGGCGTAGTGCCGCAGCGAACCGATGGAACATTCTTCGGGAGCGGAAGTCTTTCGTCCGACCCCAAGTTTCAGTTCCGCAGTGATAACCGAATTGTGGTGCCGGGCGTCGGTGGCATTAGTGCTTCGGCCAACTATACCGGTAAGCAAATCTACACTCGCACGGCGCTTTCGACCGACCTTCGTGAGATCAACGAGCTTAACCCCTATGTGACGGTCGATGCATCGGTCTGGCTGGAAGTGCAGAAGAAGTTCCGGTTGACCTTCTCGGTAACCAACATCGGCAACAAACAATATCAAAACTATCTCGGCTTCTACAATCCACTGAGCGCGATCGACCTTTTCGGTCGACGTTTCGCGGTGAGCGTGCGCGGTCAGTTCTAACCTGCTCTCGCTTGATTGGGGACGACGAGGCCGGTCGCCGCCGACCGGCCTCGCGACGTCGACCGGACTGGTCGTGACCCGCCACTGACACGACGCGGCATGGTCCTCGTCGGCGCATGTTGCAGTGCGGCACCGATGCGCCTAGCCTCCGGCTGACAAGGAGCACCCGCATGAAGAAGCCGAGCGCCGACGGGGTCGTCACGGTCAAGAAATACGCCAACCGCCGCCTCTATAACACCGAGACGTCATCCTATATCACGCTGGAACACCTCGCCGCGATGACGCGCGAAGGGCGCGAATTCAAGGTGGTGGACGCCAAGAGCGACGACGACATCACCCACAACGTCCTGACCCAGATCATCATGGAGGAGGAGGGGCGCGGGCAGACGATGCTGCCGATCAGCTTTCTGCGCCAGCTGATCGCGATGTACGGCGATTCGATGGGGTCGATGGTGCCGGGCTATCTCGAGGCCTCGATGGAGAGTTTTCGCCGCAACCAGGCCCAGTTCAAGACGGCGGTCGAGGGAGCGTTCGCGCATTCGCCCTTCGCCGAGCTCGCCAAACGCAACATGGCGATGTTCGAAGCGGCGACGGCCGGGTTCAAGACCGACGCGAAGCCGGCGGCGAGCGTCGCGAGCAAGGACGCGGAAATCGCCTCGCTCAAGGCGGAACTCGCGGCGTTGCGCGACAAGGTGGACGCGCTCGGCGGTCATGGCGCGCGATAGGCGAGGTCGCGGCGGAGCCACACCACGGTCCGCCACCCCGCGCGCGGGGTGCTGAACACCGGCCGGTAATCGGCGGCCAGCGCGATGCGGACCGCCCAGAGCGATGCTGGGTTCCAGATCGCGAGCCGCCGCGTGGTGCCGACGATCACCGGCGGGCGACGAAAAAGAATGCGCCGCACCTCCGCCGCCTCGTCCACGCCGGTCGCGCCTCGCTCGGGCGTGTAGGCCAACAGGTTGGGAAAGGCATAAGCGGTCGGCGTGCAGGCGCGCGCCAGCAGATAAGTGATCGTGTCGCCCGCGAACACATAGGGGCAGCCACCGCGCGTGTTGGCGCGGACCACGGCCGCGACCCGCCGCGCGCCTGACGCATCGTCGGGCGCGCTCGCCCGCTCGACGGTGATCAGCAACAGCGCCACGCCGATTATAGCCGTGGCCACTCGCCTGAGACGCCCGAGCGTCGGCGCGGCGCAGATTGCCAGCGGCGCGAGCAACGGCAGCGCGTAATGGTCGAAGAAGGTGCCGATCGACGCGAACCCGACCGTCGCGGCGAACAGCCACCCGAACGCCAGCCGCGTGCTCGCGCCGGTCTCGCCCGCCCGCGTGCGCCAGGTCAACGCCGCGCACGCCATCATCGGCGAAAGCAGAGCGGCGATGCCCAGCAGACGCATCGACAGCTGGCCAACGGGATAGCCCGGTCGAAGCGCGATGGAGGTGACGTTGGCGAACCACCATTGGCTCGACCAACCGTGCCGCGCATACCAACCCGCCACGGCCAGCGTGGGCCCGAGGCCGATCAGCAGCCAGAGCACGGCCGCGGCGGCGAGGCGAACCGGCCGCGCGCCTCGCCGCGCCAGGGTCCAGGCGTGCGCCAAGCCGATGAACGCGCCCTCGATCGCGACCGTGCCCTTGAGCTGGATCGCGAGGCCCGCCACCAGGCACGCGACCGCGCCGCTCCCGACCACATGCCGCCGATCGCGCAGCCGCAGCACGATCAGCCCCGCCAGCGCCACCGGCAGGTCGTAGAATACCGGTGCCTGCCCGCCGCGCCCGCCGAGCAGTTCCAGACCCAGCAGGTACAGCAACCCCGCCGCGATCGCGCCACGCGGGGCGGCTCCGATCCGGCGCGCGCCACGCTCGATCACGATCGCCGTGGCGGCCGCGAACATGGTCGCGACGAGTTGGTAGGCGAGCACGCCATCGCCGGGCAGCAGCCGGATCGCGGCGAACAGCAGGAACAGCCCGGCGGGCTTGCGATCCCAAAGATCGACATAGGGCACCGCGCCGCGCAACACGCCGTCACCGACGAGCAGATACCATTGCTCGTCGACATGGATCACCGAATTGCCGAAGTCCCAGCATCGCAGCGCGAATGCGGCGAGCAACAGCGCCGCGCCGCGCCGGCACGCGCCGGTCGTGCCAGGGCCGACGGCAGCGGCGCTGCCGAACCGGCGCGGCTGTCCATCGCGCCAGGAATGCTCGCCGACCATCTTGGAAGGATAGCCTGCCATCACCGCGGTCGCTACCGTCGCGGGCGCGCTCCGGCCAGGAACAACGCCGCGTTCATCAGCGCCATCGGACGGGCGCGACCACCGTCACGCCGTCAAGGTGCAGCACGCGCGACGCGGCGGCGACGGGCACCGCCGCGCCCGAAAGCAGGACGTACAATCGACCGGGAACGAGTTCGCCACGCGCGAAGGCGGTGGCCTCGGCATGGAGACGGCGCAGCGTGGCCTGGCTGGTGCGCGCGGCATAGACGTTGGTGACCGGGCGTCCGGCGTCGACGGCGCGCCAGGCGATCTCCTGAAACAAGCCAAGATCGCGCGTGACGTCGCCGGGCAGAAAGGCGATCGACCGTGCCTGACCCACCAGCCGGCTCCAGCGCGGATCGGGCGTCCGGCTATATAGCCGATGCTCGTCGGCCGCGCGACTTTGCGCGCGGATCATCGTCGCCATGCCGCCCAGGTCGACGATCTGGAGCGCGACCATCCCGATTAACGCCAGCGCCGCGCGTTCGGCGGACAATCGGAATATGGCGAGGATCGCCATCAGGACCAGGACATAGCCGACCGGCCAGAACAGCCGACCGGACGCCCGTACCGGATCGAGCAATTTCATCGCGACGACAGGAAGCGGAAAGTGGATGCTGGCGAGTGCTCCCAGAACGACCAGCGCCGGGACGAGCCCGCGTAGGCGCCGGCCGGTGGCCCGTTCGCCGTCGCGCGCCGGGCGAACGCGCGCGACGACCGATGCCGCCGCGACGAGCAGCAGGCCACCCGCGCCGAGATACTGGAACCCCTCCGACCAGCGGCCCGGATCGCCGCCCGGGCTGGGCAACAGGCGAGACAGGTTGCCGTTACCCGGATTCCACAACGCGTCGAGCGGCATGGCATAAGTGCCGAACGTGCCGGTCCACATCTGGTCGCCCACGCCGAGCCAGTGGGCGAGGAGGGCGACCATCGCCAGGACGGCGGCACCTTGCGCGACCGTGACAAACCGGGTCCGCCCGGAACCCTCGACGAAACGCACCAGCATCGCCGACGCCCAGATCGCGCCAACCATCACCAGCAGATAGCTGTGGATCAGGGCGGTAACCGCGATCAGCGGCATCCACCTCGCCAGCCGGTGTCCGCGCTCGGTGTCGAGATATAGGTAAAGAGCCGCCAGGATCGTCCAGTGTGCCATCAGATTGGCATGAACGAACCGGTTGGCGAGCGTCGGCGGAAAGGCGAGCAGCACGACGCCCGCCCATAGCGCGATCGGTCCCGGGGCATGGCGGCGCAGCAGCAGCCAGGCGAACGTCGCCTGCAGGACGAGGCTGAACAGGATAAACGGCCCGACCAGCTGAGCGTCGACCGGCATCAAGCGCGCGAACGGCTTGCCCGCGAGGGTCACGAGCGGGTTGCTGTCGGTATAAAGCACCGGCACGCCGTCCGGAGCGTTGAGCAGTTTCGTCCCGAGCGACGCGCCCGCTGCGCTGTCGTGCCAATACGCGTGAGCGCCCAACGCGTTCTCGCCATTGTCGCTGTCCCTGATCAGCCAGCCGGCGTTGCCGACCTCAAGCGTCGCGGGATGGAAAAAGGCGAGAAAAAACCCGAGTGCGAGCAGCAGGAGCAGGACGGGCGTCACGACACCGGCCAGCAGACGGCGATCGGCTCGGTCGAATTGGGATGCCGATATGCGATGCGGATGTCGCGGACGGCGCGCGGCTGCTCCGATCGCTCCCCAAGGAAACGTCTGCGGGGGATCCAGGAACATGACGATCCGTCAGTCCGCGCCGCTGTCCACGGCACGCACCAGCTTCACAGACACGCTTCCAGATACGCCTGGTCGAACCCGAACTGCTTTGCCTTGTCGAGCGTGTACGGCCTGAGGCCCATCGCGCGATATTCGCCGATGATCTTGCCGTCGGCGCTCTCTTCCAGATACTCGAACTTGAACAATTCCTGGGTGACGATCACCGGGCCTTCCATGCCGATCACTTCCGTCACGTTGGTGACGCGGCGCGAGCCGTCGCGCAGGCGCTTGACCTGGATGATGAGGTCGACCGAGTCGGCGATCTGGCGGCTGATCGCCTCCTTGGGCACCTTGATGTCGCCCATCATCACCATGTTTTCCATCCGCGCGAGCGCCTCGCGCGGGGAGTTGGAGTGGAGCGTACACATCGACCCGTCATGGCCGGTGTTCATCGCCGACAGCATGTCGAAACATTCGGAGCCGCGGATTTCGCCCAGGATGATGCGATCGGGGCGCATGCGCAGCGCGTTCTTGACGAGATCGCGGATGCTGATCTCGCCCTGACCCTCCAGATTGGCGGGACGCGTCTCGAGCGGCAGCCAGTGCGGCTGTTGGAGGCGAAGCTCGGCCGCGTCCTCGATCGTCAGCACGCGCTCGCCCGGGTCGATCATCTTGGACAAGGCGTTGAGCATCGTCGTCTTGCCCGAGCCGGTGCCGCCCGAGATGACGATGTTGAACCGGCATGCGCCTGCGATCTTGAGCACGGTCGCCATCTTGGGACTCATCGAGCCATAGCCCGCCATGATGTCGAGCGTGATCGGCTTGGCGGAGAATTTGCGGATCGAGATGGCGGTGCCGCGCAAGCTCAACGGCGGAACAATGACGTTGACGCGGCTGCCGTCCTTGAGACGCGCGTCGGCGAGCGGCGTGGTCTGGTCGACCCGGCGACCGACGGAGTTGCATATCCGTTGCGCGATCTGGAACAGATGCTCCTCATCGCGAAACTGGATCGGCGCGATGACGAGCTTACCCTTCTGCTCGATGTAGGTCTGATTGGGGCCGTTGACCATGATGTCGCTGATCGTCGGGTCGGCGAGCAACTCCTCCAGTGGCCCCAGCCCGAGCAGCTCGTCGACCAGCACTTTCTCCAGCGCGAACTGCTCGCGGCGGTTGAGCGTCAGCTTGAGTTCGGCGAGCACTTCGCCGATGATCGGGCGGAACTCCTCGGCAAGCTCGTCCTTGCCCAGCGTCGCGGCAGCCTCCGGGTCGACGCGTTCGAGCAGGCGCGGGAGCACCTGTTCCTTGATCTTGTGAATCGATGCCTCGAACCCCTCGACGCGGCTGTTGCCCGCCTCGCCGCTGGCGTTCTGGCGATCTTCCAGACGCTGCATCGCGTCCATTTGAAAGCCCGGCATCGTGCCGCCCAGCTCGTCGCCGGCAAGCGAGTCCAGCGGTGGAAACTGGTCCCCGCCCTCCGTGTCGGGGCGGACGGGGGTGCCGCCACCCTGCATCGGCCGGGCGACGCCGAACGACGGCCGGTTCCCCGCGCCTCCGCCCACCCCGTTGCGACGTCCAAACGCGCTCATGCCGATGCCCTCACCACTGACGGTCCGGGGTAAGGGCCAAACTTAAACAATCGCCTAACCACGGTGGCGTGGGGAGGGCGTGGTTTCTGACGGACTACCTTGAGTGTAAACCCGAATGATCGGATGAGCTGGTGGTCGGCAAGAGCGATCGACTCGCAAGCAAAACAGGCAAGGGTAATGGCGCGACACCCCCACTCCTCTAAGGTCCAAACTCAATTAGCGGGTTGAGCTGAACGCGGTTTCCTGATTCACCGTTGCCCTGAAAGCGACGGAGGTGGGCATGGCGCTGTTCTGGTTGTCGGACGAGGCCTGGGCGGCGATCGAGCCACA